>SXGU01367279.1_pt1 | contig 14977 bp, 18 predicted proteins | sample 3174531 | NCBI WGS metagenome assembly SXGU01 (sample SAMN11356863, study PRJNA531348) | freshwater metagenome | isolation source: freshwater sample F1-140 | place: China: Fuxian Lake, Yuxi | collected 2017-12-25
GCTGGTTGCCAGTCAGGTGGGGGGGGCGACGACTCAATCCTTACCGGCTATTCAGGATGCGGTGGTCAATTATGTGCAATCGTCCTTGGAGGTTGGTGGAGAGTATCAAATTACTCACAGTCAACTTGATCCGCGTCTGCAATTGGCGACCTGTGAACAAGCTTTGGAGGTTTTTGTGCAATCCGGCGTAATAAAGCCGGGAAGGAATACTGTTGGGGTACGTTGTAACGGTGCAAACAGCTGGACTATTTACAATACTGTATTGGTTAAATCTTTTGTCAAAGTGTTGGTTTTAACCCAGTCCTTAAACCGCAACGATAAAATCAATACGGAGGCTTTAGCTATCGAGACGCGCGATGTGTCCCTGTTGCAGCCCGGTTATATCAATGATCCAAGTGTTCTGATCGATAAATTGGCTACCCGTCCGATACCGACTGGCAGTGTGATTTATAGTGCTTATATCGGAGAGCCCAGGCTGGTCAAGCGAGGTGAAAGAGTCAATATACAATCAGGAGCACCGGGGCTGGTGATTACCTCGGCGGGTGTTGCCATGATGGATGGCGCCAAAGGGCAAAAAATCAGTGTCAAAAACATCTCGTCCAATCGGGTGATTCAAGGCACGGTGATGTACCCTGGCTTGGTTGCTGTGAATTTTTGAAATTTTGCTAAAGAATTGAGGTGCCATGCCGCTATCAACCATAACTAAAACCTTTATAGGAATTTCGACATGGCCATTCAACCGATTACAGGCAACGCGATTAGCGGCAATGCACAAACAAAATCAGTGGCTAAAAAAGAGTTTGATAGCAAAACTCAGACTATTACCAGCCCTGTAACAGATGATGATACGGTTAAACTGACCAGCGCAGCACAGGGCCTTAAGCAAGCCAATGCAAGTGGTTCAGAGCCGGTGGTGAATGAAGCGCGTGTTGCGGACATTAAAGCCGCGCTAGAGGCCGGAGAATACAAAATCAATCCGGAACGTATTGCAGACAAAATGCTGCAAATGGAACTAAAACTACCTAACAGTACTTGACGCCATGATAGAAAAAACTTACCCGATTACAGAAAAACTATTATCAAACGGTCTAAAGCTGACCCTTAATTTGCTTGAGTTGCTCAAGGCGGAATGCCGACAACTCAAAGCCAAGACCGATCCGGCTTTGCTCGCCACCCTGGCCGAGAGTAAAAAAGAGCAGGTCAACCAGCTGGAACAATTTTCCAAACAACTGGGTCAGGTACTGGCCACTGAAAAATTAGTCGTCAATCAGGAAGGCGTACTCAGTTATTTAGCCAAGGCCAAGGCTGCTGGCATCAATATTTCCGAATCATCCAATTACTGGCTGAACATCACAAGCCTGTCAAAAACCTGCCGGACTCTTAACGAGCAGAATGGTGCCAGCATCGACCTGCTGAGTCGTCACGCCCAACGCTCATTGCAAATTTTACGCGGCAAAACCTTGCTGACCACCACTTACGGACCGGATGGCGCCACGCGTAGCGAGCTGTTTTCACATACCCTCATTTCGGTGTAGACTGATTAAGGACAATACACTTAGATTTGGTTTGGTATGTTTAATAAATTGAAGAGCTTATTTGGCAAAGTTGAAGCGGATCAGCAAACGGAAGATGAAGATGATTTATCCAATTTCCAAAATCCCAATTTCATCACCGATCCCGACAGAATCCTCAATTTATTAATCGAAATCGAACAAAGTTCCCCGTTATGCGCGGTTCATGTGGATGGCGCATCCAATGATTACAGTTCCTCGATTCTCGGCATCAAAGCCGATAAAAACCTCATCATGCTAGATGAGCTCAATCCCAAAGAGGGTAATGAAGAACTGCAGAAATCCAGGTCACTCAAGCTATCCCTGTTTCATAAAGGCATCCATCTATCCTTTAATCTGGTCAATCTGGAACTGGGTTATTCGCGAGGTATTACCTATTACAAAGCCGAATTGCCGGAACGGATTTTTTACCCACAGCGCCGACGTTCGCCCCGCATAGAAATTAGCACCGTCAACATTCCGTTTAGTGGCGTTTCCGAACGAACAGGTTTATCTGTCAGCGGCTATTTGTTTGATTTATCGCGTGGCGGCGCCGGTGTCGAGTTATCAGCCAACAGAGCCCGGGTTCAGCGTGGCGATCGAATCAAGAATTGCCAGATAGAAATTGACGAATATCTGGTGGATTTTGATTTTCAGATCCGATTCGCCAAGCCACCGGTTGTAAACTCAACCAAGTTTCAAATCGGCGGATTTTTCGAGAATTTATCCTCCAGAAGCCACACCAAGCTATCGCATTTTATAGCTTCGCTGGAACGCGTTGAAATCAGAAAACAAAAAGCCGAATAATCGCGCTGTGATAAAATGACCACCCAAGTCCCGGTAGCTCAGCAGGATAGAGCAGCCCCCTCCTAAGGGGCAGGTCGGACGTTCGAATCGTCTCCGGGACGCCAATAAAATCAATTATTTGATGGTTTTTAAGATTGTGTATTTTTAAAAATGTCGCAATTTTGTCGCACTCAGAAACAAAACACCCCAAAAAACGACAACAAAGCCGGTGTTATCTGGCGACTGTTTTTGTAAATATCCAACGGAATCCCCGTTAAAATTGACTGGCTTAGGCTGCTCTCACTTCATCTAACAAATCCGGATGACGGTCTAAAACCTTGAGTAATTTCACTAGCGCCAAAGGTGGCTTTGTCTTGCCGTTCTCGTAGCGGGAAAAGGCATTGATACCGCCGCCGAAAATTTCCGATGCCTCCTGTTGGTCGAGCGCCAGTTTTTTGCGGACGCTGGCGATAAAGCTAGGGTCAACAATCGACGCATTGACCTGTTTATTAAATTCCATCATCAAAGTCATGGTGCGCCGTGATTCTTCGGCATCGGTAATTACTTCATCACAGGCAGGGCAAAACTCGCCAGCCACTTCCGGGATAATTGTTGATTCACCTTTATAGGTGTAGGGCACGTCACGGGTATCTCGTACTAGTTCAGTAGCGCCACAAGATGGACATTTCATAATCACAGCTCCTTAAACGAAACAATCAGAACGTCATCAACCACTGTCAGCTTGAGATAAACTTCACCTGCCGCCGTTTTAGGCCGATAAACATCTTGCCAAACTCTATGGTCGGCATGCGTAGTCATGCTTTTGTAGAAATCCGCTGGAGTTAAGTCCTGGATTACCGCCAGCATGCCATCAAAATCAAATCCTAAAGCAACCGCCCCCTCTCGGGCTGTTTTGGTCGTCCTGACCTTGCCCTCTGCAATCAAAGCTTTAATGACCGACAATTTACAATGGGGAGTTTGTTTTTCCATGCCTCAGATACTAACCTAATTGGTTAGTTCAAACAAACTCATTGTTGGCTTCTGACAATCATGACTCCAAGCATGATTTGCGTATATTGAAGCCTTAGCGCTGCATGAAATAGGCGTTCACGCGATGCAGTTGGGCAAGAATGATGCGGAATTCCAAGCGATATTGAAGCCTTGTTTTTAAGGCGAAGTTATTTTTAGCGAAATCCTGAGCTTTGCGCCGGTCGACACTGATCGCCCTGCTCCTCCCAAACTGTCAGAATCTTGACTTCAGCAAATAGCGGCAAAGCATTGCCGCCTTGGCAAAAATCGAAAATCTCGACAAAAATCCGCCATCACAAAATACTTATTCCCTTGAAACTTAAGAACTAATTTTTCTGGCACCAATCCTGCTTATTGATTAAAAAACAGGAGGTGGCAACCATGTCTATCAATTTCAACAACGCTTTGGGAATACATCCACAAGCTTTGGCTTTACGCGAAAAACGCAGCGAAATTCTGGCTGCCAATCTGGCCAATGCCGACACGCCCGATTACAAAGCGCGTGATCTGGATTTCAAAGCAGTTTTATCGCAAACCATGCATGCGGATAAACCGTTACAGCAAACCCGCGAAGGCCATTTGCCGGATCAACAAGCTATCTTAGGTGCAGACTTGCTGTACCGAAATCCGCAACAAGCCTCGCTGGATGGTAATACGGTAGAAACCCACATTGAACAAGCCAAATACGCCGAGAACGCCGTGCAATACGAAGCCAGCTTGCGCTTTATCAACAATAAATTCTCAGGGCTGATGTCAGCCATTCGGGGAGATTAGTCATGCCAGCTTTTGACATTTTCAACATCGCCGGCAGCGGTATGAACGCGCAAAATCTCAGATTGAATCTGGTCGCCAGCAACCTATCCAATGCCAACAGCATCAGTAGCAGCATTGATGAGGTCTACAAATCCAGACAGCCGGTTTTCGCTGCGGAATTAAAAAACATCATGGATAAAAATAGCGCTTCATCAGGGGTTGATGTACTGGGCGTGGTGGAAAGTCAGGCGCCGCCCATCATGGAATACGCCCCCAACCATCCCATGGCGGACGAATTGGGTTACATCTATAAACCCAATGTCAACTCCGTTGAGGAAATGGCCAATATGATGTCGGCTTCACGAGCTTATGAGAACAATGTCGAGGTGTTAAACACCGCGAAAAGCCTGATTTTACAAACCCTGAAAATGGGACAGTGAGGAATAAGCCATGACCACATCCAGCGCAATCGATACCTACAAATCCTTAGGGTTGGCCACCACCGACACCACGGCAACACAAAAAAAGCAAAGCCTGGGGCAGGAACAGTTTTTAAAACTGCTCACCACACAATTGACGCATCAAGATCCCTTAAAACCCATGGAAAATGGCGAATTTCTAGGACAAATGGCCCAATTCAGCACCGTTTCCGGGATACAGGATTTGCAATCGTCCTTTAAGGATTTCGCCACCAGCATCAGTTCCGATCAAGCCCTGCAGGCGGCCAGCCTGGTGGGGCGTTACGTTTCCGCCCCCAGCAAGCAAGCCCTGTTAGCGGCGGGCGGCAGTGTCTCCGGCGATTTTGAGCTACCTTCGAGCTCGACCAGTGTGACCTTGAAAATCCTCAGCCCGCAAACCGGCGAGGTTATTCGCGATATTGATATGGGCTCTCAAGCGTCCGGCACGGTGCCGTTTGCCTGGGATGGCCTGGACAATAACGGCGAGTTGGTCAATCCGGGCGTCTATAAAATTGACGCCCAAGCGCAAATTGACGGCAATAACACGGCATTGACGACCAACATCAAATCTCAAGTCAAAAGTGTCACCATGGGTAATAGCGGTAACGGCCTGCAAGTCAATCTGAATGGTTTAGGTGCAGTCAAATTTAACGAGATCAAACAAATTCTGTAATCAGGAGAGAGCGTCATGGCCTTTACAACAGCACTCAGCGGTTTAAATGCCGCATCCAATAATCTGGCGGTAACCGGCAACAATATCGCCAATGCCAATACGGTGGGTTTCAAAAAATCCCGCTCGGAATTCGTCGATGTTTATGCCAGCAGTCTGGGCGGGGTCAGCAGCACCACACCCGGTGCGGGTGTTCGTGTATCCAATGTCGCCCAACAATTCAATCAGGGAAACTTGCAGTTCACCGATAACAATCTGGATCTGGCGATTAGTGGCGAAGGCTTTTTTACCTTGGCCAAAAGCCCCAGCGAAGTCAATGACTTGTTCTATTCCAGATCGGGCGAATTCAAACTGGACAAAGAAGGCTATATGGTCAACAACCAGGGCGCTGCACTGCTGGTTTATAAACCGAATGGCCCCGCCGTCAAGGATGGATTTAGCGTGGGTGTCACGCAACCGGTACAGATCAACACCTTGACCGGCCTGCCCTCTGCAACCGATAGAGCAGATATCGTTGTGAACGTTGACGCTAATGCCACCGCAATTCCAGCAACCACTGTATTCAATCCGACCAATAGTGACAGTTACAACAGTCAAACTTCGGTCACGGTTTACGATTCGCTGGGCTCGCCGCATATTATGACCACTTACTTCCGCAAATCCGCCGCTAACAACTGGAATGTCTATCACTACATGAGCGAACCGGCGACACCCAGCACCCGCACCTTGGTGCCGGTCACTGGCGGCAATGTCGATGGTTCTGGCACCATGACCTTCGATTCCGGCGGTAAGCTGACCGCACCGGTCAATCCGTTCACGTTGGGCAGTTACAGCATAGTCCCGGCCACCGGCGCGGCCGATATTACCGTCACAGCCATGGATTTTTCCGGCTCTACCCAGGTTCAGCAAAAATTCAGCGTCAACGCCATGTCGCAAAATGGTTTGCCCGCCGGTCGCTTGACAGGCATTGACATTGATGATGAAGGCGTCATTTTTGCTCGTTTCAGCAATGGCGGCTCACAAACAGTCGGCAAAGTCGCATTGACGCGATTTCCCAACAACAATGGACTTGCCAAACTCGGAGACACCAGCTGGGGACAAAGTGCCAATTCCGGCGAGCCTATTCGCGGTGAAGCGGGCTCCAACAACTTTGGAGGCATTCAGTCCGGTGCGTTGGAAGCATCCAATGTTGAGTTATCGGCGCAATTGGTGAATCTGATCGTCGCTCAACAGCATTATCAAGCCAACGCGCAAACCATCACCACCGAAAATTCAATCATGCAGACCATCCTGAACATCTAACGGAGCGTCACCATGGACCGCAGCTTATATATCGCGATGAACGGTGCCAAGCAGACCCTGCTGGCGCAAACCGCCAACAGTAATAATCTGGCCAATACCCAGACCACCGGTTTTAAATCCGATTTTGAGCAATTTCGGGCCATGCCTGCTTTCGGGCCCGGCTACCCGTCACGCGTCTATACGATGACGGAAAGACCGGGCTCGGATTTTTCCCCGGGCGGCATGCAAACTACCGGGCGTGAATTGGACATTGCGATTAACGGCAACGGCTGGTTTGCGGTACAAGCCCAGGACGGCAGCGAAGCCTATACGCGAGCGGGTGATTTACGCATGACGCCGGAAGGGCTGCTGCAAAATGGCGCCGGTCAACAATTACTCAGTGAGCAAGGCCAACCCATTTCAATCCCACCGGCGCAAAAGATTGAAATCGGCCGCGACGGTTCCATCAGCATTATTCCGCAAGGCTCCAACGCCACCACCCTGGCTTTAGTAGGCCGAATCAAACTGGTCAATCCGGGCAATGATAATCTGGAAAAACGTGAAGATGGCTTGATGCATCCGAAACAAGCCGGGGGGCAACCCATCCCGGCGGACGCCAATGTCAATTTGTTCCAGGGCGCGTTGGAAGGCAGCAACGTCAACGCCATGTCTGCACTGGTCGAGATGATCGAATTGTCGCGCAACTTTGAAATGCAAAGCAAAGTCATGAAAACCGTGGATGAAAACGCCGGAGCCAGTGCCAAGCTGATGCAAATGGCATAATATCTGCATAACTCCTGATAAGACAAAAAAATGTCAGTCAGGAGGTTGTCATGACAGAGCGTGCACTATGGGTGGCCAAAACCGGCCTGGATGCCCAACAAACCCGGATGGCGGTTATTTCCAATAACTTGGCCAACGTCAATACCACAGGCTTCAAAAAATCCCGTCCTCTGTTCGAGGATCTGGTCTATCAGAATATTCGTCAGGTAGGCTCCCAAACCACCCAGAACACCCAACTCCCCACCGGCTTACAGCTAGGCACCGGCGTCAGAACCGTGGCTACCGAAAAGCTGCATACCCAAGGCAATATTCAACAAACTGAAAATTCACTGGATGTGGCCATTAATGGCCGGGGCTTTATTCAAGTTTTGATGCCTAATGGTGACATTAATTACAGCCGCGATGGCTCGTTTAAACTCGACTCCAACGGCCAGTTGGTGACTGCCGGTGGTTTGACGATCGAACCCAACATCACGATTCCGCAAGATGCGCTCAGCATCAGCATCGGTCGGGATGGCAGCGTGAATGTCACCCAGCCCGGTAGTGCAGCATCCAACAACGTCGGGCAAATCCAGCTGGCCGACTTCGTCAACCCCACCGGCCTTGAACCGGTAGGGGAAAATCTGTTTAGGGAATCCGTCGCCAGCGGCCCGCCCATTATTGGCACACCCGGCGAAAACGAATTGGGTATTGTCATGCAGGGCGCCCTGGAAACTTCGAATGTGAATGTCGTGGAAGAACTGGTGAACATGATTGAAACCCAGCGCGCCTACGAAATGAACTCGAAGGCCATTTCCACCACCGATGAAATGTTGTCGTTCGTCACCCAGCAACTTTAATGAGGACAGCCGTCATGAAAGCCTTGATGTTATGCAGTTTTTCACTTGCGCTGCTGGCCGGTTGCGACACCATGCCGCAACGCGACCCCGATTTTTCACCCGTGCAACCCGCCGATTTGCGCCCACCCCCCGCCAACAGTGGGGCGATTTTTCAATCCGGCTACGACATGCGCCTGTTTGAAGATCATGCCGCACGTCGGATTGGCGATGTGTTGACCATCACCCTCAACGAAAGAACCAATGCCATCAAAAAAGCCGAACTCGGTACGCAAAAAGACACCTCAATCAGCGTGGAAGCCCCATATTTGATGGGCATGAATCCCGCCACAGTGTTAGGACGTGACATTAAAACCGAAGTGGCAACCAAACAAAGTTTTGATGGCCAGGGTGATGCGCTACAAAGCAATCAGCTCACAGGTTCCATCAGCGTCACCGTGGTCGAAGTGTTACCGAACGGAAACTTAAAAGTCCGGGGCGAAAAACGCGTGGCCTTGAATGACGGTAGTGAATACGTCCGCCTGTCCGGTATCGTCAGACCCATTGATATCGATGTGGCAAACATTGTCCCTTCCAGCAAAGTGGCGGACGCCACCATTATGTATACCGGTGACGGCGCCATGGCCGAGTCCAGCAAAATGGGCTGGCTGGCGCGCTTTTTCAATAGTCCGATCTTTCCTTTCTAACGGAGAGCCGACATGAACAAACTCATTTTTCTGGCCACCCTGTGGCTGGCATGCAACCCGGCTCAGGCGGAACGCATTAAAGATATCGCATCGGTGAACGGTGTGCGTAGCAATCAGCTGATAGGTTACGGCCTGGTGACCGGACTTAATAATGACGGCGACAAAACCCGTTTTACCGGCCAAAGTTTGCGCAACATGATGGGCAAACTCGGCATGACTTTGCCGCCCGGTATCGATCCCAAATCCAAAAACGTGGCTTTGGTAAGTGTGCATGCCGATTTGCCGCCCTTCGCCAAACCGGGTCAAAAAATTGACGTTACCGTATCATCCATAGGCGACGCCAAAAGTTTGCGCGGCGGCTCGTTGTTGATGAGTCCGTTACGCGGTGCTGATGGCAATGTCTACGCCATCGCTCAGGGCAATTTAATTGTCGGTGGTTTGAGTGCCTCCGGCGCGGATGGCTCAAAAATTACCGTCAATAATCCCATGGTAGGCCGGGTGGTCAATGGCGCCACGGTAGAACGCGCCGTCCCAACCGCGTTTGAACAAAGCGGCGATCTGGTCTTCAACCTGAATAGTTCCGACTTTACCACCGCCAACCGCATGGCTGCAGCCATCAACAAAACCTTGGGCGAAGGCACGGCTCAAGCCTTGGATGCCAGCTCCGTCACGGTCAGATCGCCGGTGGACATGCATCAACGGGTAGGCTTTACCTCTATGATCGAGAACATCGAAGTGGCGCCGGATGATGCCCCTGCCCGGGTGATTGTCAATTCCAGAACCGGCACCGTAATCATCAATAGCAAGGTTAAAGTACAACCGACTGCAGTTTCGCACGGCAATATGACCGTCACCATCAATGAAAACCCACAGGTCAGTCAGCCGGGAGCTTTTTCTAATGGCACGACCGCGGTTACACCTCAATCGGATGTGTCGGTCAAAGAGGATAAAAACCACATGTTTGTGTTTAACCCCGGGGTTTCGCTGGATGAAATCGTCAAAGCCGTCAACAGTGTAGGGGCCGGACCCAGCGATTTGGTGGCGATTCTGGAAGCGTTAAAATCCGCAGGCGCCTTACGTGCCGAGTTGATTGTGATTTAAGGCGCTGGATTAAATGCTGACTGGCGCTTGCAATTCAGGAGATTGATATGACTAACCTCGATACTAGCTCCGTATATACCGATATTAACGGACTGGCCAAACTTAAAGTAGCTGCACGCGAGCAATCACCTGCCGCGCTCAAAGAAGTGGCCAAGCAATTTGAATCCGTTTTTTTGAACATGGTAATGAAAAGCATGCGTCAGGCCAAGCTTGCGGACAGCGTCATGGACAGCAAGCAAAGCGAATTTTATCAGGACATGTACGACCAACAAATGGCGATTCAGCTATCCGGCAAACCCGGTGTGGGTTTGGCGGACATGATCGTCAAACAACTCAGTCCCAAACCCAAACCCGATGAAGACGAGAAAATGCAGGCGGTCGATTATTTGAATCGCGCATTGGCCGGCGGCTCAAGCTCAACGGCGGCCAATCATGCCAACGCTGCTGAAAAAACCGCCAAATCAGTGGATCCTATGGATGAATCCGGCTTGAACCGCTTACAAACAACCCTGGCACGCATGGAAAGAAGCCAACAAAACCTCAACCGCAACTGGCAAGCCCTGGAATCCATCTGGCAACCGCAAGTAGATCGTAACCAAATGTCGGTGAATAAACAAATGTTCATGAACCAATTACTACCGCATGCGCAACAGGCTGCCGACAAACTGGGCGTGGACGCCAACATCCTGCTGGCTCAAGCGGCGCTGGAAACCGGCTGGGGACAATCCGTCATCAAAAATGATCAGGGTAAAAGCAGTTTTAACCTTTTCAATATCAAGGCCGATAAAAGCTGGTCAGGTCAGCAAACCCGGGTTTCCACGCTGGAATATGCCGAGGGTATTGCCAGAAAGGAAATGGCTGGTTTCAGAAGTTACGACTCTTATAAAGCCAGCTTTGACGATTATGTAGACTTTATCAAAGCCAATCCACGTTACAGCGAAGCCTTGAAAAAAGCCGACAATGCCGCGCAATATGTGCGTGAACTGCAAAAGGCCGGGTACGCCACCGACCCTCGTTATGCGGAAAAAATCATGAACATTTACCACAGCCAAGTCAGCGCGCATTCACCCGCTAACGCGGGTTAGGAGGGGGTATGTCAATCGGTATACTCAGTTCAGCGCTATCAGGTTTAACCGCATTCCAACGCTCACTGGAAACCACCAGCAACAACATCAGCAACGTCAACACCGAAGGTTACAGTCGGCAAAGAGCGGAACTGACCAGCCTGCCCGAGCAGTACACCGCCAGCGGTTATATGGGTTCCGGTGTGCGTGTGGACAACATCATGCGCAGCTATGATCAATTCATCAGCAGCCAAGTGCGCGCCAGTACTTCGGCATTCAAGGAAGTGGATAGCTACCATCAATTGGCCTCGCAAATCGACAATCTGACTGCGGATGAAAGCACCGGGCTGTCGCCAGCAATAAATGAGTTTTTCGATGCCGTGAGTGATGTCGCCAATGATCCGACTTCAATCCCGTCGCGTCAGGTCATGCTGGATCAAGCCGATGCGTTAACGCATCATTTCAACAACATGAGCGATCGTTTTAGCGATTTACGCCAACAGATGAACTCCAATCTATCCAGTGCTGTGGAAGAACTGAATGGCTACGCCGCTGCGGTGGCGAGACTGAATCTGAAGATTGCGGATGATATTGGCCGGGCCTCCGGCAAACAATTGCCTAACGAGTTAATGGATCAACGGGATGTATTGCTGAATAAAATTGCTGAAAAAGCCGATATTTCTGTCGTTTCTCAACAAGACGGCACCGTCAGCGTATTTATAGGGCAAGGACAATCGCTGATCATGGGTGGTTACTCGGCCACGCTGTCTCTGGCCGATTCCAAAACCGAACCCGATCGCAAACAAATTCTGCTGAATAATCAAGACATTTCCAAACTACTGTCCGGCGGCGAAATTTATGGCAATCTGCGCTTTAGAGATGAAGCACTTGATCCGGCGCAGCGCCAATTAGGTTTGCTGGCAACCGGACTGGCTACCGAATTTAACCGCATTCACCAGTCCGGTTTCGATCTTGTCGGCAATACCAATGTTAAGTTCTTTGACTTGGGCGCACCGGAGGTGCAAGTCGCCAGTAAAGCCCAGAGTAGTACGCTGGTGGCAACAGCCGCTTTTGTGACGCCAACCACGGCCACAGACTTGGCGGCCAGCTATCGCCTGGATGTGACCGCTACAGTACCCGCCCCCACTTACACGCTGACCAATTTAAGTAATAACCTCAGCACCCCTGGTTTGGACGATACCACCCTGGCTGCGCTAGCCCCCAACATCGGTTTTAGCGTCAGCTTTAGCGGCACGCTGACCGCAAACGACTCATTTCAGTTCAGTCCGGTGCTCGACGCCGCCAAAAATTTTAAATTGAACCCGGCCATCACCACACCCGGTCAAATTGCCGCCGCCAGCACTGTGAATCTGAAAGGCGACAACAGTAACGCCTTGAAACTGGCGAGCATGGAGTCAAACAAATTCATGTTGGGCAGCACCCAATCCTTAACTACAGTGTATGACCAGCTGGTAGCCGATGTGGGTTCAAAAACCCACACCGCTTCCGTCAGTCGCACCGCTCAGGATGTATTATTGAATCAGGCTACAGGTGCACGGGAAAACATCGCCGGGGTGAATCTGGATGAAGAAGCCGCCAATCTGATCAAATTTCAAAATTCATATCAAGCCGCTGCAAGAGCCGTATCGGTGGCCAATTCACTTTTCGAGACTTTAATCGGGGCGGTTCGTTAGGAGATTATCATGCGTATTTCATCAACCTGGCATCAGCAGCTTGGCGTCAACGCCATGTTGCAACAACAATCCAAACTGAGTGAGACTCAGCTGAAATTATCTTCAGGCAAAAAATATTTGACGCCTGCCGAGAATCCCGCAGCAGCCACCAACTTGATTGATCTGCAGCAAAACATCAAGGAAAACCAACAGTATCAGGTCAATATCGATGTAGCCAAGCAACGTCTGGAATTACAGGAATCGGGGCTATCCAGTGCCACGGATACCTTGCAGCGCATCCGGGTGTTGACCGTGCAAAGCTTGAACGACACCAACACCGCAGAAAATCGGATCCAGATTGCCTTTGAAATTGATGAATTAAATGAACATTTGCTGAGTATCGCCAATACCCAAAACGCCAATGGTGAATACATCTTCTCAGGCTACAAAAGTGATCAACCGGCTTACAGTTACGATAGCACCACCGGCTATAGTTTTGATGGCGAAGCGAATAGTCGACGCAGCATCACCATCGGCCCCAACGATCGGGTGGTCAGCGACGGCGATCCCGGCAATCAGGTGTTTGGCGAAATACCGGTTCCGCCTCCGGTGCCTGCGCAAACGCCCGGTGGTTTCAGCAATATTTTCCAGGCGATTGCGCAATTATCCAGCGATTTAAAAGCCAATAAACCCAATTCGCATAGTCTCACTGATCTCGATCAAGCCATGCAACGGATCGACACCACCCGGGCATCAACCGGCGCGCGTCTGCATGCCCTGGAAAATCAGGAAAACCTGAACGCGGAGTTTATCCTGGACAACCAGACCACCGCTTCCGAAATGGGCGATCTGGATTATGCCGAAGCCATCAGTCAATTCAATTTACAGCAGATATCCTTGCAGGCGGCTCAGCAGGCCTATACCAAAGTGCAAAAACTGTCCTTGTTCAACTATCTGTAAAGCGTCATGAAACCAGCGCGTTTGGGTGAGCTCGCACCGGCTTTGGCAGTAGCCGAGTGGGTTCAAGGACAGCCGGTCAACTTCGAATCATTACGCGGTCGGGTGGTTTTGGTTGAGGTGTTTCAAGTCAATTGTCCAGGGTGTTTTTTATATGCGTTACCGCAAGCGATTGCGTTGCATCAACGCTATGCCGATCAAGGTTTGACGGTTCTGGGCGTAGCGACTGCTTTTGAGGATTTCGGCAAAAACACCACGGAAAATTTGCGGCGTTTGCTGGAAACCGGTGAATTGATCGGTGAAACCTTAAAAGCTCTTTCCACACAGGGGCTGACCAATAAGGGTTGCTGGACTGAGCGCTTACCTTTTCCCGTAGGAATGGATGAATTGCGTAAAACTCAACACCCCGTCACCGCAGTGCATGTCGAGCAATTTATCCTGGAAAAAATCCCCAATTTTGCCCAACAGCCTGTCGGTTACCAACATAAGATCAGGCAACAAATTTTAAATTATCTGCAAACCCTGGAATATCAAGCCGTGACTTTCGAGCGTTTTGCATTGCAAGGTACGCCTTCGCACATTTTAGTGGATAAGTCCGGGGTATTACGCAACTGCCGGTTTGGCTATTTTGAAGATTTGGAAACGCAAATCCAGGCGTTACTGGCCGAAACCCAGCCGACATGAAACGGTTATTCTTTGCGCTTTGGCCGGATGCTGCCACCCGTCGACATTGTCAGCAAATTGCAGCGGCGTTGAACGAGTACGGCAGACCCGTACAGGCGATGAATTTTCATGTCACATTGGCGTTTTTAGGGGCCGTTGATGCCCAGCAACAAATCGCCCTGACTCAGGCTGCCAGCCGTATTCAATTTACTGCGATGAAATTGAACTTTAACCGCTTGAGTTACTGGAAAAAACCGGGCATCGTCTGCTTGAATACGGATCGGCCCGATCCGGCAACATCCGCTTTGGCTGAACAATTGGTGCACATCGCCAAGTCAAACGGCCTGCAAATGGACGAACGTCCCTTTCAGCCGCACGTCACCTTAGTGCGTAAAGCCCACTCGCTACCGCAGCTCGCATTCGAACCGATTGATTGGCAAGCTGAGAGCTTCTGTCTGGTGGAATCTTGTTCCAGGTCGAGTGGGGTGGAATATCACCTGCTAGAGCAATGGCGATATGACAAAAAGACTCTCTAGCTGCAACTTCAATTGTTGGATTACGCTCTGACGAGCTAACCCACCTGTGCGAATAGCCACCAAAATTCTTAAATATTTTATTTTCTTCACACTCGCCTTCATCTCCCCTAAACTCAACCACTATCAATCAGATAGCTGCCAATCCCTCCTA
>SXGU01055835.1_pt1 | contig 14976 bp, 13 predicted proteins | sample 3174531 | NCBI WGS metagenome assembly SXGU01 (sample SAMN11356863, study PRJNA531348) | freshwater metagenome | isolation source: freshwater sample F1-140 | place: China: Fuxian Lake, Yuxi | collected 2017-12-25
CACGCTGCCTGACGATGATGTTTCCGGCCTGGACGAACTGTCCGCCGAAACGTTTTACTCCCAGTCTCTGGGCATTGGAGTCACGACCGTTGCGTGAACTGCCGCCCGCTTTCTTGTGTGCCATTGCTGTAACCCTGTATGAAAATCAAGCCGAAATGCCCGTGATCTGGACTTCGATGTAGTTTTGACGATGTCCGGTGCGGCGCATGTAATGTTTGCGTCGACGGAACTTGATGATTCTGATCTTGGGATGACGGCCATGTGCCTTGACCACGGCAGTGACCTTGCCGCCCTCAAGGAACGGACGACCGACCTTGATCTGATCATCGGCCTGTACCATGAGAACCTTGTCAAAGGCCAGCTCCTGGCCTGCTTCCACCGGCAGGGTTTCAATTTTGAGGATGTCTCCTTCCTTGACCCTGTATTGCTTGCCGCCTGTCTGAATTACTGCATACATTGTTGATGTGGCTCCAACCCGGAAATTCCGAAAGCCGCGAATAATAGACACGGGCGAGAGGGGCGTCAAGCGGTCAGCCGCCATTCCGCATCCCTCACCCGGAATTGGCGTGTAAAGCGACATGGAGTCGCCGAGCAGTGTTAGGAGGGCTTCTTGAACTGCTGTCAGGCCGACGACGAAGGCCTTGAGGGATGAGACGTGCAGGACGCTGATGTCGATGAACGACTGAAAAACCCGGCGGGCCGTGGGGCGCGGGTTGGGTTTGCCCTTCTGGTCGGGACAGGTTTGCTGGCTTTGCTGCAAGGCCTGACGTACCCGCCATTGCACCGCTGCATATACCAGCAGACACAGGGTCACGATCTGCTTCAAATCCGGTCGATGGTCGCGGCTGTACCCGTGGGTGACACGAATGACCGGCTCATCGTCATCGGCGTCACTGTCTGCATACGCCCCATCGGTGCGCAGAGAGGAGGGGAATACCCCGCCCAAGATTCCCCTCCTGTGGAGGGGTGACAGGCGCAGCCTGACGGGGTGGTGCTGTTAACCGACAGTCCGCCAGGCCGATGGACACCAGGTCGTTTATCCCCGCGCCACCGCCATCCCGGCCCACAGTGACAGGGCACTGGCCAGGGCACTGGCGGCGAACGCAGTTGGCAGGGCGTGATGGGCCGGGTGTGAACCTGACAGGGCCGGCAGGGTTTGGGTCAGGCCGAGTACGGTCAGCAGGGTCAACAGCACGATAAGGGTGTGGGGACGGACACTCGCCACCCACCCGTAACGCAGGAATGCCCATTCGGTTGTCAGTCCCAGTACAAACCCCAGCACTACCACCCCCGCGACCCGTATCCAGGCCGAGTCGTCGGCAAACCAGGCCTGCCACTCCAGGCTGAACAGACGGCGACCCGTCACCAGTCCAACCCAGGTAGCAACGACACAGAGTACCACGCTCAGCGCGGCGTAACTCAGTGCCTTGAGGTAGTGCCCGTCATCCAGTAGCGTGAAGGTTTCGATCGAAAAGGTGGAGAAGGTGGTGTAAGCCCCCAGAAATCCGACCAGCAGGGTGGCGCGACAGGCTGTGGCTTCAGGGAAGCGCAGCAGCAGGAGTTGAGTCAGAAAGCCCATCAGGAAACAGCCGGATACATTAACGAACAGGGTGCCGTGCGGAAAATCCCGTCCGAGCCAGGCGTAAATGGCATTGGCGGTGTGGAAGCGGGCCAGGGCACCCATGGAGCCGCCCAGAGCGATGGCAATGAGGTTTTGCATGGGAAAGACGCGGATTGTCAGCGCAGGGACGACAGGGATTCCCGGGCAGGATTGAGTACGACACCGCGTTCGGTGACGATGGCATCAATCAGTTCATGGGGGGTGACATCAAACACCGGATTCCAGGCCCGGATCAGGCTGTCTTCACGCTGGTAGTAATCAGGCAGCAGTTCTGACCCGGCGCGTTCCTCAATTTCGATGGCGTTGCCTGCAGGGGTGTTCCAGTCGATGGTGGCGGTGGGAGCCACCACCATGAAGCGTACTCCGTGATGCCGGGCGGCGACAGCCAGGGCATAGGTGCCAATTTTGTTGGCGGTGTCTCCGTTGGCGGCGATCCGGTCGGCACCTACAATCACCCACTGCACCTGGCCTTGACGCATGAGGCAGGCAGCGGCTGAATCGGCAATCAGGGTGGCGGCAATGCCGTCCTGTTGCAGTTCCCAGACGGTTAGTCGGGCTCCCTGCAGCCAGGGACGGGTTTCGGTGGCGTACAGGTTGCGGACACCGCTACTGTAAGCGGTGCGTACCACCCCCAGGGCGGTGCCAAATCCGCCGGTGGCCAGCGAGCCGGTGTTGCAATGAGTCAGTATGCCCCGGGTGTCTTCCAGCAGGGCCGCTCCGAGACGGCCCATCTGCTGATTGGCGGCAATGTCAGCGTCGTGAATGCCCTGAGCCGCCGCCAGCAGGGCAGGGCAGGGGTCGCTGTCGTCCAGGGTATCAATGACCTGACGCATGCGCTCCAGTGCCCAACACAGGTTGACGGCAGTGGGACGTGAGTGGGCCAGTTCCGCCAGATCGGGTTCGAGAGCGGCCCGCCAGGTCTGCGGGTTTTCGCCATGACGCTGACGCGCTGCCAGTACTACCCCGTAGGCGGCGGCGATGCCGATGGCAGGAGCTCCCCGTACCTGCATGGTACGAATGGCGTCGCTGACCTGCGTAGCGGTCTGGTAGCGATGATAGGTGATCGTCGATGGCAATTGGCGTTGATCGAGGATGTTCAGGCAGGCGTCACGCCAGTACAGGGCCCGAACGTTATCGCGGGGTTCAGGTATTGAGTTCATGGGTTTCCGGTCAGAGGGGTGTCAGGTCGGGTTGGTGAACGGGGAACTTGTGCCGAATAATCGGAGTCATCCGGATTTTAGGCAATGGGAGATTACGGTATGTGGCTGGAATTATTCATCTGGGCCTTGATTAACCTGCATCCGGATAAGGTCAGACGGCGTGCCATGACGTTTCTGGGGTTGAGTTTGCTGATTTTGCTGCCGTTGTTCATCATCAATCTGCAAATGACGCATCGCGGCTTCCGGCCAACCCTGCCGGGTTTGACCATAGAAGCCGGTGATCCGGCTGAACTGGAAGGGCAGCATCAGTTGGAGGATGATAGTCTTTGACGCAGGGTTTCGTACAGCAGAATGCCGGTGGCGACCGACAGGTTCAGGCTTTGCACCTGCCCTTGCATGGGAATGCGAACCAGAAAATCACAGTGGTCACGGGTCAGGCGGCGCAGACCCTTGCCTTCTGCTCCCACCACCAGTACCAGCGGCAGATTCAGATCGGTTTCATACAGGGAGCGGGCTGATTCACCGGCTGCTCCCATGATCCACAGCCCCCGCTCCTTGCAGAGCGTCAGGGTTCTGACCAGATTGGTTACCTGGAAAACCGGAACGGTTTCGGCGGCACCGGAGGCGACCCGGGCTACGGTGGGGGTCAGGCCGACCGATTGATCCCGGGTGATGATGACACCTGCAACGCCGACCGCATCGGCAGTTCTGAGACAGGCTCCCAGGTTGTGCGGATCCTGTACCTGATCCAGAGCCAGATAAAGGCTGCGGGATGTGGTTTGTTCGAGTGCTGCACGCAGGTCGCTTTCGTCCCGCTCTGCGGGTGCGTTCAGTTCCATGACGATGCCTTGATGGTTCAGGCCTTCCGCGAGGGCATCCAGTTTTTTGCGGAGTGCCGGTTGGGGCACGATACCCCAGTGCATCAGGGCCTGACGCAATTCAGTGAGGCGACGATCCTCGCGCTTGTCATCCAGCCAGACGTTGACGATTTGATCCGGGGTGTTGTTCAGGGCCGCTTCGGCTGCATGCAGGCCAACCACCCGACGTCTGCCTTTCATGTCTTTTTCCGTCTGCGCCGGGAACGACTGCCGGTTGATTCCTTGTCGGTCTTTTTGCTCCCGGCACCCGTTGCGATGGAGTCAGCCCGTTTGGCCGGGGCAGACGGTGACTTCTTGCGGGATTCCGGTTTGACCAGTTCCAGGTCAATTTTTCGTTCATCCAGGTCGACCCGGGCCACAATCACGTTGACGCTGTCGCCCAGACGGTACTGAATGCCGGTTCGGTTGCCGGTCAGCGACAGGGTGGTTGGATCGTAGTGGAAGTAGTCCTTGTCGAGCGAGGAAATGTGTACCAGACCCTCGACGAAAATGTTGCGCAGTTCCACGAAAAAGCCAAACGAAGTAACCCCCGAGATTATGCCCGCAAATTACTCTACCAGTTTATACAGCATGTAAACGCACATGAGCCAGGCAATCACTCCCCGGGTCGCATCGTCGGCTCGCCGTTCGGTGTGGGAGCAATGTTCGCCCATTACCTGCATGTCGTTCTGGGAGTAGGCAAATTCGTCTTTTTTACGGCCTTCCAGTATATGGCGTATGGCCCGGTGGATCAGCAGGTCGGGGTAGCGACGGATAGGGGAAGTGAAATGGGTGTAGGCGTCAAGGGCCAGACCAAAATGGCCCTGCTCGGTTTCCGGACTGTAGACAGCCTGAGTCAGTGAGCGTAACAGCACGGTCTGGATCAGGTGTTCGTCGGGTCGGCCCGTGATGGCGTCGAGTACCTGATAGTAATCACGGGGTTCGGGTTTGTCGCCACCACTCAGCCGCAGGCCGACTTTGCCAAGAAACGTGTGCAAATCAGCCAGTTTTTCCGGGGTCGGGCCTTCATGCTTGCGGATGAGGTAGGGGATTTTTTTGCGGGCCAGGAAGCGGGCAGCGGCAATATTGGCGGAAATCATGCACTCTTCAATCATGCGGTGGGCGTCATTGCGTTCCACCGGCACGATCATGTCGATTTTCTTGCCCTCACCGAAAATGATGCGGGATTCCTGCGATTCAAATTCCATGGTGCCCCGTTCCTCGCGGGCACGCCGCAGCACCTTGAACAGGGCATGCAGTTCTTCCAGATGCGGCAGGATGTCCCGGTAGCGGTTACGCAAGGCACGACTGGAACTGGCCAGCAGGTCGGCTACTTCGGTGTAGGTCAGGCGGGCTTTGGAGTGCATGACCGCCGACACAAAGTTGGAGCGGTAAATTTTTCCTTCCGTATCAATGCTGAGCTCTGCCACCATGCAGAGACGATCTACGGCAGGATTGAGGGAACACAGGCCATTTGAGAGAATTTCCGGCAGCATGGGGATGACCCGGTCGGGGAAGTAGACTGAATTGCCCCGGTTGCGGGCCTCGCTGTCCAGGGCCGTACCCGGGCGAACGTAGTGTGACACATCGGCAATCGCGACCCAAAGCTTCCAGCCTTTGGTGATGCGCTCACAGTAAACCGCATCGTCAAAATCGCGGGCATCCTCGCCGTCTATGGTGACCAGTGGTAGATGCCGCAGGTCAACCCGTCCGGCAAGGGCGGCTTCGGGAATGTCTTCAGTCAGTCCGGCAATTTCTGCCAATACGGCGTCAGGCCAGACACAGGGCAGGTCGTAGCTGCGTATGGCGACTTCGATTTCCATGCCTGGAGCCATGTGTTCGCCCAGTACCTCAATAACCCGCCCGATCGGGTTGCGCTGGCGGGTGGGATGTTCGATGATTTCCGTCACCACCAGTTGTCCGGGTTGGGCGATGCACTCGCCGTCTTCGGGAATCAATATCTGATGGGAGACGTATTTGCTGTCAGGTACCACGAAGGTGATGCCTTGTTCCCGGTACAGTTTGCCGACCAGACGCTGGGTTCCGCGTTCCAGGATTTCCACCAGACCGGCTTCCTTGCGACCGCGCCGGTCAATGCCGCGAATGCTGACAACTACCCGGTCATCGTGCATCAGGGCCTGCATCTCGCGGGGGGAAAGAAACAGGTCTTCGCCGCCTTCATCCGGCCGTAAAAAGCCAAAGCCGTCGGGATGTCCGATGACCCGACCGGTGATGAGATCGCGGTGGTTGACGATGCAGTAACGCTCCCGCCGGTTTTTCAGCAACTGGCCATCACGTTCCATGGCATTAAGGCGGCGGCGCAGCGATTCGACATCCTCCGGCTCAAAAACCCCCAGTATGTCAGCCAGTTCGTCCAGACGGAGGGGGATTCCCTGCTTTTGCAGTATCTGCATTATCAGTTCCCGACTGGGGATTGGCCGCTCGTATTTCCCGGCTTCGCGTTCGGCATAGGGGTCTTTGAGGTTGAATTCACGAACCGTAGCAGCGTCGGAGGTAGTCATCTTGATGGTATTTTCCTTGAGTCGTTATGATGTTTTGGGCGGCGAAATCGCCGGAGAGTATCAGGGGGCGTTCTGCAAGTTTACAGGCCGCACAGGAAATCCGTAAGGTAGGCATGTTTACAGATTTCAGTAGAATTGCAAAATGGTGACATTGGCAGGTTGAGAGGGCTTGACAGGAATCGGGGCGACCTGCATAATACGCGCTCTTTTCAACGGCTACCGCACTCAGGTGGTCGGCCCCTCAATGCCGAGGTGGTGAAATTGGTAGACACGCATGTTTCAGGTACATGTGAGGCGACTCGTGGAGGTTCAAGTCCTCTCCTCGGCACCATCCCCTTTCGATAAATTGCTCCTGCTCTCCCTCCAGGTATGTCCTGCTGATTGCCAGCAGAGCGACTCGCTGTTCGTTCCGTGTATGGCGGTCGCGGCACACATCCCTGTGTGTCAGTTTGATCGACAATAGCGTCTGCTTCAAGCCTCAAACGGGTGTCTGAGGATAATGGTTTCGTTCCGGTCAGGGCCGGTTGAAATGATGTCCACCGGTACCTTCACCAGTTCTTCCACTCGTCTCACATAACGCCGGGCATTGGCAGGCAGATCGGTGTAAGACGTGACCCCCGCCGTAGATTCTTCCCATCCAGGCAAGTATTCCAGTATCGGGGTGCAGGCAGCGTAGTTTTCGGCGCCCGAAGGTACGGTGTCAATGACCTCGCCTTCATGGTGATAGCCGGTGCAAATGGCCAGTTGCTGCAATCCATCCAGCACATCCAGTTTGGTAATGCACAAACCGGACAGGCTGTTAAGCCGTGCCGAGCGTCTCATCAAAACGGCATCAAACCAGCCGCAGCGTCGCGCCCGGCCTGTGGTGGCACCAAATTCGACACCGACCGTGGACAGGTGTTTGCCAACTTCATCGTGCAGCTCGGTCGGGAAGGGGCCGTTACCCACCCGGGTTGAATAGGCTTTGGTAATTCCAAGCACATAATCAAAATCCAGCAATCCCAACCCACTGCCGGAACTGGCTCCTCCTGACAGGGTATTGGACGAGGTAACATAGGGATAGGTGCCTTGATCAATGTCGAGCATGGCTCCCTGTGCACCTTCAAACAGTACATTGCGTGATTCTTCCCGATACCGGTGCAATGTGCCGGCTACATCGCCCAGAAGCGGCTTGATGCTTTCCCCCAGTTTAAGGGTTTCGTCCAGTACCTGCTGATAGTCCAGGGTTGGCTGATTGAAATAACCCGACAGCACAAAGTTGTGATAATCCATCAGGGCAGCAAGTCGCTCGCCCAGCACGGCGGGATTACGCAAATCACCCGCCCTCAGGCCGCGCCGGGATACCTTGTCTTCATACGCAGGGCCGATACCCCGTCCGGTAGTGCCGATGGCACTGGCTCCCCGAGCCTGCTCACGAGCCTGATCCAGGGCAACATGCACCGGCAAAATCAGCGGGCAGGCTTCGCTGATGGTGATGCGTTGTCTGACCGATAGACCGGCATTTTCCAGCACGGCCATTTCCTGCAACAGGGCTGAGGGCGACAGTACCACGCCATTGCCGATAAGACAGGCGACTCCGTCCCGGAGAATGCCCGATGGAATCAGGTGCAGGATTGTTTTGTGTCCATCTATGACCAGGGTATGGCCGGCATTGTGTCCACCCTGAAACCGGACTACGGCATCCGCCTGCTCGGTCAGTAAATCCACCAGTTTTCCCTTGCCTTCATCACCCCACTGGGTGCCTATGACTACGACGTTCTTTCCCATGTTTTTGTTATGAGCGGTATGAGATTTGTTTGTTAAACCCGTCAGGAACCATCCGGACGGGAGACTTCGGTAATTTCCCAGGTATCTCCGTGCCGTGACAGCGCGTGAGTACACCCCATGTCGAGGGCTCCGCCATTTTGGCCAGGTAGTCCCTGGATGACAATTTTTCCCTGCTTTCTGAGCGTCGCCACTGCCTCATCAAGAACTGGATCATCTGTACATGGCGCGAACAGGGGCAATTCGGGGGAAACAAATGTTTGGGCGGGGATCAAATTGAGGAGAATCCGCAGGTCAGCACTAAAACCGGTGGCCGGTCGTGCTCGACCGTAGTGGCTGCCAATGGCGTCATAACGACCACCACGGGCAATCTCCCGACCGCATCCGGGTACAAAGGCGGCGAACACGACCCCGGTCTGGTAGTGGTACGCCCTGAGTTCAGCCAGATCAAAGTGCAGCGGAAGTGAGGGAAACCGGGTACGGAGATTCTGTTCCAGCCACTGTAACTCGTCCAGTGCCCGGGATACATCCGGGGGCGGTTCGATCAAACGGGATCGGGCCGCCTCAACAACGCTTTGGTGTCCGTTAAGGTCAATCAGTGCGGCCAGATTATCCCGGCAGGATTGCTTCAGGGGAAGTGCGGCCAGCAGATCGGTCATGGCCGCACGATCCTTGCGTTGCAGTATTTCAAACAGGTCGGCTTCCTGCTGACTGGTCAGACTGGCCTGTCGAGCCAGTCCACGGTAAATGCCTACGTGTCCCAGATCCAGGTGTACATCCCCTACTCCCGACAGGGTCAGCATTTCCAGCATCAGTCGGATAACCTCAAGGTCACTGGCCGATCCGGCGTGGCCGAATAACTCGGCACCGACCTGCATGGGACTTCTGGATTTGGCCAGATGATCGGCCTGGGCATGTAGTACTGTTCCGAGGTAGCACAGGCGGGTCGGGCGATCATGAGCAAGACAGCGGGCATCAATCCGGGCAACCTGGGGCGTCATGTCAGCGCGTACCCCCAATAGCCGCCCACTGGCCGGATCAACCAGCTTGAAGGTTTGCAGGTCAATATCCGCGCCGGTACCTGCCAGCAGCGAGTCCATGTACTCAATCAGTGGGGGGATGACCAGTTCGTAGCCCCATACAGCGAATAAATCCAATACTCGCCGACGCAGAATTTCCATGCGCCTGCTTTCTTCGGACAACATCTCATCAATGCCCTCGGGGAGCAACCAGCGATCACGACTCAACATGGTTTGTCCGGTTTATTGCCTGCCGATTCCCTTGAAGTAGCGAAAGAACTCTGAATCAGGCTCCAGCACCATCAGGTTATTCTCCTTGTTGAATACCTGTTTGTAAGCCAGAAGGCTACGGTACAAGTCGAAAAAGTCCTTGTTTTTGCCGTAAGTTCCTGCGTAGATTTCAGCCGCCGTTCTATCGCCTTCACCCCGTTTCAATTCTGAATCACGGTAGGCTTCGGCCAGGATAACCTCCCTCTGCTTGTCTGCCTCGGCCCGGATGCGCTCAGCAGCCTCGGCCCCACGGGAACGAAACTCACGGGCCACCCGGGCACGCTCGGCTTCCATTCTGCGATAGACCGACGAACTGACTTCTTCCGGCAGATCGGTTCTCATGACCCGGATATCCATGACTTCGATTCCAAGTTCTTCCACAACCGGATTGACTCCTTTCAGCAGGACGTCCCGCATCTGGCCCCGCTCTGAAGAAACCAGTTCACGTATGGTGCGCTTGCTGAACTCGCTTCTCAGGGCGTCCTTGGTGATCTGATCCAGTCGGATATTGGCCTGTGCCTTGTCACCCGATACGGCTTTGTAGAAGGTGGTGGCGTCCTTGATGCGCCATTTGACGAATGAATCGACAATGACGTTCTTCTTTTCCGAAGTCAGGAACCGCTCAGGTTTTGATTCAAGGCTTAATACCCTGTCATCGAACTTGCGAACCTCCTGGTAAGGTGATGGCAGTTTGAAGTGAATCCCTGGCTCGAAATCCGTTTTAACGATTTTCTTTAACTCAAGCAGGATGGCTTTCTCGGTTTCCGAGACAGTGAACACTGAACTGGCCCCAAGCAGAAGAATTACTCCTGCCAGTGCGATGATGACTAGATTATTCTTCAACATTATTGCCCCCTGGTCTCGCGACCGCGCTGGGATGCAGACCGGGCTGTCTTCGAGCCGTTATCGCTGCTGTCCGGTATGGAATTTCCGGTGCCGTCATAGTCTCCGACACGAGTGACCGAACCGGCTGACCGTTTGATTTTTTCCAGCGGCAGGTAAATCATGTTTCCGCTGTTTTTAACATCGACCAGTACCGTGTCGGTCTGCGCCATGATTTCCTGCATGGTTTCCAGATACAGTCGGCGTCGAGTAATATCCGGTGCTTTTTCGTATTCGACCAGTAATTCCCTGAAGCGTCCGGCCTCACCCTCTGCCCGTGCAATCACGCGACTTTTGTGGGCTTCGGATTCTTCCAGCAGGCGGGCGGCACTACCGCGGGCCTTGGGAACCACCTCGTTGGCGTAAGCTTCCGCTTCATTTTTCAGTCGTTGTTCGTCTTCGCGTGCCTTGATGGCATCTTCAAACGCACTTTGTACTTCGTCCGGGGGCTGAGCATCAACCAGGCTGACATTGCTGATGCGTATGCCCATCTGGTATTGATCAACGATTTGCTGAAGTTCGGTCTTGATTTCATCCGCTACCCTGCCGCGTCCCTCAGTCAGTACGAAATCCATGGTGTTTTTGCCGATGACGGCGCGTTGCGCGCTCTCAATAACCTGCTTCAGGGTTTCATCCGGATTGGCTACGTTGAACAGGTAATCTTTACCATCCTTGATTTGATATTGTACGGCCAGGCGGATGTCGATGATGTTTTCATCCTGGGTGAGCATCAGGGCTTCCTTGGGAACAGATCCCAAAGCCTGCTGCCGCCCGCCGGAACGGTAGCCGACCTCGACAAAACGCTGCTGTTCCAGATTGACAATCTGGGTAGATTCAATCGGGCTGGGCATACGCCAGTGCAGCCCGGGTAGTGTGGTATCTACGTATTTGCCGAACCGCGTCACGATGCCACGATTACCTTCGTCGACCAGGTAAAAGCCAAACAGTGACCAGATAACCAGGGCGACCCCTGCCAGAATACCACCAGCCTTGAAAGGCAGACCGTCTCCACCGTTTGCTCCCCCTCCATCTGATCCCCCTGATCCGCCCAGCAGTCTGCCGAAGGCCGCGTTGATGTCTTTCATTACTTCATCGAGATCAGGCGGGGTTTCCTGTTGACCTCGCCCACTCCAGGGATCTTTATTTCCACCCGGTTCGTTCCAGGACATTGTATGCCTCCTGAATTATTAATGTTTGTTTATGGATTGCAACAGCAGGAATCAGCTCGCGTGGAGTTTGATTTCGTTCAGGATGGCGGATGCCCGTGGGGAAATTTCGATTTCCATGTCCCAGCCACCTTCACCATCTTCGTCTTCCGTGATGACCGCCGCATTCTGATAGAGCTTTGCCCTTACACTTCCCTGGCCTGCGGGAAGATGAATTTTATGTCTGAAAGTTCCGGCTTTCAGGGTCTCGACCAGGGTCTGCTCCAGCAGGTCAAACCCCGCTCCGGTCAGCGAGGACACCCATATCTTGCGAATTTTGCCCTCCTTGTCACGCTCAACGTGGGGGAAACATCCTTCGATCTGGTCTATTTTGTTGAATATTTGAATTTGCGGCACTTCGTCGGCACCGATTTCAACCAGAACCCGCTCTACCTCGCGAATGGTGTCATCAATGTGCTCATCACTGGCATCAATAACGTGCAATAACAAGGTAGATTCCACTGCTTCGCTCAGCGTCGAGCGGAATGCCGCAATCAGTTCATGGGGCAATTCCCGAATGAACCCTACGGTATCGGCCAGTATGGTATTGAGGTTTTGTGGCAACTGTACCCGCCTGAGGGTGGGATCCAGCGTGGCGAATAGCTGATCGGCGGCATAAACACTGGCACAGGCCATTCGATTGAACAAGGTGGACTTCCCCGCGTTGGTATAGCCAACCAGACTGACCACGGGTAAATCGGCTTTTCTGCGTGCCGAACGTCCCTGATTTCTCTGCCGGTCTACCTTTTCCAGTTTCTTCTGTATCTGGCGTATCCTCTGCGCTATCAGGCGTTTGTCTGTTTCGAGTTGGGTTTCACCCGGCCCCCTCAGGCCAATACCGCCTTTCTGCCGCTCCAGGTGAGTCCAGCCCCTGACCAGGCGGGTGGATGCGTGGCGCAACTGTGCCAGTTCCACCTGCAACTTTCCTTCGAAGGAGGATGCCCTCTGGGCAAATATGTCCAGAACCAGACCGGTTCGGTCGACTACGCGCACCTTGAGTTCGTTTTCAAGGTTGCGCTCCTGGCTGGGAGACAAGGCATGATTGAACAATACCAGATCGGCTCCGTGCGCCTGTATGGAGAGTTGCAGTTCTTCCAGTTTACCCTTGCCAATGAAATAGCGGGGATCGGGCGTTTGCCGCCTGGCCGTAATGACCTGCACGGGATTGGCCCCCGCAGACCGTGCCAGTTGCCACAGTTCATCAATGGAGTCGGGCGCAGGCTCATTCCGGGTCAGCAACTGAACCAGAATGGCCTTCTCTCCGGTATCGGGACGATCAAACAAGGGGGTATTTATGGAGCAGCAAACCGGTAGTAACTGTACGGCTTGGCACAGGGGGCACCCTCGACATCAGGGAACCTCCCCCTCAAATTCGTCCGGGTCGTGCGCGAGTCGCACCTGCCTGGCGGGTACTATGGTTGAGATGGCATGTTTGTAAACCATCTGACTCACGGTATTTTTGAGTATGATCACGTATTGATCGAAAGAATCAACCTTGCCTTGAAGTTTTATGCCATTGACAAGATAGATCGACACAGGGACGTGTTCTTTGCGAAGCGCGTTCAGAAAAGGATCTTGTAAGTTTTGCCCTTTTGACATCCACTCTCTCCTTATTTTTATGAAAATGAAGCGACCCTTACCGGATCGCAGTTGGATGGTATTAAAACAAATATCGTTTTATTACGCCAGACACTTACCCACCCCAAAAATGTAACTGAAAGTTAACTGGCTCACGGTGCTTACGGACAAGCAGGAAAGGCACCGGCCACCTCAAGCTGTTTGGGGCAGATCAGGATCAAAAAATGCAGGGAAGTGACAAGCGCATACCGAAAAAGTTCTTTGAAGGGCGTGTGTTCTTACTGTTTACCGTCGCGGGAGACGACCGGCTCAACGAGGGGAATCTGGTATTGCACGAGGATGCTCCTTATTTTGTCTGCATTACGGGCAATTTGTTCGTCAAGTTCCTGCTTGCGCTGTTTATCAGGAATTCTGACCCCCATGGATATGGCGAAATCCAGTTGCAGACCGGGTTCTGATTGCATGGGTAACAGATTGAGCAGTTCCGGTTGTCGTGACTGGAGATAACCGGCAATCGGACCCCAAACGATGGTCAGGTCAATCCTGTTTTCCCTGAAATCCCGCTCCAGAATCCGGGCGGTATTGGTCTCGGCATCACCCGTCATGCTTTGGTAGGGAATGCCTTGCCGGATCAGTTGGTGTTTCATGAGCCAACTGGTACCGGGGGCTCCGTCAAACATGGCGATGCGAAGGCTCTGCCTGAGTTCGTCCGGCAGCTTATCAATGTCTGTGGCTGACTGAAGGTCAAGCCGGTCTTTACGATACACCATGGCGTAGGTGGATCGGTAGTAAGCCCGGGTGGTGCCAGTTAGTTCATAACCGGTTGGGACACCAATGACCACGTCGCATTTATAACCCTTACCCTGCGACTTGGGTAGTGGGAATTTCAGCGTATTGCGTATGAAGCCGATACGTTGGGGAAACCAGGTGTATTCCAGAGTCTTGCCACTGTCGGCGGCCAGCAACTCCGCAATCCTGTTTTCAAACCCCTGACCGCTTTTGTCGGAAAAGGGAGGGTTGTTGGGGTCGGCGCACACCTTAAGGGTTGATTCAGCCGCTTCACCTCGAAGCGGCAGGCTCAACAGGCCAACCAGCCCTACAAGCCCGGATATCAGTGTGTTTTTGACGAGACCTGGCATAGTGACCGCAAAGCATCTTTATTAAAAAACCCCGGCTAACCTGGGTTAGCCGGGGTGTAGTCAGTCGATCCTGGCTTGAATCAAGTCAGGTTGAAGTGACCTTATTTGCCAGGCAGAGCGAACACGGTGAATACGCCACCCAGTTTGGTGAAGTTGCTCAGGCTGCGATATGCGCCCACAGCCCCCAGACCTTCGCTTTCGCCCTCAAGGCCGGCAGCCATACCGATACCGGCCCATCCACCCAGCCCGGACAACACACCTACGTATTGCTTGCCGTTGTAAGACCAGGTGTTGACGTTACCGATGATGCCGGAGGGTGTTTTGAACTTGTAGAGTTCTTCACCGGTTTTGGCATCTACTGCCTTGACGAAGCCTTCCAGCGTGCCATAGAACACGATGTCACCTGCCGTGGCGACTGCACCTGCCCACACCGAGAACGGCTCATCCTTGACCCAGGCAATTTTACCGGTGGTTGGATCCCACGCAGTGAATACACCCAGATTGGTTGAGTTGTTTTTCTGGCCCGTCTTGGCGTCCACGCCGGCGGGGAACATGGTCAGGGTTGCGCCCACATACGGTTGACCGGCGGTGTATTCAACCTCGAACGGTTCGTAGTTCATGCACACGTGGTTGCCGGGGATGTAAACCAGATGGGTTTTCGGCGAAAAGGCGATGGGCTGTTGATCCTTGCTGCCCAGTGCGGCAGGACATACACCTTTGGTGTCCACGTCAGCACCGTTTTGATCGGTGCTGTATTTGGACTGTACCTGGGGGCGACCGGTCTTCATGTCGACGTGGCTGGCCCAGTTGACCGCCTTGTCAAATTTATCGGCAACCAGCAATTCGCCGGTCTCGCGATCAAGGGTATAGCCGAAGCCGTTACGGTCAAAGTGTACCAGCAGTTTGCTGTGTTCCTTACCGTTGGCATCCTTCATCTTGAGATCAATCAGCGGCATTTC
>SXGU01034144.1_pt1 | contig 14972 bp, 15 predicted proteins | sample 3174531 | NCBI WGS metagenome assembly SXGU01 (sample SAMN11356863, study PRJNA531348) | freshwater metagenome | isolation source: freshwater sample F1-140 | place: China: Fuxian Lake, Yuxi | collected 2017-12-25
CCGTATTTCTGCTTGACCGGCCACAACAGACGCCGGGCTTTGTCCAGATTGACGTTATCCGGCCAACTGTTGAGCGGTTCGAAACGTTGCTGCCCGCCGGAAGCACCGCCACGGCCGTCGAAAATGCGGTACACGCCGGCGCTATGCCAGGCCATGCGGATGAAAAACGGTCCGTAATTACCGTAGTCCGCCGGCCACCAGGGCTGTGAGGTATGCAGCACATCGGCGATGTCCTTTTTCACCGCTTTCAAGTCCAGGGTTTTAAATTGTTCGGCATAGTTGAACGCTTTACCCAGCGGATTAGACTCAACCGAGTTCTGCCGGAGGGGCGTCAGATTCAGTTGATTCGGCCACCAAAAACTGTTCGTCGTTGGTTGCATCTCGGCCTGCACCGAATTGATTGTCAACACAGCGGATATGGCGACCGCCATTGCCGAGTTCAGGAAAGTTTGTCTCGTTTTCATAAATCACCTTTGTTCTGTGTTAGGAAGCTAATGCTAAAAACATACCGGAGAATTTTGAGTTTAGACGCCGCCGGCGAAAATACAACGAGTCACCATTTGGTTCATCGCCATGGGATCGGTAACCGATGCGAACGGCGCCGGCTTTTGGTTATTCGGAAGTTCTCCCGAATAATGAATAAACCTATGGATTACGTCTCCGGTAAGCGATAATTTCGGCAACTATATTCAACCCGATAATATATTTATTTTGAAATTGATTTCATCGATAAAGCCATAGGCGGAATCAATAAAATACCGCCGTAAGGAATATCGCGCCGTGCAGCGAATATCCCGCCCCTACGGCTTTCCAGCTGAATCCATACACCAAAGCGGTACGGAAAATTATGAACTTGCGTGATTTGAGCTACCTCGTGGCGGTAGCGGAATTAAAAAACTTCAGTCAGGCGGCGGAGCAATGCTCGATCAGCCAACCAACCTTGAGCACACAGATCAAAAAACTCGAAGATTATCTGGGAGTCAATTTATTTGTGCGCGAAAGAAACAGTGTGGAAATTACCGAAGTCGGCGAACAAATTTTGCCGATCGCCCGTAGAATTCTTGCTGACGTTCAAATCATCCGGCAAACGGCAGCCCATGCCAGCGGTCGTCATCGCAACATGCTGTCGCTGGGGGCGTTTCCCTCTCTGGCCAGTTACGTGCTGCCGGAATATGTATTCCGCATCAAGCAACACTATCCTGACCTTAAGCTTCAACTGGTCGAAGAAAAGACCGATTTGCTCATCGCGTTACTGCTCGCCAAAAAACTGGACGCAGCCTTGCTGGCTTTGCCGGTGGAACATAAGTTACTGGAATGCCGAACACTGTTCGAAGATCCGTTTACCTTGGCTGTATGCGCCGATCATCCTCTGGCACACTTGGAGGAGGTCGATTTGAACACGGTTGCCAAGGAAAATCTACTGTTACTGGATGAGGGTCACTGTTTGCGCGATCAAACGTTGAAGTTGTGCGATCCTTCCCGGTTCGTTGAGCATGATTTCCGATCATCCAGTCTGGAAACCCTGCGTTTCATGGTTAAGAACGGCGTCGGGGTTACGCTGATGCCCTCCGTCGCTGTCCAGCCGGAAGATAACGATATTCGCTATATCAATATCCGCCAGCGACCTAGCCGCACTATTGCGCTGATCTGGCTGCGAGCTCATCCTCGTAGCGCGTTGCTGGAAATATTGGCCAAATTACTGGCATATAAACCGTTACCCTGAGCTTCATAGGGTGTTGTTAAAAGCGGATTTTTAGTTGATTTTACCGATTCCGGGTATGTAAAGAAGCGAATCAGTAATGTTGTGATTTTAGCTGAAAATGACTAATAGGATTAATTAGTCGAGTTGGGTAAATAATTGAAAATATGGCCGCTACCAATTAACAATCATTTGGTAGCGGCTAAATATGACTAAGCTTATCGACGGCTTATTTTTCGTCGTCTGGATGTTCAGCGAATACCCATTTTACGAGGAAATAAACAGCGGCTATAACTACAACCGCTCCGACCATGCCAGCCGGTTCTTTTAACATTGCAGTCAGATCTAAGATGAACCCCATGGATGTCCTACCTATAATTTTTGTATTTTAGAAATTGCTAGTTTCATAGCAACAAGGAAGCTACATGATACTTTAGGTAGTGCTAAAGTCAAGACCTAATTGACGCATGGCACAGCAATCAAGCTATAGATCAGTAGAAGCACCATTTTAAAGTACGTGGAAATTGTAAGCCATGATCATCCGTTTTCATTTTCAATGCACCTGTACAACATTGGGAATAGCGACTTAAGTGCATTAAAACAAAAGAAAAGCTATTCATTTGTAGTGTGGTAAAATTCCGGGCCATCGGATTACCAAACCAAAGCTTACAAACCCAAGGCCTCTTGGTCAATCAGCACAAGCCCTGGAGTGTTGCGGTTTTGGAGCGGAACGATAATCGAAGGATGCACATCGCTCCATTGACATCATTTTGTTTTTAATCTTTAACCTCACAATTTACAATTCTTATGAACAAACCTAAAAAAGTCGCAATTCTGACCGCAGGCGGTTTGGCTCCTTGCCTGAGTTCAGCGATCGGCAGCCTTATCGAGCGTTATACCGAAATTGACCCTACGATTGAAATTATTTGCTATCGTAGCGGTTACAAGGGCCTTCTTCTCGGCGACTCCTATAAAGTTACCTCGGAAGTCCGTGAAAAAGCCGGCTTGTTGCATCGCTTCGGCGGCTCGCCTATCGGTAACAGCCGAGTCAAACTCACCAACGTCAAGGATTGCGTCAAACGTGGACTCGTTCAGGAAGGGCAGGACCCACAAAAAGTCGCCGCCGACCAATTAATTAAAGACGGTGTCGATATTCTGCACACCATCGGCGGCGACGACACCAATACCGCCGCTGCTGACCTGGCGGCTTTTCTTGCCAACAATAACTACGGACTCACTGTTATCGGCCTGCCGAAAACCGTTGATAATGACGTGTTTCCTATCAAGCAATCACTGGGTGCCTGGACCGCTGCCGAACAAGGCGCACATTATTTTTGGAATGTCGTCGCTGAAAACAACTCCAACCCGCGCATGCTGATTGTCCATGAAGTAATGGGACGCAACTGCGGCTGGTTGACTGCCGCCACTGCACAACAATACCGCAAGCTACTGGATAAAGCGGAATGGTTGCCTGAAATCGGTCTGGATCGTAATGCCTTTGAAGTGCATGCCGTTTTTGTACCTGAAATGGAAATCGACCTCGCTGCTGAAGCCAACAGACTGCGCGCCGTGATGGATAAAGTCGATTGCGTGAACATTTTCGTTTCCGAAGGCGCCGGCGTTGATGCCATTGTTGCTGAAATGCAGGCTAAAGGCCAGGAAGTACCGCGTGATGCTTTCGGACATATCAAACTTGACGCCATCAATCCCGGCAAATGGTTCGGCGAACAATTCGCACAAATGATTGGTGCGGAAAAAACCCTGGTCCAGAAATCCGGCTATTTCGCCCGCGCTTCTGCGGCCAATATCGAAGATATTCGCCTGATCAAATCTTGTGCGGATCTTGCCGTTGAATGCGCCCTGCGTCGTGAATCCGGCGTTATGGGACACGATGAAGATCGCGGCGGCGTTCTGCGCGCCATTGAGTTCCCACGCATCAAGGGCGGCAAACCTTTCGACATCGATACCCCCTGGTTCAATGAAACGCTTGCTGAAATCGGCCAGGCAAAAGGCGCCCGAGTCGAAGTCAGCCATTAAACGGTTAGTGAGGGTAAACGCTAAAGCCGTTTACCCTCACGGAATATAGTCTTCCTTGGCCCCTGTTTTAAAAGCACCGCAAGCGCTTCGAATACAAGGCATCGGCAGCATCTCTGCCTTGAGCCTGAGTCCGTCCGCTTAGCGGCTTTTAAAACACGTCCGCATAAACGCCGGAATTAACAAGCGTTACCCACACCCCTCTTGCAAGAAAGAAATCCTCTTAAAATACTTTAAGCTTCCGTCGTTCGGTTTAAAATAGAGATCGTAATCCAACAGCATTCAGCTCTGTGCAAAATATTTTGTATTTTCTTTAGCCGTGCTCATAATATCTTTAAATAGTTTATACCCTTTATCGGGACATCTTAACTTAACCTAATTGAGGTAACACCCATGACTACAGTAGCAGACCCCATCATCGGCAGCTGGTATAAAGATGTGGAGAACAATCTTAAATTCAAGATTATCAACATCGAAGAAAGCGACGATTCGATTGAAGTCCAGTACCTTAACGGCGATATCGGCGAATATGATCATGACAGCTGGTATCATTCAACCTTCGACTATATCGAAGATCCGGAAGACTGGAGCGCGCCTTATGACGACATCGAAACCGATGACCTTGGTTATTCAGACACTGACAGACACAATCCCAATCCGGAAGATGTGGACATCGACGACTATCTGAATGAATAGGATCATCATATGAAAATGAGTCCGCAGGAGTTTCTGGACTGGCAGTCAAAATGCATCACCCTGCTGGCCATGTCCGGCGCGGGAAAGACCACGCTGGCCAACAAATTACCCAAAGCCAAATGGTTTCACTATTCCGGCGATTACCGGATAGGCACCAAATATCTGGAAGAACCGATACTGGATAACATAAAACGTCAGGCCATGACGGTTCCGTTTTTACGTGAGCTGCTGCTTTCAGATTCGATCTACATGAGCAGTAAAATAACCGTTGATAATCTTGCCGCCGTATCGAGCTTTCTGGGCAAGCTGGGTAATCCGGGATTAGGCGGATTGTCCTTACAGGAATTCAAACGCCGGCAAAAACTGCATCATCAGGCGGAAATTGCCGCGATGAACGATGTCCCTGAATTTATCCATAAAGCCGAAGACATTTATGGCTACAAACATTTTATCAATGATGCGGGCGGCAGCGTTTGTGAACTTGACAGTCCCGATGTCCTGGAAACACTGGCAAAGCATACATTGATTATTTACATCAAAATACCGCCCAACCTGGAACAAACCATCATTGAACGTTCCAAGACAGACCCCAAACCGCTTTACTACCGGGAAGCATTTCTGGACGAAAAACTTGCTGAATTCATGCAGCTGAAAAACTATCCTTCGACTGATGTTATGCCGCCGGATGAATTTGTCTCCTGGGTCTTTCCTGAATTATTCAAGTCGAGGCTGCCTCGTTACGAAGCCATCGCCAATCAATACGGCTATACCGTGGATGCCAATGACGTCGCCACCGTTAAAAATGAAGCTGACTTTATCAGGCTTATTGCCGACGCGCTTCGTTTTCAGCAATGATTATGAACTGTAACCGCTTATGCCTTTAGTCGCCCACACAAACTTACCGACTTTTCAACGCCTGCGCGAAGAAGGTGAGGAAATACTGGACCCGGATCGCGCCAGTAACCAGGATATCAGGGAAATGCATATCGGGCTTCTCAATATGATGCCTGACGCCGCACTGGAAGCCACCGAAAGACAGTTTTTCAGGCTGGTCGGCGCCTGTAACCAGATAGTTCAGTTTCATGTCCATCCCTTTACCATTGACGGGCTGAAAAGAAGCGAACGGGCACAAGCGCATATCGCCCAATATTACGAATCGTTTGAAAAAATCAAGCAGGACGGCCTGGATGCGCTGATTATCAGCGGCGCCAACGTCACCCATCCGCATTTGCAGGAAGAAGATTTCTGGCAGCCTCTCACGGAGGTGTTTTCCTGGGCGAAAGACAACGTCACGTCGATACTTTGCTCATGCCTTGCCACCCATGCCGTGATTCAATATTGTTACGGTATTGAACGGACACGGTTACCGGCGAAACGCTGGGGCGTGTTTGCGCACAAGTTGACTGATCGCACTCATCCTCTGGTTGCAGAAATCAACACCCGCTTTGATGTGCCTCATTCCCGCTTTAATGAAATATTTCAGAGCGATATGGAAAGGCATGGCATCAAGGTCCTCGCTGTAAGCAAGGAGGCCGGCGTACACCTTGCCGTCAGCCCCGACGGATTTCGTATCGTGTATTTTCAAGGCCACCCCGAATATGATGACATTAGCCTGTTAAAAGAATACAAGCGTGAAGTCATGCGCTTTTATCATGGAGAAATAGCCGTCTACCCGCCATTCCCGGAAAATTATTTTAACGAGATAGTGCAGAAGATTTTTCTCGATTATGAACAGCATGTCAGGTCTGTCAGGAACACCGGCGAACAACTGGCCGACTTTCCCGACAACCTGGTTTTGGAACATCTTGATAACACCTGGAGAGACACCGCAAAAGCGGTATTCAACAACTGGCTGGGCAAAATCTACCAACTCACCAACCAGGACAGGCGCTTGCCTTTTATGGACGGTATAGACCCGAACAATCCATTAGGACTTTAAACCGCTGGTTCAAAACACTCGCGTTAGCCCGCAATGGTTTGTTCACGGTTAAAAAGCGCCGTCATCCGGTCTGAAAGCCAATCCGTCCAGACTGAAAAGTTTTCACCTTTAGTCGATGACAGGGAGATGATATGGATGTCGGGATTGACCCGTTTCGCGTAATCAATACAGCGCTCCATATCGAAATCGACATAAGGCAATAAATCGGTTTTGTTGATCAGCATTAAATCCGCCGCATGAAACATGTCGGGATATTTGAGCGGCTAGTCGTCACCCTCAGTCACCGACAGCACGACGACTTTATGCGCCTCACCCAGGTCGAAAGAAGACGGGCAGACTAGGTTGCCGACATTTTCGATGGCGAGCAGGCTGTGATCTTTCAGGTCCAGTTCCATCAGCGCATGACCGATACCGTGCGCGTCAAGATGACAGGCGCGCCCGGTGTTGATTTGCACGGCGGGCGTACCCGTAGCCCGGATACGATCGGCATCGTGCTCGGTTTGCTGGTCGCCTTCGATGACGGCTATCGGAAACCGGCCTTGTAACGCTTTGATAGTCTCGACCAGCAAGGTTGTTTTACCGGCGCCCGGGCTTGAAACCAGATTCAAGACAAAAATATTGTGCTGTTTGAAATATATCCGGTTTTGCCCGGCATAGGCATTATTTTTACTGAGCAAATCTTGCTCGACTTTAACCAGCCGTTCGTTTTCGTTCTTATCATGGCGATGGCCGTGTCCCTGTTTGAGAATGAGCTGACTTTTACCCGTTACCGGTTTCAGTTTCGTCCCGTCCGGTGTTTGACCGCAACCGCATATTCCGCACATAAATAATCCTGTCATTGTATTTCGCTTGATGCGAGGTTAGATAACCATTAAATCTTTAATCTTCATATCCAAGCCCTGTACAACGTCAACCTTAGAACTGCCGCACCAGTTGCAAGGGTCGTATAAAGTTTCGATGACGCAATGCTGCCCGCATTGGCGGCAAACCCCTAGTCCATTCAATTCGCTAATTATCAGTTCGGCGCCATCGGCCAGTGAGTCTTTCATCACCACATCGAAACCGAAGCGCAATGCGTCCGGCTCAACGCAGGAAAGCTTGCCGATTTCCAAAGTAACCTGGGTGACTTTGCTGAAATTCTGGCTCAGCGCATGGCTTTCGAGAATTTCACGGACGTTTTCCAGGAGGGAGAGCTCATGCATGGCTATCCTGCCATGCATCCAAAGGGTAAATGCAAATTTGTTCCCGCAAATTTGTCATGCATGGCAGTCTTGCAATACACCTGTATTTTCCAGGTTGATAGCGTGTGAATGATTTACCAACTGCCGCCAGAGAGCAATATCGGGTTTGTCCAATAATCCTTGAATAAATTGAAGCGCTTCAGCCAAATTCTGTTCTGCGTTTGCACTTAAACCCTCGCCAAGTTCAAAACTTTCCCCTTTGATGCCCAGCAAAAAACACGGAGGCGGTGCTTGCTTATGTATCGACCGGTAAACCGCCAGAACCGCCGAAGGGCTCATCGCATGCGTGGTATAACTGGTGTCTCTTGCCGGTTGTAGCTCGGTAAAATCGAAAGCATTAATACAGGCTATAGAAGCGTCGATAAACAACACAAGTTCGCGGTTTTGCAGATCCAGCGCATGTTCGATCTGTAACTGAAAATCCGTTAGCAAATCGATATCGGATAAATCGTAATGCGTCTCTACGAACTCAAGCAGCAATGGCGCTAAGGCATCATCACCCCGACTGAGATTGCCGTAGCCGAACAGCAAAACAGGCTTAGGCATGCCGTTCAATTTGACCGTCGTTGTGCTTAATCAGCTTGTCGATGCGCTTGCCCTCGTTATCGATCAGCTCAACCTGTAACGGCATTTTACCCAGGGCATGGGTGGCGCATGATAAACACGGATCATAAGCGCGAATCGCCACTTCCAGGTTGTTCAATAAGGGCTCGGTCAATTCAAGGCCCGATAAATATTCCGCCGCGACCTGCCGTACCGATTCATTCATCGCCATATTATTGCTGGTGGTCGATACAATTAAATTGGCTTTGGTAACGATATCGTTTTCATCAATCTGGTAGTGATGGAACAAGGTGCCGCGCGGAGCCTCGATCACACCGATACCTTCATAGCGCTTTTCGCCCTGCACGACCAGCTCGCCGCCCAACACACCCGCATCGTGCAGCAGTTCTTTAATGCTTTCCGCGCAATGCAGAAGTTCAATCAGCCGCGCCCAATGGAAAGCCAAGGTGCTATGCACCATTGCTTCGCTGCTGTGAGCCTTAAAATCGATACGCGCCGCTTCCGCCAGCTCTGTGTTGATAAAATCGCAATTATTGACCCGTGCCAAGGGTCCTACGCGATACCAGCCGTCTTCCTTGCCCAGCGACAACAAATAAGGAAATTTCATATAGGTCCATGAACGCACTTCTTCATGAATGAGTTCGTTATAACGGCAATAATCAAAATGATCGTTAATGGTCGCACCTTCCGCCGTTTTGGCTCGAATGCCGCCGTGGTAAAGCTCCAGCGCGCCGTCCTGCTTGATAAGGCTCAGATAATTACTGCGGATAGTCGCAAACTCATCATAATAAGGCAGATTGGCGCAATGCACTTTTTTAATCAACGCCACCGCATCGACCGACCACCGGATTATCTGGTCTATGTCCGTCAGCAAATAATCGCGCTCTTCCTTGCTTAGGGCCTTGTTCATGCCGCCCGCAATCGCACCCGAGCCGTGAATGCGTTTGCCGGACACCATGCGAATCACCTCCTGCCCGTATTTACGCAGCTTCACACCTTGTACACCAATATCGGGATAGTCGTTTAATACAGCGATGATATTGCGTTTGCTGATGTCGCTTTCAAAACCAAACAACAAATCCGGGCTGGATAAATGAAAGAAATGCAGCGCGTGCGATTGCAAGACTTGCCCGAAATGCAGCAGGCGTCTTAACTTGGTCGCGCCGGTCGTCAGATTTCCCGGATCGACGCCGACCAGCTGGTCGATCGCCTTGGCTGCGGCCAGATGATGACTGACCGGACAAATGCCGCACAAACGCTGCACCAGCACCGGCAGTTCCCAATAAGGCCGACCCTGGATAAAGCGCTCGAAGCCGCGAAACTCAACGATATGCAACCGGGCTTGCTGGACTTTATTATTTTCGTCCAACAGTAGCGTAACCTTGCCGTGACCTTCGACGCGGGACACGGGATCAACCACGACACGTTTCAAACTATCACGGTTTTCAGCGGTTTCTAAATGTTCGTACATAATCTGCCTTATTTGTTGGGTTAGCGCTGAATTACAACAGCTCAATTTCTTGTATCGTCAAACCTGTAGCAGCAACAATAACATCCACACTAACCTGTTGCTCTTTTAATGCTTTGGCAACTTCCTTTTTTCCTTCGATTTTTCCCTCTATTTTTCCAACCACATAAGTCGATTCATACATGCTGGCTTGATAATGCAAAGACTCTTTATAGTCCTCAAATGCCTGTCTTTCTTCATCGGAGCACTTTAAATAGTCCAATACTTCTTTTGCTTTTTCCAGTCCTTTGGCTTTAAAACCCTCTTGAATTTCTTCATTTTTCAAAAAATATACCCATTGGTCCAGAGTATCCTTAGCAATGTCGTTAAAATTATTGACTCTGATTAAGTAATATTCAGGATAAATCGCTTCTACCTCACTGATTTTATATAACTTAGCCTGATTAGGATTGAGTTTAAGTTTGCTGTGATTATGCAAGCCAACAAATGAAGTGGTACCTTTGTAAATATAGTCATCCCCTTCGCCGAAGTTAAAATATAAAATATTGATGGAAATGACTTTGACAATTTGAGAATAAGCTTCACTCTCTTTGATGTGTTCAACAAGAATTTTTGCAGTCGCATACAACATTCTCTGCAAATAATCTAATTCCCTGTCATATTGAATCTCGATCAACACAATTTCATCTTTAGAATTTTTAACCTTAATATCAACCCGGTTAAATTTATCCTCTTTAAGCTGTTTATTGCTTTCAGATTCTAAAACCTCAATGATTTTTATATCTTCAAATAACAACTCGCTTAAAAAGCCTTCCAATACTTCAAAATTTGCTTTACTTCTTAAAATTTTTTTAATCGCCCAATCAAAGCTAATTAATTTTCTTGGTTTATTAGCCATAAATTTTTCCTCCTTTCCATCGTTTCAAGCGAAACTAATGGTGTGTTGAGTACAACCATCTCACGCGGGACGGGGTTTGCAAGCCCGTCTCGAACGTTTTGATGTTGCCACTAACTTTTGAACCACACGAGAAAACCTGTAGACGGGGCAACATGCCCCGTCCGGCTGGAGATCCCGCGACGCCGGAACGATGCATGATAAATTCCCATTTATGCCCCTGAGAGTACGCCAAAACGTGGGAGCTATGACTTTCCCATAAATCACAAAACACCTGTCTTCTGTATCTCCGCCAACGCCGCCTTCGCCAAAAAACCAGAACGGGTCAAGTGATGTGACTTGGCGTAACGGTCAATGCTTTGTACCAAGTTTTCCGGTAAGGAAATATTAATGCGGATGGGTTTTGTGGATAATCGGGAAATATCGACATCTACCAGCATCCATGCGCCGCCTTCGTAATCAGGGTTGGCGATTAATTTTTCCAGTGGGGTTGGTGCAGGGATGCCTATATCCTCACCTTCACAATATAATTCAATCGCTTCTTGAATCATGTCGGGTAACGCTTCCCAAGCATCCGCAGCCGAGAAGCAACCGGGAAAATCGGGGATAGTTACGCCATGCGCATGAGTTTCATCGCCCACATGTACATAAACCGGATACAGCATTATTTCCACTTCTCAATCATAATGCACCAACCCATAATCCAATTCCGGCTCCCTGCCCTCCTGCAAATCCGTTAAAAACTTCCAGAATACATCGGCAGATGGCGGACAGCCGGGCAGGTAATAATCAATCTTCACCACCTCATGAATCGGGCGCACTTTGTCCAGCAATAAAGGCAGTTCGATGTCGCTGGGGATTTGCGGGTTTTCCACGCCGATGCCGTCCAGATAGGCTTCGCTCAAGCATTCTTCCAGTGGAATGAAATTACGCATCGCCGGTAAGCCGCCGTTAATCGCGCAGGCGCCGACGGCAACGAGAATTTTGCAGTTAAGACGGAACTCGCGCAAGGTGTGGACGTTTTCGGAATTACAGACGCCGCCTTCGATCAGGCCGATGTCGCAGTTTGTGCAATGTTCGATGTCGGTGATCGGCGAGCGGTCGAATTCGACCAGTTCGGCGAGCTGCAACAGGCGTTCGTCCAGGTCTAAAAACGACATGTGGCAACCGAAACAACCGGCCAGTGAGGTGGTTGCGATTCTGATCTTATTCGCCATGCTGTTGCTCCGTTAATAGACTGACTTCGTCTATTTCGTGATGATCATAGATGCGTTGGCCTATCGGCACTTGATAGCCGGTGCGTTTGATTAGAATCGCGCCGGTCGGGCAGACATGCGCCGCCCGGTCAGTGGCTTCTATATCGGTATCTTTCAGTAAGCCGCTTTCGGCATTGACGATCAGGTGTTTGTTGATGCCGCGCCCGCTGATTGCGAACACGTCCTTGCCGTCGTGTTGTTGGCTGGCGCGCACGCACAGCGTACAGAATATGCAGCGGTTGTGGTCGATCATGACATCGGGATGCGATGCGTCGACCTTGCGGTGCGGATAGAACAGCGGGAAGTGGTCATCGAGCATGTTCAGATGATAAGCCACTGCTTGTAACTGGCAGTTGCCGGTTTTTTCGCAGGACGGGCAAAAATGATTGCCTTCAACAAACAGCATCTGCGTGATCAGTTTGCGGTCGTCATTGAGGTCTTTGGTATTGTTCAGGACATCCTGACCTTCCGCCGCCGGGAAAGTGCAGGCCGAGCAGACCCTGCCGTTGACTTTTACCGTGCAAAGCTTGCAACTACCGTAGGGTGTGTAATCGGGATGATGGCATAAATGCGGAATATAGACGCCTGCCGCCGTTGCCGCTTCCATGATGGTTTGCCCTTCTTCGAAAGGGACCGCCTTGCCGTCGATAGTGATTGTGTTAGTCATGAGCTTCTGACCGCCAGGGATGGTGGGAATGACGCAATCGGTAGGGAACCGGATGCGTCCGTTTGTGCCAAATGTGCGCCTGCATCGTTTCGGTTCGCCATGCGCCTTGCGGTTTCCAGGGCGGCGTCGAGATCGAAGCCCGGTTCGTAACTGATAAGCTTCAAGCGGCTTTGATACAGTTCGGGATAACGCTCCAGCGTTGTTAACACCGGGTTTGCCGCCGTTTGCCCCAAGCCGCAGTGACTGTGGGTCTTGACCAGTTGACAGAGTTCCTCCAGAGCGACGACATCGCCCGCTGAACCGTGTCCGTCGACAATCTTGTCGAGCTGTTTTTTCAATAACGACGTGCCGACCCGACACGGCGTACAGAAGCCACAGCTTTCGTGGGCAAAAAAGTGGGTGAAATTATGGACAATATCGAGGATATTGCGGCTGTTGTTAAAGACGATAAACGAGCCGCCGGTGGCTAAATCTTCAAACGCCAGTTTGCGATCGAATTCCCGGTTGGAAATAAAAGTCCCTGAAGGCCCGCCGACTTGCACGCCCAGTACATCGCTTGCGCCGCAATCGCTTAAAATCGCTTGTATCGTCGTGCCGAATGGATATTCGTAGATGCCGGGTTTAGTGCAATCGCCGCAAATGCTGAGGATTTTACTGCCTTTCGATTTTTCGGTTCCGACAGCGGCAAACCACGCACCGCCATTGATTGCAATCGCGGCTGCCGCAACAAAGGTTTCGACATTGTTGACTACGGTCGGTTTGCCCAGATAACCCTGCGTGACCGGATACGGCGGGCGGTTGCGCGGAATGCCGCTCTTGCCTTCCAGCGATTCGATCAGCGCCGATTCCTCACCGCAAATATAGGCGCCCGCACCCAGGCGGATTTCGATGTCGAAATCCAGCGCTTGCCCCAGAATCCCTGTACCCAGCAAACCGGCCTCGCGGCGTTGCTGTAAAACCGTTTGCAGTTTATCGTACAGATGCAGGTACTCGCCGCGTAAATACAGGAATCCCTGTTTTGAGCCGATCAGGGCCGCGCACAGAGTCATGCCTTCAAACACCTGATGTGCATAAGCGTTTAACAATACGCGGTCCTTAAAGGTGCCGGGTTCGCCTTCGTCGGCATTACACACCACATAGCGTTCGCTTTCTTGTTCTTCGGAGCAAAAACGCCATTTCATCGCCGTTTTAAATCCTGCTCCGCCCCGGCCTCTTAATCCCGACAGGTCGATTTCCGCCAAGCTTTCTTTTAAGCCTCGGTTAAATGCCGCCCTGAGCGCGTCTCCGTGTGCAATCGCTTGACTGAGCAACAAACCCGACTTGTGTATGTTGTCATCTACCTGAAAGAACTCGGCAGGCCATTCGGCCAAAGGAATTTGGCGGTTAATCAGCTCGGCGATTGCATCGATTCGGGATTTGTCCAAACGCGTTAGGGCAAATCCGTTGACGAGTCCCGCAGGGCCCTGATCGCACATACCGGTACAGGACGTATTATCCAGACTGACCAGACCGTCACCCCGAACGCTTCCGACGGCAACCTGTAACTTGTCGGCCAGATAGTTCATCAACTCTTTTTTGCCCAGCATGTGATCGGTGATCGAATCGCTGATCAGCAAATCATATTGGCCTTTGGGAGTGTCGGAAAAAAAACTGTAGAACTCAATAACGCTGATAATCCGCGTTCTTGAAATAGCTAATAACCCGGCTAACAGCTCGATGGCGTCGGCCGGTATATAACGATAGCGGAACTGAACGGCTCTGAGCATGTCCAGCAACCGGGTTGCCTGATAATGGTTTTTTGCTACAAGATCCTGAATAAACTGTTGCATGGGCTCGCCTTCGCTTAATATCTTTGTATGCTCGTTGATGTTATTTTAGAGCATTGTCATTTTATATTATGAATTCTTGGCGAAAAATTCGCCCAAAGCATTCAGTATTGCCAAATTTAATTGCTGTTCCAACTGCAAGCGCGATTATCACTCTACCGATACCGACGTTTTCTATGCGTAAACCATCGTTTTTCTTAACGGTAAACCTGCATTAAGCTTACTCTATCGTACTGACAGGCAGCAAGCCGAAAATAAACAGACGCCGGTCTATCAAAGGCCCATTCAGGACTGAAAAAACTTCAAGAAATAAAAATGACATGGATGCTTTGCTCACAAATAGTTTACAATGCGCGCCTATCTTAAATTGCATGCATAACATTTTGACGCGTTTGCGCTGTAACGATGAGCTTTTAAGTTTTATTTATTAAAAAAAGCTGCTATCATTCAATATCTAAGTTGGATGCTGTGTTAAGACAGTGAGTTTTTAATATACACTAGGGAGAAGCCATGCTTATATTGACTCGTCGAGTAGGGGAGACTTTAATGATTGGTGATGAAGTTACAGTCACTGTCCTTGGAGTGAAAGGAAATCAGGTTCGCATAGGTGTTAATGCACCCAAGGATGTCTCCGTGCATAGGGAAGAAATTTACGAAAGGATAAAAAAAGAACAGGCTGAGTCAACA
>SXGU01553825.1_pt1 | contig 14972 bp, 17 predicted proteins | sample 3174531 | NCBI WGS metagenome assembly SXGU01 (sample SAMN11356863, study PRJNA531348) | freshwater metagenome | isolation source: freshwater sample F1-140 | place: China: Fuxian Lake, Yuxi | collected 2017-12-25
CAACAAGTTTTTCGCCGAAACCAAACGCAATCTGTTCGGCAAGGTCCGCAATGACGTTGTTGCCCGCCCCTCGGAAGTGGCGGTGATTGCCGATGAATCGTCCGACCCGTACATCGTTGCCAATGACCTGGTCGGCCAGGGTGAGCACGGCCATGAATCGCCAATGTGGCTGATGACCACCAGCGAGAAGCTGGCGCGCGACGTGATGGCGCGCATTCCGGGCCTGATCGACACACTCCCCCCGACGGCGCGCGATGCTGCCGCCTGTGCCTGGCGCGACTATGGCGAAGTGATCCTGTGCGATTCGCGCGAAGAAGTGGTGAAGATTTCCGACCAGTACGCCTCCGAACACCTCGAAGTGCACGCCGAGGATCTTGACTGGTGGCTCAAGAACCTGACCTGCTACGGCTCGCTGTTCCTCGGCGAAGAGACCACCGTGGCCTACGGTGACAAAGCCTCCGGCCCGAACCACATCCTGCCGACCAAGGGCGCGGCGCGCTATTCGGGCGGGCTCTCGGTGCACAAGTTCATCAAAACGGTGACGTGGCAGCGCATGAGCCGCGGTGCGAACCGCGATGTCGGCCAGGTCACGGCACGCATTTCGCGCCTCGAAGGCATGGAAGGCCACGCCCGCACGGCAGATGACCGGCTTAACAAGTATTTCAAGGACGAGACGTTTGACAAGGGCGCGCCGGTGACGGTGTGAGTCTCAAGCTCAACCTGCACGCCCCCCTGGCCCACTGAGCCTAGCCGCATGAACGTTCAAACGCTCTTCAACCTCGCCGGCCGCCACGCCCTGGTGACCGGCGGCAACTCCGGCATTGGCCTGGCCATGGCACGTGCGCTCGGTCTGGCCGGGGCGCGCGTTACGCTGGTGGCGCGCCGCGCAGAGCCGCTTGCGGCGTCGGCCAAGGGCCTGCAGGCAGACGGCATCGACGCGGCGTTCGAACCCTGCGATCTCACCGACGCGGACGCCCTCAAGACCATGGCCGCCAAGGCGTCTGCACGCGCACCGGTGGATGTGCTGATCAATGCCGCCGGCGTGAACCTTCGTGAACCTTTCATGCAGGTGAGCGCGCAATCGTGGGACGAGCAACTCGCGATCCACTTGAAGGCGCCATTCTTTTTGACGCAAGCCCTGGCGCCAGCCATGGCCGAGCGCAAGTGGGGCCGCATCATCAACATCGCCTCGCTGCAAAGCGAGCGCGCCTTTGCCAACAGCGCGCCCTACGGCGCCGGCAAGGGCGGCATTTTGCAACTCACCCGCGCGATCGCGCAGGAGTGGTCATCAAAGGGGATTACCTGCAACGCCATTGGCCCCGGATTTTTTCCGACCGCGCTTACCGCACCCGTATTCAACAACCCGGAAGCGGCGGCGAAGAATGCCGCGCAAACCGCCATCGGGCGCAACGGCGCACTCGAAGACCTGTACGGCGCCACCATCTTTCTGGCCAGCGATGCATCAGGCTACATCACCGGCCAGACTCTCTATGTCGACGGCGGCTTCACTGCCAAATGAGCACGAGCAAGTACTAACAAGCACGAACAAGCCCCCACGGGAACACACGAGCACAAGGACTCCCCATGAAAGCACTGGTCTATACCGCCAATAACGAAGTGACCTATCGCGACGAACCCGAACCGGCACCCGCTACGGGCAGCGTGGTGCTGAAGATCGACGCGGTCGGCATTTGCGGCTCGGACATGCACGCCTATCATGGCCATGACCCGCGCCGCGTGCCGCCGATGATCCTCGGCCACGAGTTTGCCGGCACCATCATCGAAGGCGCAAACAAGGGCAAACGCGTCACCGGCAACCCGATCGTTGCGTGCGGCGTGTGCGATTACTGCCACGAAGGCCGCAACAACCTGTGCTCGAACCGCACCATGATCGGCATGCAACTCCCCGGCGCATTCGCGCAGCACATGGCAATCCCGACCAGCGCCATCGTCGATATTCCACAAGACATGGACGCGCGCACCGCGGCACTCACCGAGCCGGCTGCCACCGCCTTGCATGCCCTCAACCTGTCGATGCGCGCGATGCACCGGCCGGTACAGGAGGGCCGCACGCTGGTGATTGGCGGCGGCGCCATCGGCATGCTCTGCGCGATCCTGCTCAAGAGCTATGGTTGCCGCGAGGTGCATGTGGCCGAAACCAATCCGCTGCGGCGTGCGTCGATTGAAAAGCACACCGGTTGCGTGGCGTTTGATCCGCGCGAAGTCGGAGGGAAAGCTGCAGGCCAGGGCCCGGCCGCCAACTCGACCCACTTCGTGATCGATGCCGTAGGTTCGGTCCATACCCGCAAGGCGGCGCTCGAGGCGGTGCGCCCCGGCGGCACCATCATGCACATCGGCCTGCAAGATTGGGCCAGCGAAATCGACATGCGCAAGCTCACGCTCGCCGAGATCACCCTGCTCGGCACCTACACCTACTCCACCGCTGACCTGCGCGCCACCGTGGCAGCCCTGCATGGCGGCACCTTTGGCGACTTGGCGTGGGTGGAAGAGCGGCCGCTCGCCGAGGGCGCGCGCGCGTTCGACGATCTGGACAAAGGCAAGACGGCGGCCGCCAAGATTGTGTTGCGGCCGCATTGACGCATGAGTGTCGTCGTCTGCCTCGGGCACACTTCGCTTGACCGCGTGTTCCATGTAGATGCCGTGCCGACGCCCCCGGCGAAGGTACGGGCATCGTCGTACAGGGAAAATGGCGGCGGCATGGCTGCCAATGCCGCTGTGGCCGTCGCCCATCTTGGCGGCACGGCGCGCTTCTGGGGGCCATGTGGCGATGATGAGATCGCCAATCAGATGCAGGCCGACTTCGTGCGCCATGGCGTGGATGCTTCACACATGCATCGCATTGTTGGGCTGACGTCGTCCCATTCGGCCATCCTGGTCGATGCGCGCGGCGAGCGGCTGATTGTCAATTCACGCGGCACGGCGCTCGAGAGCGATGCGGACTGGCTGCCACTGGAGATCTTCGCCGGCGCATCGGCCTGCGACGCGCTGCTGGCGGACGTGCGCTGGCCGCAAGGCTCGAGAGTGGCTCTGGGAGCGGCTCGCAGGGCCGGCATTGCCACGGTTCTGGATGGCGACACGGCCGAGTGCACGGTGTTGCGCGAGCTGGCCGGTCTGGCTGACTTTTGCGTGTTCTCCGAACCGGGCTTTCGCAGCTTTTGCAACGATGACGGCACGCAGGACATTGCCGAGGGCCTGGGTGAAGCGATCGCCCTGGGCGCGCGCGTGGCTGCCGTTACGCTGGGCGAGCGTGGCTGTGCGTGGCTGGATGCGCAGCAGCCGGGACACCTGCACTTCACCCCGGCCTATCCGACCCAGGCGGTGGACACCACCGGTGCCGGTGACGCCTTTCACGGCGCCGTTGCCCTGCTGGCGCCCGAACAGGTGCCGCTGGAGGCGATGTTCCGCTTTGCCAGCGCGGCCGCCGCCATCAAGGTGGGGCGTGCCGGTGCGCGCAGCATGCCCTCACGCAGTGAAGTCGAGCGCTTTCTCGGCAACCATTAATATAGATGCGAGATAGATGGAAGATGCCCGCATGAAGAACCGCGACACAGCATGAGCAACGCCGACACATCCACCATCGCCGTCTCGGTCTGGCGCGGCAAGGCCAAGGGTGACTTTGTCACCTACCAGGTGCCACGCCAGGAATCGCAGACCGTGCTCGATGTCGTGACCTACATCCAGCGCGTGCTCGATCCGTCGCTCTCCTACCGCTTTGCCTGCCGCGTCGGCGTGTGCGGCTCCTGCGCGATGACGGTCAACGGCCAGGCGCGCTGGACCTGCCGCACCCATGTGAAAAACGTCGCCGCCGATGGCAAGCTCGAACTGGCACCGCTGGCCAACCTGCCGGTGATCAAGGACCTGGCCACCGACATGCGCGCCTTCTTCGACAAGTGGGCCAAGGCGAAGGGGCAGTTCAAGGGCAGCACCACCCGACATGATGACTTTGCCGTGGTCAAGCCGGAATCGAAACAGCGCACCGCGGTGGATGCCGGCATCGAATGCATTGGCTGTGGCGCCTGCTATGCCTCGTGCGATGTAGTGGCCTGGCGGCCGGACTATCTCGGACCCGCCGCACTCAACCGCGCCTGGACACTGGCCAACGACGTACGCGACGTGCAGCAGAAAGAGCGCCTGCTGGCGGTAGCGGGCGACGCCGGCTGCCACGCTTGCCACACCCAGGGCTCCTGCAACGAGCGCTGCCCCAAGCAGATTGAACCGACCGCCGGCATCTCGGGTCTCAAAAAGCTCGCGGCACGGGCGGCGGTGCGCGGGGAGTTGGGCTGATGGGCAACCAGCAAAGCGACCCTCGCATTGTCGAAGCCAAGCTCTGGTACTGGCAGCGCATCAGCGCAATGGTGCTGGCGCTGTGCGTGATCGCCCACATCGCCATCATGATCTACGCGGTGCGCGGCGGACTTTCCGGTACCGAGATTCTCGCGCGCACGCGCGGCAACTTCGGCTTTGCGGTTTTTTATGCGACCTTCGTGATCGCCTGCGTGGTGCACGTGCCGATCGGCCTGCTGCGCGTGTGCGAGGAGTGGCTGGGCATGAACCGCTTTTTGTCGGTCACCGTAACCAAACTCTTCGGCATCGCCATCCTGTTTCTCGGGCTGCGCGCCGTCTATGGCGTTTACGCCGGCTAAGCGCCAGAGAGCCCTCACCATGCGCCGCCCCGATTTACGCTCCCGCAACCATCATTCCTACTGGGCCTTTGTGGTGCATCGCCTATCCGGCGTGCTGCTGGCCCTGTTTCTGCCGGTGCATTTCTGGGCCCTGGGCCACGCGCTTGCGGGTGAGGCTTCGCTCAACGGCATCATCGCCTGGACCGATGCGCCGTTGTTCAAGTTTGCCGAATGGGGCCTTGTGGTGTTGCTGGCGGCGCACCTCACCGGCGGGGTACGTTTGCTCCTGATCGAGTTCGGCCCGTGGAGCGGGCAGCGCAAGAACCTGATTGCCGGCGGGTTCGGCGTGGCATTGGTCACCGGTCTGGCATTCGCACTGGCACTGAAGTTATAACGATATGAAAACCTGTCGCACGTAGGATGCGCGGTCAATTTTTCAAACCAGGAGACATCATGACTTCACGCAAACTTGGCACCATGGTTACCATGGTCACCACCCTGGCAGCGTTGCTGCTGGCCTTTTCCACCAACGTGTTGGCCCAGGCCTGGCCCAACAAGCCGGTGCGCATCGTGGTGCCGTTCGCACCCGGCGGTGCCACCGATGTGGTGGGGCGCATCGTCGGGCAAAAGCTGGGCGAGTTGTGGGGCCAGTCCACCGTGATCGAGAACCGCGGCGGTGCCGGCGGCAACATCGGGGCCGAAGTGGTGGCCAAGGCGGCGCCCGATGGCTATACGATCCTGATGACCTCGGGCAGCATCTTCACGGTCAATCCGAGCCTGTACAAGAAAATGCCCTTCGATGCGCAGAAGGATTTCATCCCCGTCACCAATGTGGCCATGGGCCCGATGCTGGTGGTCACGCATCCTTCGGTGCCGGCCAACAACATCAAGGAACTGATTGCGCTGGCGAAGGCCAAGCCGGGCTCGATCAACTTCGGCTCAGCCGGCGTGGGCAGCCAGGTGCACATGGCAGCGGAGAACTTTGCCACCGCCGCAGGTATCGACATTCAACACGTGCCCTACAAGGGCGAATCGCTGGCCTACGGCGACGTGGCCGCCGGGCAGATCCAGATGATGGTGGGCAACATGGCTGCCGGGGTAGGCCTGCTGGGCCAGGGCAGGATCAAGGCGCTGGCGGTGACGAGTAAAACGCGTTCGACGATGCTGCCCAATGTGCCGACGGTGGCCGAGAGCGGCCTGCCCGGTTTTGAGAACACCGGCTGGTTCGGCTTCATGCTGCCGGCGGGTACGCCAAAGGAAATCGTCGAGAAGCTGCAGCGTGACACCGCCAAGGTGCTCGACAGCTCGGAGATACGGGGTCGGTTTTTCGTACAGGGGCTCACGCCGGTGGGCAACTCGTCAGTTGAATTCGAGCAGGCGATTCGTGCCGAAGCCGAGGTGTGGAAGAAGGTCATTTCCACCCGCAAGCTCAGCGCCGGCTAGGCGCTCGCGTTGCACGTAAAAGTACGCCCAGGAATCAAATCAAAGGAACGCCGTGAAGATTGACCTGCAAACCGTCGAGGACGCCGCCAAGGAGCTCTACATCCGCGCCCTCAAGGTGCTGCCGCCCGACATCAAGGCCGGCTTTGCGCGCATCGACCAAAGCGAGACCGATGCCACAGCCAGGAGCATCCTGGGCACCATGATCACCAACATCAAGGTGGCCGAGGATACCGACAACCTCTTGTGCCAGGACACAGGCATCCCGATCTACAACGTCAGCATCGGTCGCGGGCTGGAACTGGACGGCCATGCACTGATGGCAGCGATCCGCACCGGGTGTGCGCGCGCCACGCGCGAGTATCCGCTGCGCTCTTCGGTGGTCCATCCGATCACCCGCAAGAACGAACATACGTCCTGTGGAGCCGAAGTACCGGTGATCCACATCGATTACTCGGATAAAGCCGATACGCTCGAAATCGAGATGGTGCCCAAAGGCTCGGGCTCGGAAAACAACTCGTTTTTGAAAATGGCCATTCCCGCCGAAGGCATCGATGCGATCAAGACCTTTGTTGTCGATTGCGTGCTCGCTGCTGGCGGAAAGACCTGCCCGCCCACCATCGTCGGCGTCGGCGTGGGCGGCACCTCGGACTTGTGCGTCGCGCTCGCCAAGCGCGCGGCTACGAGGCCGCTCGGCAGCGTGTGCGGCGATGCCGAGGGTGCAAAACTGGAGACGCAACTCACCGCTGCGATCAACCAGCTCGGCGTCGGCCCGCAGGGACTGGGCGGTGACTCGACCGCGTTTGCCGTGCACATCGAACTGGCGGCGACCCACATCACGATGAACCCGGTGGCGGTCAACATGCAGTGCCATTCGGCGCGGCGTGCCCGCGCGACGTTCACGCCGGCCGGCGTGGCCTACGGGTTCTAGGCTGCGCTGGTCGACAGGCCCAGGAACGGCTCCCACAAGAACGGCTCCCACCAACGGTTTCCTTGAATTTCCCCTCTATGGCCCATCACGAACTGACCACCCCCGTCACTGAAGAGCAGGTGCGCCAGCTGCGCGTGAACGACACGGTGACGCTGCACGGCACGCTGTTCGGGATTCGCGATGCGACGCAGATCCACATGTTCGACAAAGGGCGGACCACGCGCTTTGATTTGCACGGCCACGCGGTGATTCACACGGCTCCGAATGTGAAGAAGGTCGAGAAGAGTTCCGAGTTCCCTGCCGGCTACGCACCGGTGTGCATTGGCACGACGACTTCAGATCGCATGGAGCGCTTCACCCAGCCTTTGATGACGCAGAATGGCGTGCGCCTGATCATCGGCAAGGGCGGGCTGCGCGAAGCCAGCGCACAAGCGTTCGCGGAAATCGGTGGCGCCTACCTTGCCATCGTCGGCGGCACCGCGGCGCTGGAGACCACCTGGATCGAACAGATCGAGGATGTGGATCTGGATGACCTCAACCCCGAGAGCCTGTGGAAGTTCCGCATCAAGGGCTTCGGCCCGCTCCTGGTCGGCATGGACAGCCATGGCGGCAGCCTGTACGACAAGATTCGTACCGACACACAGGCACGCCGTGCGCAGGTGCTGGCGAGCCTCGGGGTCAAGGCTTGAGCCAGCTCAAAGCCCGAACTTTGCCCGGTCAGATTGACATCTGATGTTTGATGCAGTAGCATCAACGGATGCGCACCACCCTCGACATCGAAGACGACGTGCTTTTTGCCGCCAAGGACCTCGCCCGACGGGAAAAGAAGACCGCTGGTCAGATCATTTCCGAGCTGGCGCGCAAGGGGTTGGCCGGTGCGGCCACCTTGTCGTCTCGCGAGCCGAAAGCGACCTACGGCTTTCGCCCGTTCCCCAAGGACGGGCGCATCGTCAGCAACGAGATCATCAACAAACTGCGCGAAGACGGCGAATACTAGGGGCGCACTGGATGCGCGCCCTGTTCGACGTCAATGTGTTGATTGCCCTGCTCGATCAGGCGCACCCACATCACGACACCGCCTTGTCGTGGCTCAAGGCCAACATCAAGCATGGCTGGGCGTCCTGCCCGATCACACAAAACGCGTGCATTCGTATCATGTCACAGCCCTCGTACCCGGGCGCACGGCCGCCGGCGCAGATCATCGACCGGCTCCGCGATGCACTGGGTCACGCAGCGCACGCGTTCTGGCCGGATGACACCTCGATCATCGACACGAAGAGCGTGGATGCCACGCGGATACACGGCGCGCGGCAGATCACGGATACCTATCTACTGGCGCTGGCGCTGCGCCACGGCGGCAGGCTGGTGACTTTCGACGCGGGCATTGCGCTGGCGGCGGTGAATGGCGCTCAATCGAAACATTTGGTCACGCTGGTCTGAACGGGAAATACCATGCCTGCTATTCGCCGCCTTGCCACCGATATCCTGATCCTCGGGTCGGGCGGTGCCGGCCTGTTCGCGGCGCTGCACGCGCACCAGGCCAATGCGGCCTTGAAGATCACGGTGGCCGTCAAGGGCCTGCTGGGCAAAAGCGGCTGTACACGCATGGTGCAGGGCGGCTACAACGTCGCGCTGGCCAAGGAAGATTCGGTCGAGCGCCATTTCATGGACACGATCGACGGCAGCAAGTGGCTGGCCGATCAGGATCTGGCCTGGACACTGGTCGAGCAGGCCGTGGTGCGCATCCATGAACTGGAGAACGAGCTCGGGTGCTTCTTCGACCGCAACCCGGACGGCACCATGCACCAGAAGGCGTTTGCCGGCCAGACCTTCGACCGCACCGTGCACAAGGGCGACCTGACCGGCATCGAGATCATCAACCGGCTGGCCGAGCAGGTGTGGGCACGCGGGATTGACCGGCTGGAAGAGCACCGCGCCATCGAGCTGATCAAGACCCCTGACGGTTCGGCGCTCGCCGGCGTGTTGATGATCGACATGCGCGACGGCGAATTCGTGTTCGTGCAGGCCAAGGCGGTGTTGCTGGCCACCGGCGGCGGGCCGACCATGTACAAATACCACACGCCCTCGGGCGACAAGAGTTGCGACGGCATGGCGATGGCGCTGCGCGCCGGGCTGCCCCTGCGCGACATGGAAATGGTGCAGTTCCACCCCACCGGCGTGCTGGCCGGGGCGGGCACACGGATTACCGGCACCATCATTGAAGAGGGCCTGCGTGGCTCGGGCGGCTATCTGCTCGGCGGCGACAAGGAACGTTTCATGCACAAGTACGACGCGCGCAACGAGCGCGCCACGCGCGACATCGTCTCGCGCGCGATGTACACCGAGATGCGCAACGGCAATACCACACCGAATGGCGGGCTCTACATTTCCATGGGCCACCTGGGGCCGGAGAAGGTGCGCAAACAGTTCAAGGGCATGGTGGAGCGCTGCGCCGATTGCGGCTTTGACCTGGCCGGTGGCCTGGTCGAGGTGGTGCCGACCGCGCACTACATGATGGGCGGCGTGCAGTTTTCGGTGGACTGCACCACTGCACTCGAAGGCCTTTTTGCCGCTGGGGAAGATACCGGTGGCGTGCACGGCGCCAACCGCCTGGGTGGCAATGGCGTGGCTAATTCCACGGTGTTCGGCGGCATCGCCGGCGACACCATGGCGCAGTATCTCGGCACCAGCAAGGCGGCCTTGCGTTCACCCGATGAGGGCGCGATTGCCCGTGCCGTCAATGCCGCGGAGGCGCCCTTCGCCCGGCCTGCGGGCAGCCTGGAAGCGATTCGCAAATCGCTCTACAACTGCATGTGGGATGAGGTCGGCATTCTGCGCACCGCCGCCGGATTGCAGAGTGCGATGAAGACGCTGGAAGGCCTCGATGCGCAGCTGGCCGCGGTGGGCGTGGCGGGAGACGACCGCGCCTTCAACCTCACGTGGCACGATTGGCTCAACCTCAAGAACCTGATCCAGATCAGCCGTGTCATCACGCAAGCGGCAATCGCGCGCGAGGATTCGCGCGGCGCGCACTTTCGCGAAGATTTTCCCGCTACCGGTGATCTGCCGACGTCTACCTACACGGTGGTGCGCCTGGAGAGCGGCGCCATCCGCATTGCGCGCGAGCCGGTGCACTTCACGCGCGTCAAGCCCGGTGAGACGCTGCTTACAGAATCGGCCCCAGCGCCAACCACCGCGCCGGCCACCGCGCTGGCCGCACCGGCTTAACCTGATCGCAAGGAATGTCATGAGCAAACACCGCGGCGCCGATGCGCTGGCGCAACAACTAAAGGCGGCCGGTACCCGGCGTGTCTTCACGCTCTCCGGCAACCACATCATGCCGCTGTTCGATGCGCTGTTTGATACCGGCATCGAACTGATCCACACCCGCCACGAAGCGGCCTGCGTGCACATGGCTGATGCCTATGCGCGCCTCACCGGCGAGACCGGCATTGCGCTGGTGACCGGCGGGCCGGGGCACGCCAACGCCGTCTCGGCGCTCTACACCGCGCAGATGAGCGAAGCGCCGGTGGTGCTGCTCTCCGGCCATGCGCCGAACAATCAATTGGGCCAGGGCTCGTTCCAGGAAATGCTGCAGGCGGAGATGGCGGCGCCTGTGACGAAGGCATCGTGGGCATCGGTCAGTGCCGATGCACTCGCGAGCGACATGACGCGCGCGATGCGCATCGCCCAGGGCGGGCGGCCCGGGCCGGTGCATCTCTCGTTGCCAACCGATACGCTGGAGAACGTTGTGGCACAAGGCTCAGAGGCCGATGCCACGCAAGACGCTACGCCGTCGCTCAAAAGTGCCGACGCCGAACGCATTGCGACCTGGCTCGCCGCTGGAGCGCGCCCGCTGGTGCTGACCGGCCCCGCCACACTGACACGCGCCGGGCGCGCCAAGCTGCGGGCGCTGGAAGATGCAATGGGTATCCCGGTAGTCGGCATGGAAAGCCCGCGAGGCGTCAACGATCCCTCCCTTGGTGCTTTTGCGCAGATGTTGGCGCAGGCGGACCGCATCCTGCTGATCGGCAAGAAGGTTGATTTCACGCTCAAGCTGGGCAAGGCGTTCGCGGCCGATTGCAGTTTCATGCAGATCGACGCAGAAGATGTGGAGATCAAGCGCGCGCAACGCGCTCTGGGTACACGCCTGTCGGCCAGCATCGTCAGCGACGCCGCGACGGCGCTGGCCGCACTGACGCGCGCCGCACGCGGCGTCAAGAGCGGCTGGCGCACCGACGTCGCCAGTGCGATTGCCTATCGCCCGGCGGCGTGGGACACCGCCACATCGGCCATGCCGGGCCGCCTGCATCCGGTGCAAGTGTGCCGGCCATTGCAGACGGTGCTCGGCCGCCACCCCGATGCGGTGCTGGTGTCGGACGGCGGCGAGTTCGGCCAATGGGCGCAAGCCTGCGTATCGGCTTCACAACGCGTGATCAACGGCCCGGCTGGCGCGATTGGCGCGGCACTGCCGTTCGCGGCGGGTGCACGCGTCGCGCAACGCGATGCGCCGGTGATTGCCTTCATGGGCGACGGCACCTTCGGTTTTCACAGCGCAGAATTCGACACCGCCGCGCGCTACAACCTGCCCTTCGTGCTGATCGTCGGCAACGATGCGCGCTGGAACGCGGAATACCAGATTCAGTTGAAGAGCTATGGCAAGGAGCGCCTGATCGGCTGCGAGCTCCTGCCCACGCGCTACGACCAGGTGGCGGCCGCGTTTGGCGGCCACGGTGAATACGTGACCGCGGCGGCAGAACTCCTGCCGGCGGTGGAACGCGCCATCGCCTCGGGCAAGCCCGCATGTGTGAACGTGATGATGGAAGGCGTGCCGGCGCCCACGGTGACGCGCTGAGGGTGATGCGCTGATCGTTCACGCCGCTCCGTGCCGCCACCAAAAGTGAAACGGTGTCACAGAAGAGTTGAATTTTGTCAGCTGCACTCTGAACACTGGCGTTCCGGGTCCGGGTTTAGCGACAATCCCGTCAACACGCAGATTTGCTGCGCCCCCCACTCTCCAAAGCGAGGATTCCATGACCACCAATGAAATGCTGATCGAAGTCGAAAAGGTCCTCGTGCCCTACCTGGTGGACATCGGCTGGAAAGTGCTGGGCGCGGTCATCCTCTGGATCGTCGGCGGCTGGGTGATCGGTTTCGTCATGCGCATCTCGCGCGACGGCATGACGCAGCGCAAGGTCGACCCGACGCTGATCACTTACGGCGAGTCGTCGATCAAGGTAACGCTGCGCATCGTGCTGGTGCTGGCGATCCTCTCCATCTTCGGCATCCAGACCACTTCATTCGCGGCCCTGATTGCCGCCGCCGGCATCGCCATCGGCGCGGCCTGGTCCGGCCTGTTGGCCAATTTTGCAGCCGGGGCATTCCTGATCGTGCTGCGCCCCTTCAAGGTGGGGGACATGATCAGCGCCGGCGGCGTGACGGGTGATGTGCGCGAGATCGGCCTGTTCGTCACCACCATCGACACGGTGGATAACCTGCGTGTCACCGTCGGCAACGGCAAGATCCTCGCCGACAACGTCGTCAACTACACCCACAACCCCTATCGGCGCGTGGACCTGAAGTGCCAGATCGCCAATGGTGTAGACCCGCGCGAGGCGATCAAATGGCTGGCCGCAAGCGTCGCCAAGGTGCCCAATGTCCTGGAGCACCCGGCACCGCAGGTGGAGATCATCGAATTCAACGCCGCCGGCACCCTGATCGGCGTGCGGCCGTTCTGCCACAACAACCACTACTGGCAAGTGTTCTTCGACACCAACAAGGCGATTTCCGACGTGGGTGGCGCGGCAGGCTGGCCGGTTCCGGCGCCGCATCAGGTGATGCATACCAAGAGCGCATAGGTCAGCCGGAACCACAGCCGAGCGCGAAGGGCCTGTTCGCAGGGACACTGCGGACAAGGCACCGCAAGCGAGGCATCGTGACCGTTGGCGCCACATCAGGTGATGCATACCAAGGCAATGTAAGCAAGCCTGGATGGGTGCAAAAAGGGTTGCGCAAACGCAACGGTCGCGCGCTGCAAACCCCTGTCCTGCAACGATTTTCGGCCAATTGATCCGAAACTGTTGTTTGCAGGCGTCATCCGGCCGGAGTCACATTGATCCGACCGGAACCTCGGCCTATCATGACCATCCAAGCTTGACCATGAGTGCTTGGCTCATGTGAGAAGGCGAATATGAACCGCACCCGCACCACATCCGCCACACGAAGCGCCCGCTGCCTTGCCGCCTTGTGCGCGCTCGTGGCCGTGCAGGTGCTGGCACAGAATGCGGGTAGCGGCCTTACCGATCCGCGCACCAAAGCCAATACAAGCCAGCGCGGCCTGACACTGGCCGCCGGCGAAGGTGACAAGAAACTGGGCGAATGGAAGGCCTATGGCGGCTATCAGTTCAGCCAGACCTGGGGAGCCGAAGTTCGCTATTCCGATTGGGGCCGCCGCAATCCAACCGCCGTCGACAACCCGGCAACGCAAGGAAGCCAGTGGAACATTGCTGCCACCGGCACCCTGCCGTTATCTCGCGGGTTCTCGCTGACCGGCCGCCTGGGGTACGAGCGCACCGAGATTGCCAGCTCACCGTATTGCCTTTCCGCCGCCTGCGGCACCTTCATCGGCAGCCGCCAGCAGGGCGCACGCGCCGGCATCGGCCTGCGCTACTCCTTCAGCGAAAGCTGGGGCCTGCGCTTCGATTACGACAACGTCAACCCGTTGAGCGAAGCCAGCGCACCACCCGGCAAAGGCGACAGCTGGTCGGCACGCATCAAGTACACGTTCTAGAGCGGCTGGCGCCGCCCGCCTCACGGAGAGTTCCATGCTGTTTGACGTACGTACCTACCGCTGCCGCCCCGGCACCCTCAAACCGCATCTGGCCCTGTATGAAAAGCTGGGCAAGGGCCCGCAAAGCCGCTTTCTTGGCATACCGCTGGCCTTTCTCACCACCGAAACCGGCAACGTCAACGAGTATGTGCACATCTGGGTGTACCAGAACGCCGCCGACCGCGAACAGCGCCGCGCCGCACTCTGGACGGATCCGGAGTGGCTGGCCTACACGGTCGAGAGTGCCAAGCTGGGCGCGCTCGAATCACAAGAAAACAAGTTGATGACGCAGGTGCCCTTTTTCCCAACTGCGTTCCCTGCGGCGCCACGTTGATCCTGCGGCCGGTCGCCGCGGGTATCAAGTACAGGCATTGAGCGCGGGCGCCGTTTTCCGGTACCCCGAGCCCGCGTCGCGCAGGACGCCTACTTCGCCGCCTGCACCATGATTTCGACTGACAGCCCGGGCGCAGCAAGCTGGGCTTCGACCGTGGCGCGCGCCGGCGTCTTGCCGGAAATGACCCAGGCATCCCACGCCGAATTCATGTCGGCGAAGCCGCGAATGTCGGTGAGCCAGATATTCGCCGAAACCAGCTTTGACTTGTCGGTGCCGGCCTCGGCGAGAAACTTGTCGATCTTGTCGAGAATCTGCTTCGTCTGGCCCTTGACATCAAGCGTGCGGTCATCGGCGGTGAGGCCCGCCAGGTAAACGGTGTTGCCGTGTACGACGGCCGAGCTCATGCGCGGCCCGCAGTTGATCCGGTTGATGCTCATGGCGACTGCTCCTTAAGTTGACGGTGAATGCCGGGGCAACCCATGCTGCCCCGGTGCTGCTTTCCTGGTGCCGCCGTCCTGGTGCTGCGGCAACCTTGAGGCTTACGCCGCTTTCTTGACCTGCCGGAACTTGTGCAACAGCGGTTCGGTATAGCCGGAAGGCTGGGCAATGCCTTCGAACACCAGTGCACAAGCCGCCTTGAAGGCAATCGACTTGTCGAAACGCCCGGCCATCTTTTCATACAGCGCGTCGCCGGCGTTCTGCCCATCCACCACCTTGGCCATGCGGCGGAAGGTCTCTTCGACTTGTTCGCGCGTCACCACCCCATGGTGCAGCCAGTTGGCAATGTGCTGGCTG
>SXGU01415297.1_pt1 | contig 14971 bp, 13 predicted proteins | sample 3174531 | NCBI WGS metagenome assembly SXGU01 (sample SAMN11356863, study PRJNA531348) | freshwater metagenome | isolation source: freshwater sample F1-140 | place: China: Fuxian Lake, Yuxi | collected 2017-12-25
GGACCGACGGAAACCCTGATCGTCGCGGATGACACCGTTGACGGTGAAATCTGTGCGGTCGATCTACTCGGACAGGCCGAGCATGGACCCACTTCTCCCGCAATCTTGGTGACCAACTCGCGTCGATTGGCGGACGAGACCATCCAAGAAGTGGAACGCCAATTGACCGTACTTCCCACGGCCGACATTGCCGCACGATCCTGGGCTGACTTTGGTCAAGTCATTCTTTGCGCCGATCATGCCGAGATGTTGCGAGTAGCAAATGACCTCGCATTCGAACACGTTCAGGTCATGACATCCAACGACGACTTCTTCCTCGAGAACATGAGCAATTACGGTGCGTTGTTCCTTGGTCCGATGACGAATGTCTCATACGGGGACAAAGTGATTGGTACAAACCACACGCTTCCCACCCAATCCGCGGCGCGTTACACCGGTGGACTTTGGGTCGGCAAATTCATCAAGACAGTCACGTACCAGAGAATCACCAACCCGGCTTCATCAGCCACGATTGGAGAGTATTGTTCGCGGCTATGCGCGATCGAACGCTTTTGGGGGCACAAGGAGCAAGCGGATATTCGTGTTCGCCGATATTCCGGAGTCGACAAAGCCTGATATGACGGTCCCTGAGTCGCTTCAATTGGAACTCGAACGGCGAATTATCGACCCTACCCAGTTCAGTGCGGACAGATCGGCCTTCGTGGACATCGATCTTCCACGTTCCTCCGGAAAGACAAGCTTCAGCTTCATCGGGGCTGGCGTAACACAAAATGAAGAAGCCACAACGAACATCGTTGAACCGCATGGGTTCTGCGTAGGAGCCGCGGGTCTCCAACCTGGAATGGTGAACAATGCTCATCTCCATTACACCGCGGAGGTGTTCGTATGTCTTTCCGGGCAGTGGAAGATGATGGTTGGTCGATACAACGAGCAGGTGTTGTCAATCGGTCCGGGGGACATCTTTTCAGTTCCTACGTGGGTTTTTCGAAGTTTTGAAAACGTGGGCTCCGACGAAGGCTTTCTTTTCACGTTTCTCGGTGGCGATGATCCAGGCGGCATCATTTGGTCACCGGATGTCTTGCGAGAAGCTCGGGCGACAGGACTAGTCCTGAATGAAACGGAAAAAGTTGTAAGGCTCGCCGACTTGTCAAACGGAGAGCGAACCTTGCTTCCGCTTTCCGAGGAGGTTGCGGCACGTGTGGAGTCCTACTCCGACGACGAAATCGCGTCGCGACTCATTCGATTCGACAGCCGAAGATGGCAAGATGGGGCCCTACTGTCGAGCATGATTGGTCCGAATACCGTTGAAGTCGCACCCGTCATTGGAACCGGTCTAAATCAACATCGACGTGCATTCTCGGAGATCCTCTATCCTCATGGATTTTCCGTGAACTGGATTCGGCTTGCAGCCGGTTCGTCCTTGGGACTACATCGGCTTGCAGTGCCCGCCGTGCTGCTGACGATGTTTTCCGAAGTGGAAGTTGAATTTGGTGAAGATGAATTGGTGCGTAAACGTGTGGTTCCGGGATCCGTGGTATCTCTCCCAGCAGGCACTTGGAGGAACATCAGAACGTCCGGGGTTGATCCCGCCGAAATCATTGTCGCGGTCCTCGGGGACGGGAGGGTGCCCATTGCATGGGCCCCGGACGTTCAGCGATTGGCTCGCCAAAACGGTTTCACGGTCGATGCGGGAGGCTGTATCGCTGAAACGGCCTTGGTGGATCGACAATTCGGTCGTCCCTGACTGGAACCCTCCCTCGCCCAGACTTGACATCGTGCATACGTAGTCATAGTCTGACTTCGTATGCACTCCGTCACACGAGTGAATTCACAACATCACTAATCACCTCAAGGGGGCAGTCATGAAGGTTGCATTCAAGAAGAAAAGGATGGTGGGAGCGGTTGCCGCTGCCGCCATGATCCTCGGTGCATGCGGTGCCGATGAGGAAGCTGAGGTGGTCGATTCGTCGGTTGAGGAAACTGTGCCAGCCGTGACACTTGCCTCGGAGGAGTGCGCGATACCGGTCTCAGACGAGGCCGTGAACGTCGACGTGATGGGCTGGGAGTTCCCAATCATCACCCAATACGCGGCCGAGTTGAAGGAGTGTGAAGCAGCGAACTACACGTTCAACATTCAGTTCCTCGATTCCGCTGAAGCTCAAAACCAGATCAACCTCGATCTTGAAACTGGAAATCCGTCGTTCGAGATGGTGCAGGGATCCAACCAGTTCCTGGTGGAGCTCGCAAACAAGGGACTTCTTCTCCCGTTGAACGACCTCATCGACAAGTATCGCGACCAGTTCGGACTCGACAACATCCCTCAGGGAATGTGGGACTTGGTGAGTGTTGATGGCAATATCTATTCGATTCCGATGGTTGCCAACACGCAACACCTGTTCTACAACGAGGAGATCCTCAGCTCGCTCGGTCTATCCGTCCCAACGACATATGACGAAGCAATCGCCATGTGTCCAGCGTTGATCGAAGGCGGATATGCGGGATTCCAGATGATGTTGTCCGCCGATTGGGCATGGCAAATCGAGTACGACAACGTTCTCGGATCACTCGGTGTCAAGCCGATTGACAATGCAACCGGCCAGCCGAACTTCAATTCGGCCGAGGGCGTCAAGGCGGCTCAGATTCTTTCAGACATCGTTTCCAAATGTGGTGGAAAGTCCATTGGTACTTACAGCACCGACGATGTGCAGAACGCATTTCAGACTGGCGAATACGCAATAGGACATTTGTGGGCATCGCGAGCAGCGTCCATGGACGATCCAGAAGCGACGTCGGCAGAGGTTCTTGGCAAGATTCAGTTCGCGCCGGCACTCACTGGCGGAACCGTGCTTGGAGCTCCCGCCTATGTGGACGGGTATGCAATTCCTGCCAACGGAACCGTCGATCCGGAGAAGGTATTCCTCGCGATGTTGGGGGCCACCGACGAAGAGTCACAGACTGCGGCCGCCAAGTTTGGTGGAGTGTCACGCTCGGGAATCGTGAATCCGGAGGGCCCGCGTAACGGTGAAGCCCTTAACGTCTCAACTTCCAACGGACGAGGCGCAGATCAAACCCATCCTGCAGCGGGCATCTACCGAGCCGAAATCGGGAAGGCCCTCATCAAGATTCTTGATGGTGTGTCAGCGGCGGATGCAATCGCCGAGGCAGAAGCTGCCTACCTAAAGGAAGCAAAGGCTCAGAATCTTCTGAGTTAGTCAACCGAGTCGGGTAAAAGCGACGCGGCGGAGCGGAATCCGAGAGATTCCGCTCCGTCGCGTTTCTTAGTGTGGGAGGAGGTTGAAATCATGAATCGAAGAAGTTTCGTCGGATTCGTCCTCCCGAGTGTTTCCGTTATGACTTTTCTCATGGTGATTCCATTGGCGACCACCGTGTGGCTCAGTCTGACGGACTTGATATTGCGTGATCTGGACTCAGTACCTTTTATTGGACTGCAGAACTATCGGGAAGTGTTGTCTGATCCAGCGTTCTGGTCTGCTGCGCGATTCACCGTGGTGTTCGTCGGTGTCACCGTTCCGGTGGAGATGCTTTTCGGCATGGCTATCGCGCTTCTGCTCGACCGTGTACACCGTTTTCGGTCCCTCTATCTCGCTGCAATTCTCCTGCCCTTCATCGTGACACCAGTCGTCGGAACCTTGCTCTTCCGCAATCTGTTCTCGCGGGGCGGTTTGCTGAGTTGGATAATCGAATTGATCACTGGTGAAACCTTCGTAGTGGACGGATCAAACGTTCGCATTCTCATCATTCTCCACTCGATCTGGCACGTTACACCTTTCGCCTTTGTAACGATTTTTGCTGCTCTTCAAACTCTTCCCCAGGAACGGCTCGAGGCGGCATCGATGGATGGTGCGAAATCTCTCCGCAGCTTCATGCATGTGACCTTGCCACATCTAAAGAGCGTGCTGCTTTTCGTTGCAATCATCTCAGTAATGGACAGTTACCGGGTGTTCGACAGTGTTTTTGTTTTTGCGGGAAATCGTTTCGACGACAGTCATTCCTTGTCGGTGTACAACAATGTTGTGGCACTGGATGCAAAAATCGGTCGTCTGGGCAAAGGTCATGCCATCGCAATCCTGACGATCGTTGGCATCTTTGTAGCGCTGATTCCATTTCTCATTCGGAGCTACAAGGAACAGATTGCGGATCGAGTGTGAAGCGGTTCAGTCGTGCGTTCCAGAGTATTGGAGTACACGGTTTGCTCCTAATGGTCGTGGTATGGAGCGTCCTCCCATTGATGTGGACATTTCAGACCTCGATCAAGTTCACTCGCGATGTCGCCTCACGTGTTCCGGTGCTATGGGGCTATGACACGACCGCTGCTGCATATCGCGCCTACTGGTTCGACGATCAAGATACGAACATGTGGCAAGTCTTGTTTGTGCTGCTTCTCTCGATTTCAGTTATCACCTTGATGGTCTTTGTTGGCAAGCATTCCAAAAAGCCCTGGGTTTTCAATCTTTTCGCAATGGGAGTAGTTGTAGTAACGCTGTACGTAGTCGGACGGCGTTGGGAAACGAGCGACCAGTTCGAGTTTCTCATCAACAGCATCATCGTTACGGTTGCGACGATCGTCTTTTCCATTGGAATCGGACTACTCGGTGGATACGGTCTCGCGCGATACTCGGGAAAGTCGGGTGCAGCCATCTTGATTGCCGCCTTAGCCTTCCGCGCCCTCCCACGCTTTGCGTTCATCCTCCCATTCTTCATCATTGCAAAATTCCTCGGTTTGTTGGATTCTCGGGTCGTGATCGTTCTTGCACTCGTTGCTGTGAATCAGCCGTTCACCATTTGGATGCTTCGCACATTCTTCCTCGAGGTACCAAAGGAACTCGAAGAGGCGGCAATGATGGATGGTGCGACCAGAATTCAGGCGTTCGTACGAGTGGTCATTCCGACGATGAAACCGGGCATCATTGCCACAAGCCTGTTCACCCTGTTGCTTGCATACAACGAGTTTCTTTTCGTGCGAGTGTTGGCGCCAACCAATTGGACCTTGCCGGTGGGCATCGTCTCATTGGCAGGAGGCGAGAGCTCCAAGGGCATCACCGAGGCTGCTGCCGCGGCCGTCTCGATCACTCTCCCGATCGTCATTGTCATCATTCTTTTTCAGAAACACTTGGTGAAGGGCCTCGGCTCGGGGGCGTTGAAAGGATGAGTGGTCAAGGCGTTCTCAACACGTCAAGCTTCAATCCTGAAGCCTTGTTCGATCCCCAATTGCCCGATTCGAATGGATTGAGCGAAGCAACCGAATTTCGGGTATCAGCACCCTTCGACGTTCTCAACGGAGTGTCGATGTGGGCCGCAGTCGTGGCTTCACCGTTAAAGATTGCCTTGTCTGATTCCGTGTGGACGACGGCGATGGTTCTTTCGGGGAGAAATTCGGCAGGTGAATTTCAAATCGCCGGCTGGGGTCATCTTTCGGGGGTTCATGACGGCGATTGGTGTGGCATGAAGTCGAGCGGTCAGAACGTGGCTCTACGAGTTGGATTCGTGTGCGATTACGACGATCATGCGATATCACGTTGCACGATCATGCTCGACATTCTCGACCTGGCGGAACAAATCGGATGCCCGCTTACCCCCCGATGCCTTGGGACTCCAGGACGTTGGCCGAACCCGGAATTGCCGAGCAATGACGGAGATGGCATCGAATCCCTGTCGGTGGTCATCGCCATGCAATCGGCGCTCCATGACACCGCCTCGACACGTGAGGAGATGCTCAATGCAGACCATTTGCAGTTCTGGACCGAAGATTTCGTTTGGGCAGGTCCGGGTGGAATCGGTCGCACCAGAGGCCGAGATGGCTTCGTGGACCACCATCAGCTGCCATTCCGTGTTGCGTTTCCCGACCGAGTCGGCGGTGGTGTCTCATCTACCACCACTTCTCAGCCCAAGTTCGGCCATTTCGTTAAATTCTCTGCCGGGGGATGGGCCGTAACCGGTGGTTGGCCAAGCGTTGTGGCGACGCACGAGGGGGACGGGTGGCTAGGGACCATCGCAAGCCAACGCCCCGTCACCCTGAGAGTGTTCGACTTCTATGAAATCGTGGGCGGGCGTATCTCCACGAACTGGGTATTCATCGATGTCGTCGATTTTCTCCGGCAGATCGACGAACTTCCGGAGTCGATCAAGGTCTATTCACATCAATCAAAGGGGTTATGACGATGAAGGGTGCCCGTCCCGAGCAGGCGCAGCTCACTCGCAATACGGATATGACGAAGACCGCTGAGACGCAACGGGTGATCGAGTCGATGGTCGATGGATTGAACGATCATCGAATCGACGACATCGGAGAATTCTTCGCGAGCAGTTTTCGCTGGATGGGCAATTTCGGCTGCGGTACCAAGCGCAACCTGAGAGAATTTCAGGACAACTGGCAAAAACCCTTTCAGGCTGCGTTCAGTGACAAAGTTTGCATCGATGAAGCGCGAATCTTCATGGGGGAATGGGGAGCTGCCTTCGGGCGACAGGAAGCCGTTCATTCAGGTGAATTCATGGGGGTTTCTGCAACTGGCAAGCGTGTGGAGATTCGGTACATGGATTTTTGGAAGGTGGTCGACGGCAAGATTGTCGACAATTACGTCTCCGTTGATTTTGCTTGGATACTGATGCAACTTGGTGTGGATGTGTTCCAGGGTGAAGGCTGGGAGGCCTTCGACAGTGGTGAGCGAACGGCGCCCCGTCCGAAGGGAGACAAGTGATGTCGTCCCTCGAACTCATCGATCTCACCAAACGATTCAGCGACGGGTTCGTTGCGCTCGATTCGCTCAATGTCAAGCTTGCCTCCGGTGAGTTCCTCGTCCTCGTCGGTCCATCGGGATGTGGAAAGTCGACTGCACTTCGTGTGATAGCGGGACTAGAACAAGCCTCGAGTGGTGAGGTACTTCTGGCGGGCAAATCCATGAATGGCATCGCTCCACGAGAACGAGATACGTCGATGGTCTTCCAAAACTACGCCCTGTATCCGCAAATGACGGTGTTCCAAAACATCGAATTCCCACTTCGGCTTCGCAAGGTTTCAAAGGTCAAGCGCGAGGAGGAAGTGAGGCGTGTCGCGGAACTCCTTCAGTTGAGCTCTCAACTGGAGAAGAAACCTGCACAGTTGTCGGGGGGCCAGCGACAACGAGTCGCGATGGGACGTGCTCTCATACGTCAGCCTCAGTTGAGTTTGATGGATGAGCCTCTCTCAAATCTCGACGCCCAACTCAGGGTGCAGATGCGTGGGGACATCAGATCGTTGCAGCGTGAGTTCGGCACTACAACCGTTTATGTCACTCACGACCAAACCGAAGCGATGACGATGGGTGACCGAGTTGCGGTTCTCCGTGATGGACGACTTCAGCAGATTGGGTCGCCCGAGGACGTTTTTGGCTCACCAATCAACTTGTTCGTGGCTAGGTTCATCGGATCGCCCTCGATGAACCTGATCTTTGGAGATGTCAAAGCGATGGGCGATGCGCTGACGATTCAGATTGGTACGCAAAGCATGGACTTGAAAGGCTTGTCCGCGCATCGCAAGAATCTGTTGAACCGCTTCGACGGACGAAGAATCGTGGTTGGCGTGCGCCCTCACGCCTTGAAGGACCCGGCCGTGACGCCGGTGCGCGACGCTTGCAGGATTTCGGGTACCGTGCGACTTCGCGAGGCACTCGGGACGGAAACGGTCTTGCACCTGGTCGTGGATGCTGAGCGGGCGAACGTCGGAAAGATAGTCGACTCGCAGGAGGCGGCGCTCGAGAACGAGACGAGACTCATCGCCTGCGTGGATCCGACTTCGTCGGTTCGCGAGGAGCAGAGGGCGATGTTGGAAGTTGCCGTTGAGAAACTGCACTTCTTCGATGCCGAAACCGAGCTCGCAATCGCATGACCGGGTCTTCAGAGAGAATCCTGACGACCCATGTTGGAAGCCTGCCGCGCCCGCTTGATGTAACGAACAGCATCTTGGGCATCGAAGCAGGCGAGGCCGTTGATTTGGTGGAGCATGACGCCATCATCCAGCAGGCAATACTTGAAGCGGTCGGGCGTCAGGTTGATTCGGGAGTGGACATCGTCAGCGACGGAGAGATGGACAAGATCTCCTACGCGACGTACATCAAGTATCGCTTATCAGGTTTTGACGGTGACAGTCCACGAATCCCACCAGCGGATTTGGAGGAGTTTCCGGGTTTCCTTGAACGCCAAGCGAGGTCGGGAGGCACTCCGACGTACAAGCGTCCACAGTGCGTAGGGGAAGTCCGACATGTCAACGTTGGGCCCGTACGGCGCGAGTGTTCGATGTTCCGGAATGCCGTGCAAGTTCACGCTCCCGTCGCCGCGTTCCTGAACTCGGCATCTCCCGGCGTCATTGCAATGTTTCAGCCGAACGCGTTCTACCCATCCCACTCGACGTATCTCGAAGCCGTAGCCGAAGCGATGCGCGTGGAATATGAGGCGATCGTCGAGGAAGGTTTCATACTGCAGATTGATTCGCCCGATCTCGGTCTCGGCCGACACATGATGTTCAAGGGACTCACCGAGGAAGAATATCTACGACGTGCCCATGAGAACGTCGACGCCCTCAATCATGCACTTCGGAACATTCCAGCGGAACGTGTTCGAATGCACGTGTGCTGGGGCAATTACGAAGGTCCGCATACTCATGACGCGCCGCTTACCACCGTTCTGAAGGTTGCACTTCGGGCCAAGCCTCAGGGATTGCTCTTCGAGGCAGCCAATCCGCGACACGCCCACGAATGGGAGGATCTCCCGAACCTCCAGATTCCAGAGGACAAGATCCTGATACCTGGTGTCATCGACACCACGACGAACTTCGTGGAACACCCGCGGCTGGTAGCACAGCGGATCGTGAACGTCGCACAAGCAGTAGGTAGGGAGCGGGTGATTGCCGGCACGGATTGCGGCTTCTCCACCTTTGCGGGCTTTCCGGGAGTCGATACGAATATCGTCTATGCAAAGTTTCGTTCCCTGAGAGAAGGTGCAGCGTTGGCAACGAGAAAGCTGTGGGGATGACGATTCAAGTGGTGAAGGACCGCCTTCGACGCCTATTGTTCGAAATGTCGGAGTTCGAGCTCAATTCGGCGAAGGCGGATTTGCAAGGCCTTGTTGAACCGAATGCGCTTATCCAATTCACGAATCCATTCGAAACACTCCGCGACGTCGACGAACTCTTCCAGATCGTCTATCGGCCGCTCGTCCATGCGATCCCGGATCTGGAGCGTCGAATGACCATCGTGGTGAGTGGAAGGACGGAGGCTGGTGCCGAGATGGTCGGTACCTGCGGCTACTACACGGGCGCATTCCGTCGACCGTGGTTGGGTATTCCAGCAAGCGGACAACAAGTCACCATGCGATTTCACGAGTTCTTTCGAATTGGAGAGAACGGAATTGAGGAGATCCAAGCCGTTTGGGATTTACCGGAACTTATGATGCAGACCGGTTCATGGCCGATGGCACCAGCCCTTCGTAGATCTTGGAACGTGCCGACACCCAGTTCCCAGGATGGCCTTCATCGCGCTTTCGCCAGCATGGAGGAATCAGCGTTCTCGGCGAAATTGGTTTCCGACATGCTCGAGGCGATGGGACGGCATCCGAAGGAACCGGTAGAGGCGATGCAGTTGGAGCGGTTCTGGCATCCACGTATGACCTGGTACGGACCTGCTGCGATCGGTACCTGTCGAGGAGTCGAGGGATTTCGAAACGGGCACCAGATTCCGTTCCTGCGAGCGTTGCCCGACCGAAGGGGTGACGTTTCCGGCGGCTTCTACTTTTCTGAAGGATCGTATGTTGCGTTTACTGGTTGGCCAGGAATGCAGATGACCGTGTCTGGTGACGGTTGGTTGGGTATCAACCCTGACGGCTCGAAAATCACGATGAGAAGCCTTGATTTCTGGCGCGTAGAAAAGGGAAGAATCAAGGAGAATTGGGTGCTGATCGACATGCTCCACGTGTGGGCCCAGTTGGGAGTGGATGTGTTGGCCCGCGCGGCAGAACTCACGAGCCAGGGGGAGCGTGATGAGAAATATCGATGATTTCTCACAACGATTCCGAAATCGTGAATTGCTGGTTGGAACCTTCGTGAAGACTCCGGATCCGGTCGTGTTCGAGGTCCTTGCGAGATCGCTCCTCGATTTCGTGGTGCTCGACGCCGAACATGCACCATTCGACAGGCGTGATATCAACGATTGTGTACTCGCTGCAACCGCTGGTGGCCTGCCCGTGCTCGTTCGAGTTCCCAACAGCGATCCCGTGTGGATCCAACAGGCGCTGGATGTTGCCGCCCAAGGTGTGGTAGTCCCGCACGTTCGATCTCCGCAGGAAGCCGCTTCGATCGTCCGTTCCGCTCATTTTGGAAACAACGGTCGTGGCTACGCGGGCTCAACGCGAGCAGCGGACTACACACGACGAAGTATGGCATCCCACATCGAGCTGTCGGCTCGTTCGACGGTGGTGGTCGCCCAAATCGAGGATGCAGAAGCAATTCCTCATGCTCATGCCATCGCCAGTACCGACGGTCTCGACGGCCTCTTCATCGGACCCGTGGACTTGAGTATTTCCATGGGTGCGCCGTCGCCTAAAGCACCCGAAGTTCTCACCGCAATGCGATCCGTCGCGAGCGCATCAGAATCTGCGGGGAAATGCTCGGGAATCTTCATCTCGAGTGCCGACGACCTGGACCGCTATGAAGGAATGAACCTTAGGTTCTTGTTGGTGCGTTCGGAGCAATCATTCATGATGACTTCCGCCGACCTGTCGTGTACCGAAATTCGCAGTCATTCCTCGTGGTCTGAGAACGTCAACTAATCTTGAGGTGATGTCGGGCGACAACGATCACCCGCAACGAGTTGCTGACGCAGTCGCCTCGGCAACCACCGCATTGCAAAGCGCCCGTGACGTGGACGAGATTCGACGGGTCACCAACGAGCACACGGGGAAGGGGAGCGTGCTTCTCGACGTGAAGGCGGCCCTCGGGTCGATCACCGACGTGGAGATTCGCAAGGCGACGGGACGCGCCATCAACGAGGCACTCGGTGCCCTCGAGACCCTGGCGAGCGCACGCCTTGCGGAACTACAACGCGCCGCAGCGGGCGCCGCCGCCGCCACGGAGTCCATGGACCTCACGGAGTTCGTCACTTCCCGCAAGCGTGGACATGCCCACATCGTGACACAGGCGTGGGAGCGACTCGAAGACGTGTTCGTTGGGATGGGATTCACCGTGGCGGAGGGTCCGGAGGTCGAGACCGATTTCCACAACTTCACCGCACTGAACATGCCACCTCAGCATCCCGCGCGGAGCAGTTTCGACACCATGTTCGTGAAGTTCGGTTCACCAGGCTCCACTCTCTTGCGAACCCACACCTCCCCGGTGCAGATCAGAGTGATGCAGGAGTGGGATTTGCCGATTTACGCGGTGATGCCCGGGCGGGTGTTCCGGCGCGACACCCCTGACGCGACCCACATGCCCGTTTTCCATCAGATCGAGGGTCTCGTCGTCGACAAGGGGATCACTTTTGCGCACCTGGCTGGAACCATCGAGGCGTTCACCAAGGCGTTCTTCGGCAACGACTTCACCAGCAGATTGCGCCCGAGTTACTTTCCCTTCACGGAGCCGAGCGCCGAATTCGACGTGCGAAGTGCGAACGGTAAATGGGTCGAGTTGGGTGGATGCGGAATGGTGCATCCGAACGTTTTGCGCGCAGGCGGCATCGACCCCGAGGTCTACACAGGATTCGCATTCGGATTCGGCATCGATCGAATGGCCAAGGAACGACATGACGTTGCAGATCTGAGGGACATGTACGCGAACGACCTGCGATTCATGAGGCAGTTCTAGCAATGCGTATCGTGCGATCGTGGTTGCAGGAGTTCGTCGATCTTCGCGACCTCTCGGATGGTGAATTGTCGGAACGCATCACGGCGCTCGGTCTCTCCGTCGAGGCGGTCGAAACCGTCGGTACTCCGGTTCCCGGAGTCGTCGCCGCCCGGGTAGTGCGAACGGAGCGTCATCCCGATGCAGCGAAGGTGCACCGCGTGTGGGTGGACGCCGGCGACGGTGTGGAGCGCCACGTTTGGTGTGGTGCGTTCAACATGACGGCTGGCGACGTGGTTCCGCTGGCGACGCTCGGCACGAAGATGCCCGATGGTCGCGACATCCTGAAGCGGGGAATCCTCGGAATCGACTCCGAGGGAATGTTGTGTTCGGCGGCCGAACTCGGTGTGGCCGACGACTCGTCGGGAATCCTCATCCTTCCGCAAGCCGCCACATTGGGCAAGGGCGTGTTCGACGTGCTGGGAATCGAACGCGACGTGGTCTTCGATCTCGACGTCACGCGCAATCGCCCTGACGCCACCGGTCATCTCGGTGTGGCGCGGGACGTTGCCGCAAGTCTCAAGCGCAAGATGGTGATGGCGAAGGGAGACTCCGCCAAGAAGGGGCCGGGACGCAAACTGCCCGTAGACATCATCGCGCAGCGCGAGTGCGCGCGTTTTGCCGTCACGGTCATGAGCGGGGTAGTCGTGGGGCCGTCACCTGCACATCTCGCTCGCCGCGTGTTGGCAGCCGGAATGCGCCCCATCAACAACGTGGTCGATGCGAGCAACTTGGTGATGTTGGAGACGAATCAACCGAACCATGCATACGACGCCGAAAGGGTCGTTTCGGGATTCAAGATTCGACTCGCCAGGGCAGGGGAGCGTCTGGTCACGCTCGATGGGGTGGAAAGGTCGCTCGGCGAGGAGGACCTCCTGATCTGTGACGGTGAGAATCGAGCCATCGGCATCGCCGGGATCATGGGCGGTCGGACGACCGAAATCAGTACGAGCACGACGGAGATTGCGGTGGAGGCCGCTTGGTTCGAGCCGAACACCATTCGGCTCACGAGCCAGCGCCTGAGTTTGCGTACGGAGGCCTCTGCGCGATTCGAACGTGGTACCGATCCACGCGGTATCGACCACAGCGTGTCCCGCTTCGCTGCAATCTTGCGCGAATCGTGTCCACATCTCGTGGTACACACCGGCGCAAACAGTCCGACGACGAAGTTCCTCCCCAAGTCGGTCACCATTCCACTGCGAGTGGCCCAAGTAAACCGGATACTCGGAACATCGCTCGGCGCAAAGGAGGTGTCGGGCACATTGACGCGTCTCGGCTTCCAGTGTTCACCCCGAAAAGTCGTCGCAAAGAAGGGGTTGGCGGTACCTGCGGGCCCCGGTCTCAGTGTGAAGGTGCCATCTTGGCGCCTCGACTGTACGGAGGAGATCGACCTCGTCGAGGAGGTGGCACGGCACCTCGGTTACGACACGCTCGGCAAACGAGTATCGCAGTCGACGCAGCCAGGCGGCCTGTCGGTCCTACAACAGCGACGGCGAGCACTTCGCGACGTGGTGCTGTCGTTCGGTGCGAGCGAGGCGATGCCGAATCCGTTCCTCGCACCCGGGGAGCACGAGCGATCCGGTGTACGACTCGACCAGGCTGCCCTTGAATTGGAGAATCCGCTCGTCGCAGAGGAGAGCATCCTGCGTGCGTCGCTGCGGCCGGGACTCTTGAAGGCGATTGCGTTCAACGTCTCGCACCGAATCGGAGACATCGCCCTCTTCGAACTCGGACACGTGTACCCGCGGGGTGCCGGGCAATTGCACGGGAATCTCGAGTTGCCGGACGAACATGAACAGCTCTGCATCATGGCCGTCGGACGCGATGCTTCTGCGGCGGTGGACTGGTGGACCCAAATCGGTGCGGTCTTTGGTGTAGGTGCGCAGTTGGACCAGACACGAGTGCCGAACGGCTATCACCCCACGCGTGGTGCCACGCTTGCGCGGGGGAAACAGATCGTCGGATACGTGGGCGAGATCGATCGACTCGTACTTGCCGAGTACGGCATCGACGCGCGGGTGGCATGTCTGGAATTGCATGCCACGTTGATCCTCGGCGAGACGCCCAAGGTCCCGCAAGCCAAGGCAGTGAGCAAGTTCCCGTCCACCGACTTCGACCTCGCGTTCATGGTGCCGTCGCGCGTGACGGCAGCCTCCTTGCAACGCGCAATCAAGCAAGCGGCCGGTGCCGTGTGCGAGGAAGTTGGTCTGTTCGATACGTTTCGCAAATCACCAATGGATGACGCCCGCAGTCTCGCGTACCGAATCCGATTGCGCGCGACGGACCGAACGTTGACCGAGTCCGAGGTTGCCACGAGTCGTGGTGGTTGCATTGCGGCAGCGGAGAAGCTCGGCTGCACCCTGCGAGGTTGAACAGTGAGTTCTCTGTGGCCTGATGGCGACGTCTCACGTGCGTACGTCGAATTACGCGCCCGAGTGGTGGCCCTATTGCGGGATGCTCCGTCGAGCACCGCGAGTCGGGAGGTTCCGCATTGTCCGAACTGGTCCGTCACCGATCTCGCCGCCCACATGCTGGGAGTCCCCGACGACATCGTGAACGGACGTATGGAAGGGGTGGCGAGTGACGCATGGACGCTGGCCCAAGTGGAACGCCACCGGGACAAATCGCTCGAAGAAATCGCCGTCGAGCTGGAGCGAGTGTCGACGAGTTTCGATTCAATGCTCCCGCACATTCCGCCGATGGCCAGATCGCAGATGGTGATGGACGCCGTGACTCACGAGCACGACCTCAGACATGCGCTGGGTGTCCCAGGTGCGCGCGAGTCACTGGCGGTTGGTGCGGCGCTCGCCTGGCTTCGGGAGTGGTGCGAGACTCGTGCGGCGCACTCGTTCGACGCGCTTGCCAGCGGCGAGGTTTCTGGTTTCGACCTACTCCGCAGTCTGACGGGCCGTCGAGCGAAGAGCCAGATCGAGGCTGTTGGAATTCGGGCCGACCTCGTCGAGAAGATGCTGACTGGCTCTCCGCTTCGTATCCCGCAGCGAGAGGTGGTTGAATAGAGAGTGGTGGTCACATGACCGCCGATATTCGACAGTAAGCGCCACAAGGAGCCATACATGACCACCTCTGCAC
>SXGU01342678.1_pt1 | contig 14969 bp, 14 predicted proteins | sample 3174531 | NCBI WGS metagenome assembly SXGU01 (sample SAMN11356863, study PRJNA531348) | freshwater metagenome | isolation source: freshwater sample F1-140 | place: China: Fuxian Lake, Yuxi | collected 2017-12-25
AGATACGGTTGAGTTAGTCATGGCATTGGAAGAAGAGTTTGAGACAGAAATTCCTGACGAAAAGGCTGAAAAAATAACGACTATTCAGGAAGCGATTGATTACATTGAATCCAATATGGATAAAACAGAAGCGTAACAGCGCGTATAAATTCCCCCCTTCCTTTACTGAAAAAAACGTAAGGGGGGATTTATATATAGGCATCTTCCTCACTGAATAACAGTACGGCGGAGCTATGATATTTTTTTAATAAACTCTAAACGTAGAGGGGTTTTCATTGATTAAGCGGCGTGTGGTTGTGACGGGTATGGGTATGGTAACCCCTGTTGGTCTCAATGTAGAGGAGTCTTGGCGGAATATTTTGGCGGGAGTTAGTGGCGTTGGCGTAGTCGAGGACTTCGATACCAGTGAATATCCAACTAAGATTTGGGCCAAGGTTAAAAACTTAAACATTGAAGATCATATATCGCCCAAAGAAGCGCGAAAAATGGATATGTTCACACAGTATGGTATGGTGGCTGCTGATGAAGCATTGGCTGATGCTGACCTAGCGCTTGATGAACACTCTTCACATCGTGCAGGTGTTGCCGTAGGTGCAGGTATCGGTGGCATCCAAACCATCACTAATAATCAAGAAAAATTAATGGCTGGTGGGCCACGACGTGTTTCGCCATTTTTTATTCCAGCCGGCATTATTAACATGGTTGCAGGACAGATTTCTATCAAGCACCATCTGAAAGGTCCGAATATTGCCGTCGTTACGGCCTGCACAACAGGGACTCATAATATTGGTCTAGCTGGCCGCATGATTGCTTACGGTGATGCGGATGTCATGGTTTGTGGTGGTGCTGAAATGACAAGTACGCCGCTCTGTCTTGCTGGCTTTTCAGCGGTACGCTCATTGTCTAAGCGTAATGATGAGCCTGAAAAGGCATCGCGTCCCTTTGATAAAGACCGAGATGGTTTTGTGATGGGGGAAGGTGCTGGTATTCTTGTTCTTGAAGAATATGAACATGCCAAAGCAAGGGGCGCTAAAATATATGCAGAATTAGTAGGTTTTGGTATGTCTGGTGATGCATATCATATTACAGCACCTGATGAGGATGCTGATGGGGCAATACGCGCTATGGCAGCTACGGTTGCTGATGCAGGGATTTCAGTGGATCAAGTGGATTACATCAATGCCCATGGGACGTCAACCTATCTCAATGATATGAATGAAACGAAAGCAATTAAACAGATATTTAAAGATCATGCCTATCGCTTGGCGGTTAGTTCTACCAAATCAATGACAGGCCATTTGCTAGGAGCAGCCGGTGCCGTAGAGGCAATTTTTTGTATTTTAGCCATCAGAGATCAAATAGCTCCTCCAACAATCAATCTGGATAACCCCGATGAAGGTTGCGATTTAAATTACGTTCCCCATAAAGCTCAAAAAAGGCAAATTAACTACGCGCTGAGTAATTCATTAGGATTCGGAGGCACAAACGGTAGTCTGTTGTTTAAGAAAATTTGATATGAGATAGTCCTCGATGCGTGGTTGGCTGAAATTTTTTATTGTTTCCTTTATCTTTATACTATCTATCGGGTGCGTAGTCTTAGGTTTTGATCTGTATCGCTTGCTTTACCGGCCGATGGTTGTTTCAAAAAGCGAACCCGTCATCATTCGTATCGACAAATTGACCTCGGCAGGATCATTCGTAAACCTGCTTAAGGCGCATCATTTTATTCAATCGAAGCGCTTACTTCTCATGCTCATTCGTTTGCAGGGTTTATCACAGCAGTTAAAAGCAGGTGTCTATCAAATCAAAGAGGGCGAGTCAGCAGAGCAGTTTTTATATCGCGTGGTAGATGGTGATGTGTTAACTGAATCGTTTCGCATCATTGAGGGGACGACCAAAGCACAAGTGACCGCAAATTTTGAACGGGCGGTTTATTTGACATATCAAGCAACGGATTGGCTGGCAATAGCGGTTCACTATCCTAGTGCAGAAGGCCTTTTGCTCGCAGATACCTATCATTATGATGCCGGTAGCCAAAGTAAAGAGATATTGGAGCATGCGCACAAAAATTTGCTGCAATTTCTTGACTACAGTTGGCAACGACGTACTCCAGGGTTGCCTTACAAGACGCCTTATGAGATGTTAATTGCAGCGTCTATCCTTGAAAAAGAGGCGGCTAAGCCTAGGGAAAAACGTCTGATTGCTGGGGTTATCGCCAATCGTTTGCGTAAAAATATGCCCCTGCAAATGGATCCTACGGTCATTTACGCCTTGGGCGCACGCTATAATGGCAAGTTAACGCGTGAGGACTTGCGTATTGACTCACCCTATAATACCTATCGTTATCGGGGGTTACCGCCAACACCGATTGCTATGGTTGGCAAAGATGCCATTGATGCGGCTGCACATCCAGAGCTCACTGATTACCTATATTTTGTGGCAACAGGAGATGGTGGCCATTATTTTTCAGTGAACTACGACGAGCAACAACAGGCTGTTGCTCGCTATAGAGGAACAAAGTGATGTTGAATAAAGGACATTTTATTGTTGTTGAAGGCCTAGAAGGTGCAGGTAAATCTACGGCACTGAATACAATTAAATGTTTTTTAGAGGAGCGAGTGGCAGAAATAATGACAACCCGCGAACCAGGCGGCACGCGTGTTGGTGAGGCGGCGAGGCTTTTGATTAAGGAGTCGGTGCCTGCCGCGCCCCTTGATCCTCGTAGTGAGCTGCTGTTGCTTTATGCGTCTAGGGTCCAATTACTTGAGCAGGTTATTCGTCCTGCGTTAAATCGAGGGTGCTGGGTGCTGGCGGATCGTTTTGAGTTATCTACTTGGGCGTATCAAGGTGGTGGGAGACATCTTGATCGCGACATGATTGCGCACCTATCATCATTTTGTCTACATGACTTTAAACCTGATTTGATTATTTTTTTAGATATCAGCCCAGAGCAAGGCTTAAAACGCGTCAAGAAACGCGGTAAAGTGGATCGCATTGAGCAAGAGTCGCTCGCTTTTTTCAGTGATGTGTACAATAGTTACCATGAGCAGATTAAAACCCTGAGAAATATAGTGGTCATCGATGCAAGCAAACCCCTGGTTGTTGTGCAAAATTTAATTCGAGAGGCGCTTGAACAGTATATGCAAACATTATGATTGACTTACTAGAATCACACGCACTGGTGTGGGAGCGGATGCAGCCCCTGTTACTTAAAAAGCGTCTCCCGCAGGCGTTGCTCTTGATAGGCCCACGACATTCCGGTTTGTTACAATTTGCAAATCGCTTGATGGCTACCCTTCTGTGCGAGGGTGAGGAGACCCCTTGTGAGCATTGTCGTGCTTGCCATTTACAGCGTAAAGGAATACACCCTGACATCACCTATATAGGCCAAGAGACAGAGGGTGGCGCCATTAAAATTGAGCAAGTGCGTTTGCTGCAACAAACGATTTACCATACTCCGAAATGTGGTATGCGTCGCTTTATCGTCATTGATCGTACAGATAAAATGAACGTATCAGCGGCAAATGCTTTACTAAAAATTCTTGAAGAGCCTCCATCGCATACGACGTTTATATTAATTGCAGAGCAAGTGAGTAGCCTGCTTGCCACGATCTTAAGTCGCTGCCAGAAATATGTGTTTCCTTCCTCGACTGGTTCAGTTGCCCATGGGAAAGCAGATTATTTAGCGATAGGACAATATTATCCCCCTGACTCGCCACGTGCAGAATTAATTAAACAGAGTGCGATGATCATCACGGCTTTGTGTGAGCTTCTTGAGGGAAAGTCTTCGCCATGCCGCGTCGCCTCGCAGTGGTCTTCGTATGTTTTTGATGATGTATTATGGTTTTTATATCTTGTGACAGCAGAGGCTATACACTACCAATTGATTAATCCTTGCGTTGTGTCGCCGGAGAGCGAGAAAATAGTGTACTTTTCTCGCTTGCTTGACGCGGTACGTTTGTTCAAACAACTCGAGCAAATCAATGCGATCATGCGGAAAATAAACCATAATATAAATATGAATCAAACACTGGTGCTCGAAGACCTGTTGTTAGGGTATTTAGGTGTCTGTTAGCTGACCTAAGGAGTTGAAGATGCTCCAATCTGTCCAATCGATAAATTGTGCCTTTAGTAATGAGAGCTTGCTTTACCTCGCCTACATGCCATTTGTCAAAGGTGGTGGATTATTTCTTCGTACCAAAAACGTTTATGCACTCGGTAGCCAGGTCAGTCTGTCTATCCAACTGTTGGATGATCCAGAGATTTATTCGATCGAAGGGAAAGTGATTTGGATTACACCAAAAGGCGCACAAGGAAATAAGCCGGCGGGTATAGGTTTGCAATTTATGGGTGAGAACAGCCGTAACCTGTGTAATAAAATAGAGACCTATTTAGCGGGCATGTTAAAATCTACGCAACTGACTGACACAATATAAATAAAAACTATGGAACACATAAAAGCCCCACCCTTGGTCGATTCTCATTGTCATCTGCATAGCATTGACTTAAGTGAGTTTGATCATGACATAGAACAATTGATCTCGAGAGCACGTGCAAATGGTGTAGAACACATGCTGTGTGTTTGTGTGGAAAAGAACGATTTACCTGCTCTTCATCAATTAGCAGACAAATATCCTGATATTAGTATATCAGTCGGTGTGCATCCTAATACCGAAATGAGCAATGAGATGGATGTGCTAGAGCTTGTCGAGCTATCTTGCCACCCTGCCTGTATTGCAATTGGGGAGACAGGATTAGATTATTATCGCACGGACACCGAGGAGGCGAGGGAGCGTCAACGGTTACGATTTCAAAAGCACATTCGCGCCGCTCTGACGTCTTCCAAGCCGTTAATTATTCATACTCGTCAGGCGGCAGACGATACCCTATTGCTGATGGCTGAGGAAAATGCTGCAGCAATTGGTGGAGTTATGCATTGTTTTTCAGAAAACTGGGATATTGCACGACGTGCACTTGATTTAAACTTTTACATCTCTTTTTCTGGTATTGTCACCTTTAAAAATGCCGTTGCATTGCAGGAGGTCGCTAAAAAAGTACCCATTGATCGAATATTAATCGAAACCGATTCTCCTTACTTAGCACCAGTACCGTTTCGTGGCCAACAAAACCATCCTGCTTTAGTTAAACATGTAGCAGAAGCCATGAGTCAGTTGCGGCAAATGGAGTATGGTGATTTAGCTGTAAAGACCACAGAAAATTTTTACCGTTGTTTTAGGATTGATCGCCAATATGAGTGAGATAATGTATTAGGAAACTGAATAGAAGAGTCATTCATGAAATTATTTATCGGATTGATGTCAGGTACAAGTATGGATGGGATTGATGCGGCATTGGTTGATATCAATACCAATACCTTGATAGCGGGGATTACTCGATCTTATGGCGATCAAGCTAAAATGTGTTTACAAGAGGTATTGAGTGGCGAGCAGACAACGCCTGCTAACTTAAGTCAACTCAATACATTGTTAGGGCGTGAGTTTGCTCTTGCTGTTCACCAGGTGTTAGAGACGGCAAATATAGCGTCAGAGAATGTGTTGGCTATTGGTAGTCACGGTCAGACGATTTGTCATGACGCTACAGCTGAGCCTCCCTATACCGTGCAATTAGGTTGCGCGCACACGATTGCCGAGCAAACAGGTATTGTAGTGGTTGCAGATTTTAGGACACGCGATTTGGTCATCGGTGGGCAGGGTGCCCCATTTGCACCGATTTATCATGAAGCACTTTTTACAGAGAAGGGTGGGCCGCAGGCCATCGTTAATATTGGTGGGATAGCGAATGTGACCTATCTCGGGCAGGGTGTAGGGGTATATGGTTATGATGTGGGGCCTGGTAATTGCCTACTCGATAGCTGGATCTACAAAAACCGAGGTTTAGCTTATGATGACCGTGGAGCATGGGCCGCTACTGGTGCAGTTATCACGCCTTTGTTGTCTGCGTTGCTGGAAGATCCCTATTTTAAATGCTCTTCACCGAAGAGTTTGGGCAAAGAGTATTTTTCTCATGCATGGCTTGCGAAGCACCTGCAGGCTGATTATGCACCTCATGATGTTCAAGCCACATTACTGGCATTAACTGCGACGACCATTGCCGACGATATAAAAAAAAGTCGCATTTATCCTAAACGTGTAGCGATTTGTGGAGGTGGAGTACATAATGATGCGTTGCAACATGCACTCATTAAGCAATTACCTGATATGAATGTAATAGGGACAGACGCGTTGGGTGTTGATCCTGACTTTATGGAAGCGATGATGTTTGCATGGCTTGCAGAGAAGGCTTTGAGCCATACCCCACTTGATTTCAGGAAAATAACGGGCGCGAAGAGTTTAGCAATATTTGGTGCAATTTATGCGGCAGGGATTGACAAAGGAAATTCGATTAGGGTGTAATGTCTTTTTTTAAAAAACCGTGATGACAACTTGAGCACATATCACCTACCTACACAGGACCATAGTAAGTTAAGCGCATACTTGATTTTCTTTCTTGCGGCGTCTTTTTACCTCTATGAATTTATTTTACAAGTTGCTCCAAGCGTTATGGCAACACCTATGATGCAAACCTTTAAGGTCAGTGCGGAGGGTTTTGGCGTAATTTCTGCATTTTATTTTTATGCCTATGCTCCGATGCAATTGCCAGCTGGGTTGTTGTTCGATCGGTACGGACCTCGTAAACTGATGACTGGCGCGTTGGTTTTATGTGCTCTAGGCTCCTTTTTCTTTGCTTCGACTGATAGTGTTGTTACGGCGTCAATGGGACGTTTTCTCATCGGCGTCGGATCAGCTTTTTCGTTTATTGGTGTGTTGGTGTTGGTTTCGCGCTGGTTTCCACCACAACACTTTGCTATCTTGGCCGGTATTGCGCAATTAATGAGCTCAGTGGGTGCTATGTTTGGGGAAGTCCCACTGGCTGCTCTGATTGAACAGGTAGGTTGGCGGCAGGCAAGTTTTATTTTGGCGGCAGTAGGGTTTTTATTGGCATTACTTTTGTGGTGCCTTATTCGAGACTACCCGCATCAACCTACACAATCATTGCCTACTCGAGGATTTCGTGATGAGTGGCAGCGTTTACTTGAAGTGTGTAGTCGGTCTTACACCTGGTTGACAGGTGCTTATGCTTTTTCAATCTGGACGCCCATTGCAGTGTTTGCAGCCTTATGGGGTGTGCCCTTTTTACAAGAAAAATACCACGTGAGTGTTGTTGTTGCCTCTGGGTTATGTAGCATGATATGGCTAGGTATTGGTGTGGGTAGTCCTTTGTTGGGTTGGTTAAGTGATCGCTGTGATAGTCGGCGTTTGGCGTTAGCAGCCAGCTCTGTCTTTGGTTTAGCCGCTACTCTCATCTTGCTTTATGTGCCTCATGTTCCTATGAGTTGGATGTATGTGGTTCTCTTTTTTCTTGGGTTTGGCGCAGGTGGACAAACAGTCAGTTTTGCCGTAGTAAAAGATAACAACCCAGCTCATCTTGTGGGTACTGCATCTGGATTTAACAATTTATCAGTGCTTGTGGGCGGCGCTATTTTCCAACCATTGGTCGGTGTGATTTTACATCATAGCGCGGGATCGACATTGGTAGATAATGTTCCTAGCTATACTATCAGCAGCTACCAACATGCACTGTTGGTGATGCCTTGCTGTTATTTGGCTAGTTTGATTTTAGCCTTGTGGTTGATTAAGGAGTCTCATCCAGGGGCTGCGAGTTGAATGGGTATACGTACAGGCTCTAGCCTATGTAGACTGGGAAGGGGGGTATTCTGCCTGTTCATCCAGTGCCTTCTTATCAACGTCACACATTGCTCTAGAGAGACCTGAGTGGCTGCTCTTAGCAAACAGGCCGACGTCCGTGGCTGCAAAAATAACCCTGGTTGCGTCTGCCGCCAGGGTTTCCGCAATAGATTCAACCGTTTTATCTTCCGTGGTGCTTAATGGCAGTAACATGACTTCATTTTTTGCAAAACGAGAAAATATTTTGTTAACTTTTGCGGGGTTGATATTTATTTCATGTTTTTTTTCTTGGAGTAGGTGACTGGCTAATTTAATTAAACTCAATCGTTGGAAGGACAGTTCTTCGCATGCGGTCGCTAGTTTTTTTTCACCGACCAAAAGCGATAATTGTGGATATACGTACATTAGCTCGCTTATTGCATCGTATAGTTGTTCTATTTTTGATAAATATTGCTCGATACTGAGTTGATGTGCTTCAAAATAGGCCTTCAAACGAATGGATTGTTTGCCGAAAAATAGTCCTGTAAGTTTTTCTTTTTGTATTGAATCCAACGCGTTATTTTTCTCCGTTTGCTCTAACTCTAAAAGGATAGCCTGTTGTACTGTGTTAATATTTATCGGTGTAACAGCGCTTAACCTAAGCTTCATGTCCACAAGGAATACATTAAGTTCGTCTTCCTCAATGGTTAACTCATGTAAAAATTCGTTAAATGCAAGGACAAAGCGTTCGTTGTCGACTAAAAATAGCTCTGCTTGTTGAAATACGTGGTCTATTTGTTGCCGAGTGGCTTGATAATGCGTTTCAATGGTATCTTTTATTCCATCTTGTAAGACACTTTGGCAGTGTTCTATGATGCTAATATCATCATATAAATCTGGATCATTCAGAGCTGATCTGAGCGTTGCGAATGGCTGTTCAAGAACAATTCCCAATCTAATTTTTTCTGCAACGGATAAATGATTATGTAAGTATTTTTGACCGATGGAATAAACCATAACTGACAGACTATTGAGCAAGGTCTTGCGACCCTCTTCGTTTTTAATAATGGCTAATAGTTTTGACCGTTCGTTCTCTGCGGAGTCTTTTCTCATTTCTGCAATGATATTGGCTAATGTGAGGTTGATTGCTGTCACCTGCACTTCGGGATCGGCTAACTGTGTCCCTGAAAAGTCGACGTAATCGTTTAGATAGACCATCGCATGTTCAATATTGACAAATTGGCCATGCATTTCGGTTAAAAGTGTAGATAAGCCTTTATAATCTGGTGCTTGATAATGAATACAACGATCAGTGGTTGTGCCTAGAAAACGAGAATACGTTGTGCTGGTAAAAGAGTGGTAGGCCTTATCGTTTAACAGGACGTTAAAATAAAGATCTAACATTACTCTCTTTCTTTGGGGCTCTGTCGTGGCAAGAAAGGTGTTAACGACCTTATCTAAAGCAGGGTGCGCAAGATCTAATGGAGCTAGCTCTTGGCTACGTTGGCCAAATGTACCAGTTGTTTTGTTAAAGAAATAAAACAATTTAAATAAAACCAAATCCTGGATACCGGTCGTGTCAAAATGTTTTACACTGGCATGAAGATCGTCACCTAGTTGTGAATAGCGATTACCCAGTGAAGATCCATGATGTCCTGGGATAATGTTGTGTTGCATGTCCTTAGGTACAATGGGGTAAAACCCCCCTGAGCGCTCATCTCGACAGATTAAAAGCTCATAATCGTCACAGGCTGGCTTTTCATAAAAGAGGGGATCATGCCACGTAAAACCAGGAATTCCCCATACCGTATCGCCTGGTACTGGATCAATTAAAAATGGATTGATTTTGAGTACATCCAGACGACGGAAAAGCTCCGCTCTGTTTTCTAAAGTATCTTCTTCCACGTCCTTAGGAAAAAATAGGGCCATAGCATCAGCGGTTGGTTTCGACGTAGACTCAAGCAATATTTGTCGCAACGTTTTGAGAGGCGTGGTTGTGATGAGTGTTTTTTTAATTCGATCTAATTCATGTAGCACGAGAATCGCTTCGACGGCACCTCGGCTGTGGGCCGCAATTTGCAGCGTTCTTTTTCCACTTGCTATAGCTCGTAATGCCAAAAAAATGCCTTGCGCAATACGCGTACCCACTTCAGCTCCACGTGTCGTTGGTCCATTTAAAACATCAACAGAGTGGGAACAATAGGATAATGGTTCGCCTTTTGGACGGACCTCGGCAGCGTCTTTTTCTCCAAGTAATGAGACGATGGCTTGAGCCGCATAGGAAAGGGTTTCCCCACGTTCATACCACCGCTCTCCTACGGTTGGTTTTTCTGTGAATGCAGTTTCACTACCGAGAAAAAACAAATAGTGATCGGGTGAACGTGCCGCCTCATTTTCTGTCAGAGTGTTGAATACTCCTTGTAGAGCGGTAGGTTTTGTCATGGCTGTGCTCCAATAGAAAAACAACTCATCTTGTATTCACGCAAACCATAATTGTTGGCTAATTAACCAGATTTATCACATACACTAAAAATTGACTACAATGAAGTGTAAGTGATGATGTTTAGAGTTTCCAGGTTTTAATGATCAGTGAATTTAAGTGGTTTGAACAGTGGATGTTGGGTGTATCAACATCAAAAAAATAAATTGCCGGAAAAAAATGAAAATATACGTACGCTCCAACAGTCAACTTGAAATCAATTTGCCGCAATCACTGGCTAGATTAGTTGGTTTCTTTTTTATACTGATTGGCAGTACCATGGTATTTTTTTTGTTTCAGGACTTTGAGTTACAGTGTTTACAGAAAGCCAAAAGCCAAGCTAATCAGTGCCAGCTCATGACGACTTATGCTTTCTTATACCAAGATAAAATGGCTGTGGGCTCTATTAAAAAGGCGAAAATGTATGCAAGAAAAAATAATAAAGGGGGTTGGAATTATAGTGTGGTACTGTTGACAGATCAGGGGAAGATTTTATTAAGTGACGAAAGCTCTCCCAGTAAGGTACAAAGTCAACGTGCAGTAGATCAAATTAATGATTATCTGCAAAACAGCGAAAAAACACTACGGGTTGCTTCTATACAACCTCTATGGCTAAAGTTTTTTATTTTAATTTTTCCATGTGTTGGCGTGTGTCTTTTTGTACTCACTAAACATGTCAGGGTCTTGTTCAACAAAACCACCAATCAATTGAAGATCATAAGAGAAAATATTTTTCAGCAAAAGGAAGAACACTACCCATTAAATAAAATAAAAGACGTCGTCATCCAAGAAGAACGAAGTCCAAAAGGTATTTTGCAATATCGCGTTGCCTTAATTTTAGAGGATAAGTCAGTCATTCCCTTGACTGCCGTGCATGATTCGCTATTAACACCAAAAATACGCATGGCAAAAGCAATAAATGATTTTCTTGGTTTAAATCTTAATTTTGACGTTGCTATTAAAAAAGAAAAAAAACAAAGTAAATTAGCTCATGCATTGTTTATCTTCGGTTTGCTGATCATTGTGATGGTCTATCTTTTTTCCAAGCATTAGCACTCTGGAATATTAACGGCCAACCCACCCAGTGACGTTTCTTTGTAAATACTTTGCATATCCATACCCGTTTGTTTCATGGTTTTAATGACTTTATCTAACGAGATTTGGTGTTGCCCATCACCGATGAGTGCCATACGAGAGGCGTTCACAGCCTTCACAGAACCCATTGCGTTGCGTTCAATACAAGGGATTTGCACGAGGCCCATGACAGGATCGCATGTCATTCCCAGATGGTGCTCCATGGCAATTTCAGCCGCATTTTCTATTTGCTCAACAGTTCCTCCCAAAACGGCTGTTAAACCGGCGGCAGCCATAGAGGAGGCAACGCCCACCTCACCTTGACAACCCACTTCGGCTCCAGAAATAGAAGCCCCTTTTTTATAGAGAATACCGATGGCAGCGCACGTAAGAAAGTAGTTAAAAATATCTTCTTTATCCATTTTATCATGAGCGTCTTGGCAATATTTAAGAACAGCTGGAATAATACCAGCCGCTCCATTGGTAGGCGCCGTAACAATTCGGCCACCCGCCGCATTTTCCTCATTGACAGCCATCGCATAAAGGTTGAGGCGATTCATGATGTCTGAACGTTCATAAATACTGGGTACACCTTTGTGTTCGTTCAGTCGCTGATATAAATCAGGAGCGCGTCGCTTTAGTTGTAACCCCCCTGGCAAAACGCCAGCATGATGACAGCCGTGTTCAATGCAGTCATCCATCACTTTGGCAATGCTAAGAATGCCAGAATGAATGGCCTCTTTATCACGCCAAGTTAGTTCATTCGTCATCATCAATTCAGCGATGGACAGGTTGTTTTCTTTGCAGTGTTTGAGTAACTGCGCTGCTGTATCAAAGGGATAGGGTAAGGATTGTTGTTCTGATGTTGATTGGTCAAATGCTTCTTCAGTTGTAATGAAACCACCACCGATAGAATAATAAATTTGGCTTAGTAACGTATGGTCTTCACTATCAAAAGCAAAGAACTGCATGCCATTGGTGTGTTTAGGTAATAGTTTTTTTTGTAAAAAAAGAAAGTCTGTGGCCTCATGAAACGGGATATTTTTTTTACCTGCGAGGCAAAGTGTATGGTTTTTCAGGATGTCCTGCATACGAGGCACCATGCTTTCAGGGATGACGGTCTCAGGTTCACGGCCTTCCAAGCCATTTAAAATAGCCTTGTCAGTGCCATGCCCTTTGCCTGTTAACGCCAAGGAGCCATAAAGTTCAATCTTGACGCGTTGGGTTTTAGACAATAAATCATTTTTTTCTAATAACTGTAAAAACTCATTGGCCGCCAACATGGGGCCTACGGTGTGTGAACTTGAAGGACCAATGCCAATGGAAAATAAGTCAAATAAACTAATGCTCATGCGATATCAGCCCAAATTAAAGATTCTGCGAGTTTAAAAGGATCTTAGCACACAAACAATATAAATATTGGCATTTTGTACAATTGTATGTCATTGCAATGCTGCTATAATGACATGGAGCTCAATGAGCTTCATATCAACGTTTTTGAGGATAGTTTGAGTATGAATGAGATCCCAGATAGTCCACAAGAGTTACCCGATAACCCGCCGTTGGAATCACCACCGTTTCAAGAGCCTGGCGAACCGATGTATCCTGATACACCTGAGCCTGAACCGGTACAAACACCTGAGCCTGATGAGGGTGCATAAATCCGTTATCCTTAAGTTGAATGGGTATAGTTGTTATCTGTGTTTATTTTGTTCATATTACAAGATAGAATAAATCTACTAATTTGCGTCGAGAGTGTGTATGAAAACAGATGAGTTAAGTGCTGTCTTTGCGGAGAAACTGCCAATATTGACATTAGATGATCTTTCATTGTTTATGGATTGTGTTGATGTTACACAGCCTTTTAATTTTTCAGAATTAGATAATCCCCTTGGATTAGATCCGATAGTTGATCTTCAAGTAAATCACCATCCATCCAGTATTTGCGAAGCGCCTCATCCCGTTCCTCCTGTTGTGGATACCCTATTAGAACCTGTTCATCCCATAGCAGAGGGGGCTGGTGGCCGACCTAAAAGAAAGGTAAGACCACCGACTTTTTTTAGTTTTGATGTTCGTGATAATAGCCTCCTAGCTCATGATCATCGCAAGTCATCATCTAGGTTAAAAAAGAAAAAAGTAGACCAAGAGAAAGGTCATTCTGATGCAACGCCGGACGATATGACGAAGGAAGATGCTAATAAAATAAGGGATAAACAGCGCGCAGCACAACGTAGAGCAAGAGTAAAAATAGAACAAAATGGTAGGATTATATATCTCAATCAATTAAATAAAACCCATGCAACCCTACTGACAGAAATTGGATTCTTGCGTATACAAATCACCAAGCTGGTGCATCAGATCAAAGCATCTAAAGCCGAGAGTGGGCATGAACCTAGAACACTGTTGTCTCTCAGTTAGGGAAGAGCGAAATGCCAGCCCATGGTTTTTGATAATTCTTCCAGCATAATTTCACCTCGTATGCTGTTGCCCTTGGCATTGACCCGTGGACTCAACACGACAATACCCGCTTTACCAGGAGCAACCGCGATAGTGTAACCGGAAACACCACTTTTAGCAGGCATCCCAGTACGCACCATGTGTGTTCCCGTTTCATCATATAGGCCGCAGGTTGCCATGATGGCTAAGGTGATTTTACAGGTTTCAATTGAAATGACCTGCTCGCCACTCGTGGGATCCTTGCCTGCGTTGGCGAGTAATGTTGGTAAATAAAGCATCTGTTCAAGAAGCGCTTCGTAGGAGCATAAGGTAAAGTATAAATCGAGAGTTTCAGTGACATTGCTACCTAAGTTGTGTCGACTTTGCAGTAGGTAGGCAAGGGAACGGTTGCGATCTCCCGTGCGTTTTTCAGAAGCAAATATCAAAGGATTCATAGATAAACGTTGATTAAACAGTTTTTTTACCCATTGTTCTAACCAAGCAAATTGTTGTTCACCTACACCAGGAATACGCGAGCATAAGGCGATAGCACCTGCATTTAGCATCGGATTCGAGGGTTTAGGTCCATATTTCTCTAGGCGAGTAATTGATGCGAATTCATCTCCCGATGGTTCAACCTTTACCCATTCAAATAATTGGTCTGCCCCGCACTCCTCGAGAAGACCTATCAGTGGAATCATTTTAGCCGTACTCTGTAAGGTCACCCGTTGTGGTGGGGAGTTGCTATACATGATCGTTCTACCATCTAGAGGTCTAACGGCAATGGCCGTGATATCCCTGCTGATATTGGCTAGTTCAGGGATATAATTAGCGGTATCCCCTTCATGATTTTTTTCAGCCTGGTTAACAATGGCCTTAAGAAGGCTGGCAGTGAGTAAGTTATGGGTCATGAGTTCTCGGCTATAGAAAAAGTGTGCATTATGATTAATTTAGCACAATAGTCCAATTTATGGTTAAAAAAACATTTATCGCGACGCTTGGGGAAAAGAACAACTAAATTCTGACGTTCTCGGTATGCTTGCTGATGCTTAAAAGATCATTCTGGTGTGTGATAATTTAAATACTCATACACGGGGGGCTTTTTACGAGGCGTTTCCCGCAAATAAAGCGCGTGAAATTGTTAAACACAGTAACCTTATAGTGCGGATTCTACTCCATTAATTCCAAAACTTTTTCAGGTGGCCTAGCAATGATGGCTCTCCCGTCATAGGTTATAATCGGGCGTTGCATGAAAA
>SXGU01259449.1_pt1 | contig 14968 bp, 16 predicted proteins | sample 3174531 | NCBI WGS metagenome assembly SXGU01 (sample SAMN11356863, study PRJNA531348) | freshwater metagenome | isolation source: freshwater sample F1-140 | place: China: Fuxian Lake, Yuxi | collected 2017-12-25
CGATATCCAGATTGGTGATATTTTCCTTGTAAAACCGGGTGAGAAAGTAGCTACTGATGGCATTGTGGTCGAGGGTGAGACAGCTATCGATGAGAAAATCATCACCGGCGAGTCTATCCCTGTCAACAAAAAAGCTGGTGACCAGGTTATCGGCGCCACCGTCAACAGCTACGGCCTCCTCAAATGCCGCGCGTCCAAAGTAGGTAAAGACACGCTCCTTCACCAAATCGTCAAGATGGTAGAAGAAGCGCAATCCGCCCGCGCACCTATCCAAGATTTTACTGATAGAGTATCTGAATACTTTGTGCCTACCATTGTAGTCATCGCACTCTTATCATTTTTCTATTGGTACTACATCGCGGGCAAGATTATTGCGGTAGCACTCTTGGCCGCTGTCTCGGTGCTTGTCATTTCATGCCCGTGCGCGATGGGTTTGGCGACACCAACTGCCATCATGGTAGGTACGGGACGAGGTGCCGAGTTCGGTGTACTCCTCAAGGGTGGCGAAGCGCTCGAAAAAACTCGTTCACTCAACGCTATAGCATTTGATAAAACAGGCACGCTGACAAAAGGAGAACCGTCAGTCACTGATGTTGTCCCTGTCGGAGATATGTCGCGCGACGAGGTACTCAAGATAGCGGCAACCGCCGAGCGTGGGTCAGAGCATCCCCTCGCGCAAGCAGTAGTGAAAGCCGCTTCAGCGCTCAACCCACCAGAACCCAAAGAGTTTAAAAACGTTTCAGGCAAAGGAGTTTCAGCTCTTTACGAAGGCAAAACGGTACTCGTCGGCAACGATGAACTCATGAAATCAATGAACATTGATTACAGCGCGGGTGAGAAAGATCTGGACCGGCTGCAGGGTGAAGCAAAGACCGCGGTGTTTATCGCCCATGACGGCAAGCTGGTAGGTGTGCTCGCTATGGCAGATACCCTCAAAGAACATGCCAAGGAAACTATTGCCGAGCTTAAGAAACGAGGCCTTGAGATTATTATGATCACGGGTGACAACCAAAAAACCGCCGACGCCATCGCAAAAATGGTAGGCATTGATCGCGTTATGGCGAAAGTATTGCCAGAGAAAAAAGAAGAAGTCATCAAAGAATTACAAAAACAGGGCAAGAAAGTAGCAATGGTTGGTGACGGGGTCAATGACTCCCCCGCTCTCGCGCAAGCTGAAGTCGGCATCGCGGTTGGATCAGGCACTGATGTCGCCATCGAGACTGGTAGTATCGTACTCATCAAAGATGATTTGCGCGATATTGTCACCGCCCTCGATCTCTCACGCAAAACAATTCGCAAAATTTGGCAAAATCTTTTCTGGGCGTTTATCTACAATATTGTAGGCATTCCCCTTGCAGCCGGTCTTCTTTTCTACATCGGACAAAACTATCCTACTTTTGTAGCAAACCTTCCGTGGGGTAAAAGTGCGTTTAACGCGTTTCTCAAACCCGAATACGCTGGATTTGCCATGGCATTTAGTTCGGTATCCGTAGTAGGAAACTCTCTCTTACTCAAATACTTTCGCGAACCCAAGATTGCGCGAGAAAAAATAGCGTAGTAAACTACCCTTATATGGCAATCGTAAAAAAACAATTTGATGTAGGCGGTATGCATTGTGGCTCGTGCGCGGCAGGCATCCAGATGGTGCTATCAACGCAAGATGGCATCAAACAGGCATCCGTCAGCTGGGATACCAAATCAGGCGAAGTAGAATTTGATGACTCAAAAGTGACGGTAGAACAGATTCAGAAAGCCGTCTCGGAACTCGGTTATTCGGCTACTCCAAAATAATCACTGCTTGCACGAAAAAAACACAGGATACCCCGCTCGTATCCTGTGTTTTTTTATTAGTGAGCGTGCCCGCCTCCTTCCTGCATCATGACTGCCCCATCAGGTCCCGGAGTTACCGCGATATCAAAGGTGGTAGTATATACACTGCCATCGCGTGAGAACTGCGCAAACGCGCGGTAGAGCCCTGGGTATGGAAAAGTCGTATGCACATCAATGAGCGGACCAAAGGCAGCGCCAGCTGGTATCTCATGGCCATAGCCAGGCACCTCACCGTGGGTATGGAGAAAATAACCAAGGTCATAGCTCCAAACGGCCAAGTGCATGGGCGCGCCAAGGTAACTCGTCATGTCAGCAACGGGAGCTCCGTCGTCATTGATCATAGTATATTCAAAATGCGATGGAACTCCCGCCTGAATCTGATCGGGATCGATCTTTAATGTAACCGTAAAGCCAGGAAACTGCTCTTGGCGCGCGGTGTTTTTGACAAGTAGCACCGGTTCGGGCTTATCGCCGAGCACTGTAATACTATTACGCACCGTGCCTTCATGCCCTTGATGCGAGAATCCAGTCGCAAGCTCATAGACGCCCGCCTTGGGGAACGTAACATACAGCGTATATTCACCCTTGGCGCGCATATCATCGGCGATAGGACCAAAGTCGTCGGGATGAATATGCATAAAAGTACCAAGATCTTCGGATACAATAATCGTATGTACAAGACGCTCATGCTCAATCTGAAGATCCCGAAGAGGTAATCCCTGCTCATCTCGAAGTGCCATGGTTATCTTTGTCAGCTCGCCCGGCAAAGGAATAATAGGATCGGTATGTATACTACTACCAAATATCTTCACGGCCTCCATATGCTTTGTATGAAATTGAAAATTATGTGGCAACGCCCACCCAAAGAGCGTATAAAGCCCGATACCGAGCCAAACAACAAAACTCATATAGGTGCGCGATTCGTGTATTTTTTGAGCGCGCCCTGCCTCCGGCGCCGCATATGCTTCACGCCGCCTACGCAACCAAATCCAGACAAACGGTATAAGCCAGATAGTTACCATAATATAACTGCCCATCCATAGATTTGCCCCAGTGGGAGCTGCGTGCCTATGACCCAACTGGCCAATATTTGAACCGAGTAAGTTCGTAACCGCCTCCTCTTGCGTCAGACCCTCAAGATACGTGTGAATGCCCGAATACACATACCAATCATGCGTAAAAGTACCAAGCGTAAAGAGAAACCCCGCGACAAATACCATCGCCCAGCCAGTCGATTTCTCAACCGTTGTACGATGCTTGACCAAAAAGCCCGTAGCATTTACACCTAAAATCGCGTAAAAAGTCAGAATAAAGAGCGGAGTCACGCGACCAAGCGCCTGCACTACCATGATGAGCCAGCCCTGAAACGCGCTACCGCTCACTAAAATCTGCGGTATGATCACACCATTGAAAAGCGGATTGGGACATCCTACGCCCACATTGCCCAAAAAGAGACCAAGCAAAAATGCTTTTACAAATTCTTGTTGCTTTTGAATAAAATCAGGGAACGCCCCGCCATAAGTAGGCATCTTAAAACCACGCAAACCAATATCATGGAACGCAAACAACAATCCCATGGCGCCCGCGAACATATACATCCAGTTTTTGGCGGTCTCGGCACTGCCCAAAAAGGTTAAGCCAAGCTGTCCTAAGAGCGCGCCGTAAAAACTCAAAGTAAGCGTCACGCCTCCCGCAAAAGCCGCCGCGATGCCGATACCGCGCGCGTATCCTTTGCCCATCGCGAGCGGCACTACCACAAACGCGAGTGGCAGCGTGCACGGCAAAAAGATCATGGTGAGCCCTACCGCATAATCATAAATATAGAAAAAAGCACTATCAGTAGTAGGAGACGCAAAAAATACCCATCGGAGCCCAATGGCAAATATTGCTGTCAAAATAACTGTCAAAACGAGAAACGGAAAGCGTGTCTTTTGATTTTCTTCCATATAATGAGAGTATAGCAAGCGCGCCACACACCACGCTAGTTGATAAAAAATTATATATTATTTGATCAATAGCATCTCTAGCGTGGTTTTTAAAAATCCTCCATACTCAAATATATATGCAAAGCTATGTCATTGCGACACTTCTGGGACTCGTGCAGGGATTTACCGAATTTCTCCCCGTATCATCTACGGGGCATCTTATCATCTTTGAAAACTTTTTTGGTATTTCCGCTACAGATGCCGTACCATTCGATGTCGCTGTACACCTCGCTACCGCGCTTGCCGTTATCTGGTACTTTCGTGCTGACTGGATGCATCTCGTCAAATCCTTTACCTCGCGTATTGATTCACGCGGCAGACAACTTTTGCTCAATATTGTTTGGGGCACCATACCTGCAGGCATCGTGGGCATTTTGTTTGAAGATACTATCACCCACACTTTTCGCACGCCGCTTGCTGTCGCTATCGGTCTTGTTGCGGGAAGCGCGCTCATTGCTGGCGCGGAATACCTCCGCCACAAGCGCAATCGCGACTCAGGCATGATATTGCCATACGAAAGCTTTGTGATTGGCATCTTTCAGGCATTCGCACTTTTCCCAGGAATCTCTCGTTCTGGAGCGACGATTTCCGGCGGGTTACTCGTAGGAAAAACGCGTGTGGAAGCTACGCATTTTTCATTTTTGCTCTCGACACCCATTATCCTTGCTGCTACCGCTAAAATGTTCGCCGCGCGCCCCGAGATTTTAATTACAGGGCCAAATATCTTTGGGTTTATCGCCGCGTTTGTATCAGCTATCGCCGCTATCAATCTGATCACCAAAATAGCCGAGCGCTCAACGCTCGTGCCATTTGTCTACTACCGCCTTGCGCTCGCGGGTGTCATCATCCTCTCACTCGCCCTCTAGCATAAAAAGCTATATTATTTTATTTGCTCTTTCTTTTGTGAGCCAAATACTCGCGCCCTATATGAAAAACGCCTGGCAACAAAGAGGCTACGATGATCGCCAAAATAATCGGCAACAGATACTGATCAACGCCCGGTACAAACGCGCCCAAAAAATAACCCAAAAGCGGCAGGCCTATCGCCCATAGAGCCGCGCCTACAATATTATAAAACAGAAAGGTTGGGTAATGCATATGCCCTACACCCGCGACAATGGGCGCAAAAGTACGGATCACGGGGGTAAAGCGCGCAAGTACGAGCGTTTTTGCGCCATGCGTCTTATAGAACTCCTCTGCACGGCGCACATGATCTTTATGGAAAAAAAGCGAATCTTCTTTTTTGAAAATGTGTGGACCCACTCGCCTACCAAACGCGTATCCTACATTGTCACCTATAATTGCCGCGCACAACACGATCGGCACCAAAAACCAAATATTGAGCAAACCCTGCGAGGCTAAGAATCCCGCGGTAAACAGCAGCGAATCGCCCGGTAAAAAGAAACCGACGAACAGGCCAGACTCAGCAAACACAATAGCAAACAGACCGATGTATCCGGCCGTCTTGATCAAAAATACAGGTTCGAGAAAGCTCATACTATATTTTTTTATTGTAGCAAAAATACTATTTAAACAAAACAAAAACTCTCGCGTGTCGCGAGAGTTTTTGTTTCATTGCTACCCCTTAGCGACGAAAACCGCCTCCACCTCCGCGAGGTTGGCGATTGCGGTTGCAGTCGCGGCAGAAGATGCGGCCATAGGTGCCGTCGTCACGCTTTGTGGGCGCAAACGGAAGCTCGGTCACCGCGTTGCCGCAGTTAGCGCATGTGATTCCAAACGATGAGACATCGTGAATCTGGCGCGCTGGTTGTTGCATATCCATATGAATGTGCCTTTGCCTAGTTTTCTTTATAATCTCCCTTCGAGCTAGGCAAACGACTTCCTTTTTCTCAAACTCTGAAAATTGCCTAATCGTTGAGTACGTCCACTATCCTATACTTTACGGCCGCGCGCAAGCAACAACTTTGTGAATATCATACCTACCGCTACCCCTATCAAAAACCCGCCTACGGCGGCAGGCGTTTGAGAAGGTGTCTCCGCTACGGGCGGCTCCTCATGCGGCTCATCTGACGCGTGGGCGAAGGTGCCTATAGGGGCCGCAAACGCCATCAATATAAACAATATGAGCAATCTCTGCATGTTATTTTTTAGTGAGTAACCGCGTGAGTGCAAACCCAGCGACAGCGCCTCCCAACACCCACAGAGCGTAGGCAGTACCCATCTCGACTTCTGTCATCTCTGACGGCTGTACATCAAACAAAAAATCAGGCGCCTGCAATACGGTAGTAAGGTCATCAGCAAACGCAAAATCAATATAGAGCTCGTAAAAACCCGAGTCAGCAAACGTGTAAGAGTAACCGAGTATTGAGCGCTCAGCTTTGAGATCACGCTCTTCTGATATAAATTGCGGCTCGGCACCGGGGTTCTCAAGGCGTGCGATACGAATATGCATGACGGGATCACGCGTAAGCACGCTGCCCGAGCTCACGTCAGCGATAGAGATCAAAAAATTGGTAGGCGCACCCGCGCGTGGTGTAAATGGAGAGCGCGATACGTTGACAATATATTTGCCATCAACCACGCGCTACTCACCCCCGTGCGCGAAAAGCGCTGTGGGGGCTACAAGCAATAATGTAACTAAAGCTAACAAAAAAAGCTGCGCCCTCATGACAATAATCATACCACGGAAAACCCATAAAAAAGTATTTGACGAAACTAAGGAAAAAAGACTACCTTAAAAGCGGAAGACGTGCCAAATCGGCGTGTCTAAAAACCTCATGGAGGATGCACCTTATGAACCTCGCGGCAACACTCGCCATCGAGCATCTCGACTCGCGAACAGCAAGTCGTGACCTCGACAAGCTTGCACGGGAAATCCCCGAGTTCAGGGGATATCTCGAGCAACACGCAAGGGATGAAGCGCGGCACGCAGAGACGATCCTCGAGATCATCTCCGAGACGGGCATCGTTCCCGACGTGCAGGCAGCTCAAGAGACGATCGCGGCACTCCATGCCGTCGGTCTCGGATGGGACAAGTGATGGACACGACCAATGAAGCCATCCGCCTCGCCGCCTTCGTTCGGGTGAAAGAGGAAGAGAACATCCTCGAGCTCGAGCGACTGCAACTAAACCCCATCGTCGTCGCTGTGCCGCATGCGGTCGACCGCATCGACGGCATCATCGCTGACGAGCGCCGACAACGAAGCGATCATCATCGTACTCGAGGCTCGCAGGCCGGAAGTTCGTACCGAGATCGAAACGGAAGTCGCGAGACTGCGGGATCTCGTTCGCCAACACGGCGGCATCGTCTGGTAGGACCGCTCGCCTGCCGCCACTCACACAGCCCCTAACGGGGCTGTTTTTCTGCCAAGAGAATAAGGCGTGGAGACTTTGTTTTTTGGTACTCGTTGCCACGAAAATCGCCCCACGTACCACGCACGTGCAAGCCTGCGCGCGCGAGCATCTTTTTTATATCGGCTAATACATAGGCGCGAGTAGACCACACATACCGTTTCTTTTTATAAAAAACCTCGACAACAAGAGTTTTATTTTTTGGATTGTAATGGTAAAGCGAATGGTCGCCAGAAACTTTTTCGTCTTCACGACAAATATATGTCGCCGAACCTTTTGCGCGAATGCCATGGCGCATGAAATATGCACCAGAACGAATATAGTTATTAAAATCGATCATAAATTTTCCGCCCACCTTTAAAGACTTAGCAATATTTTTAAGCGCCTTCAGATCATCGCTTGCATGTTCAAAGTATCCAAACGAAGTAAAAAGGTTATATGCCGCATCAAATTCCTGATGAAATGGCATAGCCCGCATATCACCACGTACAAATGTAATGCGTTTCTGTGCGCGCACCTCCCCCGCCTTTGCTCGAGCACGCCTTAGCATAAAAGATGAATAATCAAGACCCGTCAGCAAGAATCCTTTCTTAGCTAAACCTACTGCGTGCCTACCATCCCCACAAGCAATATCTAAGATACGATAGTTTTTTTTAAGTGGTATATTCTTTATTAAAAAGTTTACTTCTCGAGCAGTACGCTCCGTAGTTAAACGAACACGATACCTGCGGACATACGTAGCATCAAAAAAACTTTTCCACCAATCGGGGTGAATGAGTTTTTTACTTGCCATTGTTTTAGTATTCTTTGCCGGTCATAAAGGGCACCTTTTCTGGACCCTTGTCACGATACCGATCGATAAAATCTTGCACGCGTACCGCGTCAAAACTACCATCAGCGTTGAGGTTAAACATATCGAGTCGGTTCCATGCAGCCAAAGCCACATCAGTCTCATTGGCCGCGCGCACGCTCACTACCATATAAGTATTTTTGCGAGCGAGATCTTTGAGCGCCTCTTTTGCGACATCGGGAATACTGGGTTTATATGAAATCCAAATGCGTCCATGTTCGAGCGAATGCACCACGCCCTCCTCAGGCAATTCTTTGTCGTAGATACCATCGCGCTGTGGGTCAGGCCAATGCGGGCCAGATACAGGCGGGTTTGACTTCCAATCTGTCGTCTTCTCCCCTTCCTTAGTATGCTTTTGACCACCACCTTCAATAGCGCGCGAAAAGTCAGTACCAAGTTTGCGCTCTTCAAGCAGCAACTGGCACACACCATAAACGCCACCGACAACAATCAGCGCCACGACTACCCAAATAGCGATCTTTCTTATCTTGCGCATACGAATACGGCTCAAAGCCGCCGCTTCACGCGCGGCGCGCTCTGCCATACGCTGGTCTTTTTTTGACGGCTGTGAGATTTCGGGTTGTTGGTTGTTTTCCGGTTCCATGGCTACGAGTATAAAATATCACGGACCAAAAAGCGAGTTTTGTTTTTTGACTCTGGGCTTCTTGCCCAACGGCTTGAGCGCGCGCTCCGCCTCGGCCCGATACAAGCAATATTGACAACCGCCACCTGACGGCGGCAACACATCACTCGAGAGCGTCTTATGAATCTCTTTGATAGTACGCTCAAGCCATGAATCATCGCCTGTATACGGAATAATCTTTAGATCAAACTCAAGTTTAGCATCAAACGCGGCTCGATCACGCCGACCATTCGCGTATACAAAATAGCCAGTGCTTGAAACTTTGAACCCGACGCGGCGCAACAGCCACTGATAGATTTCCATCTGCCGCTTGTAACCGTCTTGCCATTCGGCGTCGAGCGTCACTTCACTGTCTTTGCTCGTAGCTTTGTAATCGACTACATGAAGTTCGCCCTTGGGATTCATCCAAATATCATCAACCGCGCCCGTGATAATAAAATTTGTTTCAAGATGATGATACTGCACGCCCACAAAATTTTCGCGCCACCGGTCCATCTCCGGATGATCAAATGGAATGGCATCGATACCATAATGCTCCATGAGCGGATGCGCATTGCCATAAGCTCGATGCACGTCAAATTCTTTTTTGAGCAAATGGTCTACGGCGCTATTGAGGTTAAAGGGATACCCGTCGGGTTCCGAAATCCCCAAACGCCTATCAAGATACGAACAGCGCGGGCAACGCATATAATTTTCAATCTTTGAGCGCGAAAGCCGAAAAGGCGCGGAGGACGCTGGATCATATATATTTGATCTGCGTTTAACGGCCATTAGAGTGCTTTATAATCTGCCAATACTTCGCCTGCGTGTTCTTTGGGCTTAACCTCACTATATATTTTGGCAATCTTGCCTGCGGGATTGATAAGAAATGACATACGCCGCGTACCATTGTAAGTGCGGCCCATAAACTTTTTCTCACCCCATACGCCGTATGCTTCTACCATCTCTTTGTCAATATCGGCCAAGAGTGGAAATGGTAGCTGATATTTGCGGGCAAATTTCTCGTGTGACGTAATCGAGTCGGTAGAAACGCCCAATATCGCTATCTTTGATTTTTTAAAATCAGTGGCGTTGTCACGAATGGCACACGCCTCGATAGTACACCCCGGCGTACTGTCTTTGGGATAAAAATAAATGAGCAACCACCGACCCGCGTAATCTTTGAGTGTATGCGTCTTACCTGATTGGTCAGATAAATTAAATGCCGGTGCCTTTGATCCTTCTTTTAGTTGTGCCATGACCTCCAGTGTACCTAGAACAGCGAAGAAAACCAACCCGAGCGTACGCCACTGCGTTCAAGGCGAGCGAGCTGGGTAACCAGTATACGATGCCGCTGGGCTTCGCGCTGGTATGACTTGCCGCGTAAGATCTTGATATCAATGCGGTCATTGACCCGACCTATCTCGTGTACGATGCTTTTATGAAGTTGTGTCTTGCTCATATGATTGTTAGCGATATTTTCTGATAATGCCGGTAACGACCGCTCCTATGTTGAGATATTCTTCCGCGAATATGGGTTTAAAATTTCTATTCGCGGGTTCAAGATACGTAGTGCCATTTTTCTTGCGCAAATATTTCATAGTCCACCCGCCATCAATCTCTGCTATCACAATATCTCCCTCGCGCGCTTGCCTGCCGTGCTCGGCCACCACCAGATCACCATCGCGTATGCCTGCCTCGATCATAGAGTCACCTTTTACGGTCAGTACATAGGTATGTTCACGGTTTCTGATGAGGAGCTGATCAATACTGATCATTTCCGCGGCCTCTTCAGCAAGTGATGGAATCCCCGCCTCTACTACACCGAGCATCTTAACCTCGCCAAGCATGCTGGTAGGCACTAAGCGCCCCTGTGAATCTTTATCAAGCACACCCATGTCAATAAGTTTATCAATCACTTTTGACGCGGCGTTTTTGGATTTGAACCCGAGAAGAGTAGCAATTTCAGCGTAGCTCGGCATGCGCCGATTGCCTTCATAAAAGTTTATAATCTTTGATTTGTACTGCTCGATACTCATGCGTATATCATAGGTGAACGCTCGTTCACCTTACAAGAGCTCGTGAGCAAAAACCTGTGGACAACGCTTTTTGTATATGCCTTGGTAAGCAAGAACCAGTAACTTGAAGGAGAAAAGCGGTCATATCTCATACGGATAGAGAAACAAGCTCGCCTTCTCATAACGGAGGTACCGTGCCACAAAACTGCTGAAGCTTGACCCAGACACTTCGGAGACACACCCGCGAGGTCTTTTTTTGGTAACTATTAAGAAAACGCTAACAACCCCCCAGCGATCAATGTAAGCACCGCTCCAGTCACTATAGGGCTTGGGAGAGTAAGTGCCATTGCTATACCAGCCATAAATGTTATCAGCATATGATACTTACCAAAATCCTTGTGGAGGACAACCATAGACTGTAGAGTTTGCCCAATTCCTAGAAGGCTACCAAATGCTATTTGCAGACAAAGTAACATCGGTATTGAGAGAACAAATGAGTATCCATACAAGACAATACCGGAAAGAACAGTAGTGAGTGATAAATAGTATTTTGCGTTAGTATTATTATATAGCTTACCAGTGATATATGAGCTTATTGCTTGAGAGATTAGAGAAACTCCCATAGCAACACCGAAAAAGGTACCCGCCTCGCCGACTTTCAAAATCCAGTACGGACTGGCGACTCCCATTGCAAATGCCAAAAATGAGATTGAGATAAAAAACATAAAAAATGAGAGTTTTTTGCCAGAACTCTCAAAACTGGCACTTCTCCTACGGAACTAGACGTCGAACTCGCCGCTCTTCACACCACCGATGAACGTCTTCCACTCGTCGTGGGTGAACTCCAGCGTTCCGGCGTCGGGGTTCTTGGAATCGCGGACGAGAATCTTCTCGCCCGTTGAGACTTCCACGCACCCCTTGTTCCAATGAAGCCCGCACTGAGTTGCCTTGCGAAACAGATCCATCTCTTTCTCCTTGAGTTAGTCGCTCGTTGTACGGCTCGGAGACATCCGAGTATCTATTGCTAGAATGCCACAAGAAACCCAATTGTCAAGTTAGCAAATGAGGTAACTATCCATTGACAAAAGAGTAAAAAATGGGTACGATATTTTTTGAGACAAGCACTTTGATCTACGGAGGAACGCCCATGAAATACGTCGCTATCATTTTGGGGCTCTGGGTAGTCGTCGGCATCTGGATCGTGTTCACTACGATACCAACGCACAAGGACGATGAGAACGATTGGTAATGAAAGGAAAGAAGCATGCTTTTTTTTGGATTGATCGTGATCAGCTGCGTGATTATCGCAGGTTTAATCTGGCTCGTGATGATTGATACGAGCGAGGACTCAGACACATGAATACGAGATCACGATAGAAAGCGCCGACCATGGATCTCGGACTTGATTGTGTGGCGCCTTTTCTCTATCTTGCTGCAGCGATCAGTATCATACTGATCCTCGAACGCCGATAACCGCACCCCCAGCAACACACGCTGGGGGATTTTTTTATACTGAAATTAAATGATCAGTAAGCCACTTTTCCCAAAGGTTAGACCTTTGGCGATATCAATTTTATTGCGAAAGGTCACCCTCAAGCATGGCGATGAGTAAACGCATGGGTTCGCCGGTTGAACCCTTTGCCAAAAAATCGCCATCGGCCGCACTCATACGCGGCGCCATATCGATATGTACCCACGGTGTACCTTTGATAAATTGCCACAAAAACATCGCGCCCTCCACGGTGCCTGCGCCACGAGTCTTACTTGAGTTGGTCACATCAGCAAAAGTGCCTTTGATCATGCTCTCGTACTCTTCCCACAATGGAAACGGCCACGCATAGTCGCCTGAACGCTCGCCCGCCTCGCGAACTTTTTTCTCAAGCGCCTCATCTGTCGCAAAAAATGCCGACGCCTTTTTACCGAGTGCCGCTTCCGCCGAACCCGTCAACGTCGCTACATCGATAACCACTTCGGGCTTATAACGTTTTGCATATTCAAGCGCGTCTGCGAGTACCACGCGACCTTCAGCATCGGTATGCCCAATCTCAATAGTCTTGCCATTCATGGTGCGCAGTATGTCACCCATACGATAGCTTCTGCCTGATGGCATATTTTCTGCCGCAGGTATCAACGCCACGATGTTGCGCCTTATACCAAGACGCGCCGCCGCTATAATCGCGTGTATGACTGCCGCACCACCTGACATATCCATATGCATCTCTTCCATACTCATGCCCGGTTTGATATTAAGCCCGCCGGTATCAAACGTAATACCCTTGCCTACGAGCACTAGAGGTTTTTGCCCGAGCTCGCCTGCCATATATTCCATAATGATAAATTTTGGTTCAGAATCTGATCCTTTGCCAACGCCGATGATACCGCCCATACCCAAAAGCTCCATCTCAATCATACCAAGTACCTGCACCGTAACATCAGTATTGTCTGCCGCGTCTATCGCTGCTTTAGCAAGAATCAGGGGCGTCATCTCACCACCTGGCGTGTTTGCGAGCTCGCGCATTTTATTGATCTCGCCCGCAATAATCTGGCCTCTACGAAAACCATCGCGCGCATCTTTGCTCTTGGCGCCCATAACAACTATTTTCTCAACATGGTTCCATCCTTCTTTTGGCCTGGTCTTGTAGCGAATAAATTCAAAGTTTGCCAACTGCATATTGACCGCGCACATCTCGCCGATATCGCGTATCGGGAGTGCGAGATTAGTGAACGTAAAATCATTCATATCAACCACAAGCTGTTTAATATGATTTTGCTTGGCGACAATGACTACGCGGCGAAAGAGCGTCTGCAACTTTCGGCGTGTCATCTTTTTGAAAGAATCTACGCCAATACGAATCTCGCGCCCACCCGTTTTAGTGCGCGTAACCTCGGTGTCTTTGGACTCCAGCAGCACCACACGGGCGACCTCATGGCCCTTGGGTGTTTGGCCGCCAAAGCTAAAAATGATTGGTTTCATCGCCATAACCCTAGCAAGTGGAAGGGCTTTTTTCAATATGGTAAACTGATCGCATGCCAGAGATACTCGCGATGGTATTGCCGCTCTCAACACTCGCGCGTGAATTATATTTCACTGATTTTTTTGATGTGCTCATGGTCGCCGTCATCATGTACGCGGGACTCATGCTCTTTAAGCGCACCCGATCAAACTCAATATTCGCGGGTATCGCGATCGTGGTAAGTATATACGCTGTCTCTCAAGTATTTAACCTCTATCTGACATCACTGATTCTCCGCGCATTCTTTGGTGTATTTATCGTGGTGCTCGTAGTGATCTTCCAAGATGAATTGCGTAGATTTTTTGAATTTTTAGCGCTCCTCGGCACACGCCACGAACAGCGTGATGAAACGATGGAGGTATCGCCGCTCATCAACAACCTATTGCAAGCGGCAACCAATCTCGCGTACCGCAAGATAGGCGCGCTTGTCATCATCGCTGGCACTGAAAATATAGACAGACACATTGAAGGCGGGCGCGTAGTCGATGGTATCATCTCACAAGAACTGCTCGAGAGTATCTTTGATCCAACCTCACCCGGACATGATGGCGCGGTCATCATCAGACATAATCGCATCGCCATGCTCGGCACACACCTACCGCTCTCGCATGACTTTGAACAAATCGGCAAATACGGCACGCGACATGCGGCGGGTCTTGGTATCGCCGAACGATCTGACGCATTGGCACTTATCGTGTCGGAAGAACGAGGACAAATATCCGTAGCACAAAATGGCAAATTTGAAACATTTGATGATATCGGCAAAGTAGAAGATGTACTTCGAGATTTTTTTCGCACTAAATTCCCCCGCGAGGCATCGCCTGTCTGGCACAATGTCATACGCCGAAACACCACTGAAAAAGTAGGCGCACTGGCTATCTCGTCAGTCCTGTGGTTTTTTTTGGTATATCAGACAGGTACCGTCAGGCGTGACTTTGTGGTACCCATCACTTATCGCAATCTAGATGAGACACTCGTTGTAGAAAACTCAAATCCCAAAACTATCACTATCACCCTTGAGTCGCGCGGGCGCGCGTTTGACCAGCTTGATCCCGCGTCACTCGAAATATTGGTTGACGCCATTGGCTTTGTGCCCGGTAAACACAAGTTCGTCATCGATGACAACATGGTCAAGCGGCCGCTTACCTTTTCTGTCATTTCTCTCTCACCCCCCAATATCCAGCTAACCATCGGCAAGTCTCCAGATATTATGAATACCAACCTCACACCTGAACGCCCCTAATACACCATTGACAACTCACCCCTTGCAGGTGTTTACTTGACACACAGGATGAACCGCGAGGTTCCTTTTATTTTTGTACCTTTCAACCAGATAG
>SXGU01374166.1_pt1 | contig 14958 bp, 11 predicted proteins | sample 3174531 | NCBI WGS metagenome assembly SXGU01 (sample SAMN11356863, study PRJNA531348) | freshwater metagenome | isolation source: freshwater sample F1-140 | place: China: Fuxian Lake, Yuxi | collected 2017-12-25
ATCTTGAATCGACTTCGCGCAAAAAGCGGCGGGCTAAGGTGTAATCTTCGGTCACAATCGCTTCGGTATGCCCTGAACTGTGCCGATGAATATGTTCCATCGCTTGATCGATGCCGTCGACAACCCGGATCGACAAAATCGGCGCCAGATATTCAGTATCCCAGTCTTCCTCAGTCGCTCTGACGCAGCCGGGAATCAGCGAGCAGGCTTTCAAGCAGCCGCGTAATTCAACGCCTTTTTGGCTGTATTGTTCAGCCAGCAGCGGCAATACTTTAGCGGCAATATTTTCGGCAACCAGCAAGGTTTCCATCGCATTGCAGACGCCGTAACGATGGGTTTTGGCGTTGACCGCAATCTTGACCGCTTTATCAATATCGGCTTTATCATCGATATAAACATGACAGATACCATCCAGATGCTTGATCACAGGAATCGTTGCATCCCTGGAAATACGTTCGATCAAGCTTTTGCCGCCGCGCGGGACAATCACATCGACGTATTCACTCATCGTGATCAATTCGCCCACCGCCGCCCTATCCGCGGTCGCCACGATTTGCACCGCGTCGACCGGCAAAGCCGCCGCTTTCAAACCTTCAGAAATACACGCAGCAATGGCCTGATTGGAATGAATAGCTTCCGAGCCGCCTCTTAAAATACAGGCATTACCAGATTTAAGACATAAGGCCGCCGCATCGACGGTCACATTAGGCCGGGATTCGTAAATAATGCCGATCACGCCCAAAGGCACGCGCATTTGCCCCACCTGTATACCGCTGGGCCGATAGCTTAAATCGCTGATTTCGCCGACCGGATCGGGTAACGCGGCAACTTGCTTTAAACCTTCAATCATCGCCTGAATACCGGCCGGCTTTAGCTCCAATCTGTCCAGCGACGCCGCATCCATGCCGTTAGTTCTGCCGGCAGCCAAATCCTTGCCGTTTTCCGTAATCAACAGCTGACGGCTGTTTTCAATAGCTTCGGCGATTTTCAATAAAGCCAGATTTTTTTTGCCCGACTCGGTACGGCTTATTTCCCGCCCTGCTGTTCTGGCCTGCCGACCGATCGCTTGCATGTATGCTTTAATATCCATTAGGGTCTCATTAACTGGATGAATGTAGGCGCGATTATAGCGTTGAATACGGTTTTCCGCCTATGTCTATATTAAGTCATGAACGCAAGGCCGACGCTATGCAACAGGTTTTTTAATCCGGACATAGCTCAAATCGATCGATAACAAGCCAACCCCGCCGGATAAGGTATTTTAACGGCGTGCTCTACCGAAACACTGCTCCAGGAATCGAACATTTGTTTAAAAAGGCTTGCTACTTCCCAGATAACCCGACTATAGGCGCGGCCGGTCGGCGAATCCGGAACGCAATGCGGAAGCAGATCCAAACCTAAATCTTGATGTTTCATATCGGCTTTTGCATGAGCTTGCCAGTAGCCTTTCGGCATTAAGCCCAAATCGGCCAGTTTCGGGTTTACCGCCGAGAACAGATCCAATGCGACACGTTCGGACATCAAATTAATAATAATGATTTGATGAGCTATCGGTTCACGAATCACAGAGCGGATTAAATACGAGCATATGGCCAGCGTTTCCACTGTCGGCGGCACTGAAGCCGGCTCTTCATCGGTTGCCAGAAAACCGAATTCACGCATCCATTCGACCAGGTCCGCCGGATGCGTAACTTCTTCGGCGGCATGCTCGCCAAAGGCATTACGAAAGCGCGCGTCTTGGCAATTACCGTAACGCAAAGCAACGGCGGCAGTAAAATCGGAAGATAAATAATACAACTGTCGAATCCATTTAAAGTCTGCCGGAGAAGACGCTACCGCCACTTTTTTGAAGAACAAACTCTGCCTCACGATGCCCGTATATTCCTCTTGAAGCGTCTTAAGCCATTGGCTTGTAGATATTGTACCGGTGTGCATATCGACTCCTTTTTCGAGTTTTCATCAAAACTGAATTTTATGGGTCACGGCGCTTTTAAGGCCTCAAATAACGGCTAAATCCGAAGCAAAAAAAAGGGCGGAAAACTCCGCCCTTTGTTAAAAAACCGCAAAACTATTTATTACCGGCCTTAATGTGTTCTACAGCGGCTTCGGCGTGTTTAGTCGCCACATCGGCATGGCCTAAATTGCCATGATCAATAGCTTCTTGCAGCTCTTTGCTAGCCTCGTCTAAATGATTTTTTTGCGCGCCATGAGTCACTATAGCGCCTGCCAGCGCATGTTCCATTGCCGCCTTGGAGTGTTCGACCAGCGCCGGCGCATGACCTGCTTTACCCTCGGTTACTGCGGCATTGGCGTGTTTTAGTGCTTCGGCCGCATGTTCTTCGGCAAAAACCGAAGTACTTAAAAATAATAATAAGCCTGCACATGCCAGTGATAATTTTCTCATGATTCTATCCTCATTATTTTAAAGTGTGGGTTTGATGGAGGGTAATTACGCTAAAAAGAAACCCAACGACAAAAGCATCGAAGATCCGCTTTTTTAATTTTTTGCCCAGCCAGTTCAACCTGAAAATTGGTTTTATGTTTAACGCAACTACAGGATAGAGGAGGCGATTTATTTAAACAATTGGTAAAAATACTTATCCCCAGGAAGCAAAACGAGTCTGAAAACCAAGGCCATGCATACGCTTTAGACCGGATTTATTAAAGGCAAAGCGGGCTTTTGACAAGCGTATTCAAGCCTTATTTTTTTGTTATCAGTTAATCTTTTTAGTTGTATAGTGAAGCGCCTATCTGGATAAGGCGGAGGCTTCCGATAGCTGCCGAACAGATAGCTTGATGTTGATAATGATATAACTCTCCCGGCTAAGCGGCCTAACTCAGCAACATTAATCCTTACCTACGAGGTGAACCATGAACTTACGACTACCAGCAGTTATCATATCCTCCTTCCTGACCACTTTTTTAGCATGGCCGGTTTCGGCAGCCGACCTAGCCGCCGGAGAGCAAAAAGCAAGCAGCTGTGTTAGCTGTCATGGCCAAAACGGCAATAGCACTAACGCACAATGGCCCAATCTGGCGGCGCAACAGCCGGCCTACCTGACCAATCAACTTAAAGCGTTTAAGGCCGGCGACCGTGTCAATGCAATGATGCAGTCTATGGCCGCCAACCTGAGTAACGAAGACATCGACAACCTTGCCGCTTATTTTTCCAGCCAAAAACCGGCTAAAACAGGCGCCGGCGATCCGGCCTTGGTAAAAGCGGGTGAAGCTAAAGCCACTATGTGTTCGGGCTGCCACGGCTCCACTGCCGGAGGTAACGGTCAATTTCCAAGACTCGCAGGGCAACATCCTGAATACTTGGCACAGCAATTAAAAGCTTTCAAGGAAGGTTCGCGTAAAAGCGGACCGATGCAAGCCATTGCCGGCAATCTGTCCGAAGACGATGTTAAAGCGTTAGCGGCTTATTTTGGCTCGTTGTAGCCGTAAATAGCATGGGCGCGGATTTATCTGCGCCCATACCCGTCAAGAATACCGATACTTTGCTGTAAAGACCGCTTGAAGCGCCCGCTGTTGATGTTGTTTGTGGACCCGCTTCTTGGTTTTCCCGCTGCCTTTAATAGCTTAATCTGGTATCTTTGTCCCCGGTTTAGCGGCTTGTAGCGACTCATGCGCTGCCCGGTCTTGGTTCGTATCAACCAAAGCTGAAAATCATAGCCGCCAGTCTTACTCAGGTTCCGGTCATTAACGCTTACGATGTCGCTTCATTCGCTTCGGACTCTATAGTTTCGTGTCTTCGCAGTGAATAAAAGCCGCCTATTATCCGTTAGGCCGCCTGTGGCTTATCAGATAAGCTAAACACCTGAATCAGTAAATTGTTTTTGGATCGTCACTTTATGAAAAAAAGCTCAAATACCATCTGGCATGAAGCCACCGTTACCCGCGCCCGCCGCGAACAATTAAACGGCCATCGCTCTGCGGTACTGTGGTTTACCGGACTTTCCGGAGTCGGCAAGTCGACGCTGGCCCATGCCGTGGAAGAAAACCTATACCTGCTCGGCTGCCGTACCTTTGTCCTTGACGGCGACAATATCCGCCACGGCTTATGCGCCGATCTGGGATTTTCCCTTGAAGATCGGACCGAAAACATTCGCCGCATCGCCGAAGCCGCCAAACTGATGGTCGAATCGGGCGTCATCGCTCTGACCGCCTTTATCTCGCCTTTTCGTCAAGACCGGGAACGCGCGCGCAGCTTGTTTCCGCATGGCGATTTTATCGAGATTTTCTGCGATGCGCCGCTGGAAGTCTGCGAACAACGCGACGTCAAAGGACTTTACCGGCGCGCACGGGCCGGTGAAGTGAAAGAGTTTACCGGCATCTCCTCGCCTTATGAGCCGCCGTTAAATCCGGAACTCAGAATAGACACCGGCAACCGGACGCTGGAGGAATGCGTGGAACAAGTGCTTAAACTACTACAGGAACGTGGCATCGTGACCGGCAAATGATCGCGCACAACTGATATAGAGTCCGTAGCTAATATAGCGACATTTGCTCCTTCTCCCTCAGGGACAAATCCGCCGGGAGAGGATTTGCACTCGCCCGTAGGGTGCTGGACAGGATAGTCCGGCATGATTAGGTTGGGATGAGGGGATATAAATAAGCAATTTTCCTTATTTTAGATCCCCCTCACCCAACCCTCTCCCGCTGGACGACTTGCAAGGATGCAGGAGGTAGGGCAATGCAGGAGCAATTGCCGAGAGGGCTTTACGTCGCTTTATCAACTAAGATATCTATAACTCCGCACCGCTAAACCTGCTTTTTGCCCCCGGCAGCCGAGCAGTTTACTGTCAGCGAACCCGACCCGATAAATCACTTAAATAACTTATGAAACATCCCGATCTAAGCGCTGCTATCGACTTAGTCCGTAGCGGCAACACCTCGCCTCTTAATGTCTGCATCGTTACCCCCGACCTGCTGGGTCCCGTGCGCAATGGCGGCATCGGCACGGCAAACAGCTTTTTGGCCTATGAACTGGCTGAGGCCGGTCATTCGGTATCGATTCTGTTCAGCCAATGCCAAACCTCGGCGCATAGCTCGGAACCTTGGTCCGAACTCTATCGTCAGCGCGGCATCACCGTGACCGTGGCCGAAGAATGGGCCGATAAACGGGTTCGGCTCAGGTTTTTTCCGAACCACCCTGCCCTGGCTATGGCCTATACGGTGCATAATTGGTTGGCGGAGCACGACTTCGATCTGGTCATTTTGACGGAATGGCAAGGCCACGGTTTCTATGCTTTACAAGCCAAGCGCGGCGGATTGCGCTTCAAAAAAACCGTTTTCATCACCCAGATTCATAGTCCCAGCCTCTGGCATGCCACCCATAACGCCGACTTGCCGACGAATCCGATGCATTCGTTGACTTATTTCATGGAACGCAAATCCGTGGAATTGACCGATGCCGTCATCAGCCCCAGCGCTTACATGCTCAATTGGGTGCGGCGTCACGGTTTCAATCCGCCGGCTTTGTCATTCGTACAAGCGAATTTACTGAAGGTACAAGCGCAACAAACGCAGAGCACGGAGCGCATCGTAACGGCAAACGAATTTGTGTTTTTCGGCCGACTGGAATACCGCAAAGGTTTGGTGCAGTTTTGCGATGCACTCGACAGATTGGCGGGGCTGGGAGCAAAGCCGAATGCAGTCACCTTTTTAGGCAAGTTTTCGCGCATAGGCTCGGAGCATTCCGCCCTGTATCTGGCCCGGCGCGCGAAAAACTGGGGTTTTCCGATCAACATTCTATCGCGCCTGGACCAAGCGGAAGCCTTGGCTTATTTAGCGATGCCGGGACGGGTCGCGGTCATGCCCTCGGTAGCCGACAACTCGCCTTATACCGTCTACGAATGTCTGCTGTTGGGCATTCCGTTTTTGGCGCGGGATGTAGGGGGCGTTGCCGAACTGATTGCCGCCGAAGATCAAGCCGCGTGCCTGTTTAATGACAACCCGAACCTGTTGGCGGGCAGACTGGCAAAGCTATTGACCGAAGGCGCGTTAAGGCCGCGGCCGGCGTTCGATCCTGAAGACAACCGCAAAGCTTGGCGCGAAGGCTTGTCCGCCTTGGTCGATCATCTCCGCCCGGCAAAATCGCCGAAAAAAACCGGAAAACGCGCGGCGGCCATGCCCTCGGTATCGGTTTGCCTGACGCATTACGACCGTCCGAAACTGCTGCGTCAGGCCGTGGATTCGTTGCTGGAACAGGATTACCCGAACCTTGAAGTCATTCTGGTCGACGACGGCAGTCCGGGCAAAGCCGCCGCCAAGACCCTGCACGCGCTGGAGCCGGAATTTGCCCGTCGCGGCTGGAAAATCCTGCGTTTAGACAACGGCTATCTGGGCAAAGCGCGCAACACGGCGGTACGCGCGGCGCAAGGCGAATTTTTAGTGTTCATGGATGACGATAACGTCGCCCGCCCCACCATGATCAGCCGCTTCATGCAGGCCGCATTGTCGTCCGGCGCCGACTTAGTAACCACGGTGTTCGAGGTCTTTTCCGGCGACAAAAAGCCAAAGGCCAAAACGCCTGTTGTGGAGTGTTTTTTGCCGCTTGGCGATATTGTCTCGTTCTCGATCGTGACCAATGCCATCGGCGACGCCAATTCCCTGATCCGGCGTTCGCTTTTCGAGAAACTTGGCGGTTTTTCCGAAGATTATGGCTTGGGCCACGAGGATTTCGAGTTATACCTGCGCGCGGCTCTGAGCGGAGCCAAAGTCAACGTGGTGCCGGAACCTTTGTTCTGGTATCGGCGAAACGGCGAATCGATGTTAAGCGCCACTCATGCGACAGCCAACCGGATGCGGAGTTTCCGGCCGTTCCTCGATAACTTGCCGGCGCCCTTGGCTGAATTGGCCGTGTTGGCCTGTGGCTTGGCCGCCGAGCAAATAGAGCCGCAGCCGGTGCAGGAGTTTGAATTATTGCCGATGGATAGGCAACGTCTGGCGGTCGGCGACCCGGATGCGCCGGAAACGGTTACAGCGGTGTCCAATGCGCTCAGATTAACCGGCGATGAAGCTATCGCCCAAGCGCTTCTGGATGATTTATCGCAGCCACATGCGGAGCCGGTTGAACGGATGCAGGCGGCTTCTTCGGGAACGTTGACGACATCGATCATATCGGCAGCCCGACAAGGCGAGCTAAAAAAACTACGCAAGTTGCTTAGCGGACTGGGTAAATCCGCTTCTGGAAAAGAAGCGGTCGCCGGCGCCTGCTTTACCGCCTTGGCGGCAACCGAAGGGCAGGTTGTCAACGCCGATATTATCGAATTACTGGCCCAGCGCTTGGCCCGCGCCCTGCCTGATAATGTTGAAGCGCTGTTGACAGCGTCCAAATACTTGTTAACAACGGCTTACCCGTCGGCAGGCTTGGAGCACCTATGCACTGCGGTGATACTGGCCGACGCCAACTATCTCCAGTTACGCCCGGATGTCGCCTCCGCCGTCGAGCGCAAGCAATTTACTTACGGTCTTGAGCACTATCTTCATCATGGCCGGGCGGAAGGCATTCCCTGGCCTGGGAGCCGAAGCTTTACAGCCCTGTGGCCGCACTTAGCTCAAGTTATTACTGCGGGCAGCCTGCCTGATCTCGGCAAAAAAAACCAAACCCTGCTGGTGCTGGTGCTTAAGGCGTTTAAACCGTTGGCTTGATATAAGCGTCAGCGGCATCCGCCGCATATTGGGCCTACGCACTGTTACATCAAGTTAGAACGCAGTGAACCGCATCACTCTCGGACGACGCGAACGGTGCGGTTCGTTGCTCACCGCACCCTGCCCCCGTTAGTTTGAAGCCATACACAAGGTGAGCTTTTTCGCATGGATTAACGGTGAATAACGGCCATCAAAAACAGCCTTTAACCGCAACACCTAACAAACCGCTGTCGGTTCGGCCGTTTCCGGCGCATACTGGGTCTCGATCCGGAAGTATCGAACAGCGCTTTCACATTGGGCGCATCTCCCTAAAGCGATTGGATCGCTTAATACGCGCTAAAAGCTTTAGTTCCCCATAACGCGTAAACCCGTCCCTTATTTCTCAAAAAATCATTTGGCATTAAAGACTACTTGGAGCTTTGGTAATGTAAGACATTCAGCTCAATAGCGGATTCACCCGATATCGGTAATCGCGCTTATTGATCAAAGAAATAAACTTCCTATCTTATAGAGACTCGTACCACACCAACCGATTTTTTAAGGTTATTTAAATCAAAATAGGAAAGTGAACATGAAAAGAATAAAACTGTCAGTCATATTATTGGCTTTATCCGCATTTACCGGCGCTGTTTATGCCGATATTACCCTGCAAACCAAACAAGAAGTCGAAGGCACCTGGAAGCTGCAATCCACCAAAAACTCTTTAACCGATAAAGAGGCCATCCCGAGGGAAGATACCTGGGTCTTTAAAGACGGCAAAGTAACGATCTTACATATTCCGCGCGACGGCAAATTCTACGATCAACCTCCGGTCAATTATGAAATAGAAGACGGCAAATTAAAAATTGCTTTGGTCGGTAACAGCCGGTTTGACGTATTTTCTTTAGTGGAAAAAGACGACAAGAATATGACCCTGAAAGGAAAATTCGGCGGCTATTATTACTTTGTAAAAAAGTAGCCTAACGGATTTAAGTCGATAGGGTGCGCTGAAATAACAACCGCACCTTACGCTTGGGAATGTCCAGAAAGTCCCCATCAATTATTTGGAGAAAGCGCCATGAGCAAAGAACAAAAAAGCAATAAAGAAAACAAGAAAAAACCGGCTTTGAGTCCGAAAGAAAAGAAAGCTGTGAAAAAATCCAAGAAAGAGGCTAAAGCTTAATAAAATTAACCGAATTTAATATCACCCAAGGGCTTCCAATCTGGAGATTGGGAGCCCTGATGAATTCCAGCCTCTAAAATCGAATGGCTAAATTCGTAGCCGATCACATTAGCGTAATCCGATATTTTGCATAAATGTGCCAGCTTATGGCTAACGCCTAACCCGATCCATCCTACTGTTACATCAATCTCGGACGATGCGAACGGTGCAGTTCCTTCCTCACCCTACGCCCCTTAAGCGACAGTTGCCGTTGCCCAACATTAAATATCAAAACTTCTCGGCAACCGCATAAAGCACATTGGCCTGCACCTCGTGTATCCGGGCATTTGAGATGAATGAATGATTCGCTTGGCGAACATACTCGACCATTTCCGGCTCCATTTGCTCGATAGTGCCGCGATAGCCCGAACCGAGCAGCGTCGTCCACCAATCTTCCGGCGATGCTAGCGGATGAGTTGCTTGCTCGGCAACGATCAACGGATCGAGCACACCGCCTTCATTTAATATAGCACTGAGAGTGGACGGTTCGGATATGCGATCCCATGGGTTGAAGCCTTTATAAAGTTCAGGTTTAACATCGCGGACCGCATTCCAAAATACCGCGTTGCCCGGTTCGAAAAAATCCCGTCCCCATGTAGTAATCGCAAGTTTTCCGCCGGGACGCAACACGCGCCATAACTCATTAATAGCGGCCGGAATATCCGATACGAAAAATATGCCGAACACGCAAACCACCGCATCGAAACCGGCGTCCGCATAGCCGGTATCAAGCATATCGCCAAGCCGAAACTCAACGTTATTTAAGCCTTGGTTTTGTGCTTTGGTGCGGGCAAGGTTAAGCAACTTTTCTGCAACATCGATTCCAATCACATGGCCATTATGTCCGACTTGCTCAGCCGCAGGTAATGCCGAAGCTCCACTTCCGCAGCATACATCAAGTACCGACGCGCCCGGTTTCAGGTCGAGACGGTTAATCGTGTTACGACCGAACCGGTCCCAAAAGCTATTCACCGGATGGTCGAACAAGTCGGAAGTGGCGTTATAAGCCGCAGCGGCTTTAGTCTGTGCTGTATTCAAATCGATCATAAATTTCTCTATTGCTTAACAAGTCAATCCTTGTTTAATTTACCGCATAAGTGCTTGAATATAAGAGGGCGACCGAACGGTGCGGTTCGTTCCTCACTGCAGCCTACAGCCTTATACCATCACCCAACAATATAATCCGTCTTACAGACATTTATGTTGGTAACCCAATTAAAATCGACTGAACCCATGGTGAGGCCAAGTTTGACATAATATTCGCCGGAATTGATTCTAGTGTTCTTGCAAGACGAATCAACAATCCTGGCGACGCTGAATTAATTTCATCTATAACACTATTAAGTTTTTCATGATTATCGTAACTATCTTCTGACGTTGATAGGTTTTCAAGAATGTCTAAAGCCTTACCCAGATTTGAGTTCATTTCATCCCGTGAAACCATATTACTTAGTATTTCCCCGAGGCTGCTTTGATGTGCAAGATTAGATCCGATCATCCCATGTAGCTGTTTCACCTGTTCTTCTAGAGAAGAAATTCTACCTTCATAGTGCCTAGAGCTTGCGATATATGACTCTTGTCGAAGTCTCAACTCCAAATTTGTAACCTCTAGCCTCGTTTTTAAATCTCGGACTAATTCAGGATTTGATGAGATATTCTCTGGCTTAATGCTTCCCATAACAACCATTCCAAATTTCTCTAACGCTCTATCCACTTCTTTTAGAAGCCCTCCCTCTGGAGTTTCTACCCTGAGAGTAACGGTGTTATCTGTTTGAAATATCCCAATTCTTACATCTTGATTTGGAAATTCGTCCCTCACTATTTCAGAGAAAAAACTAAGGATAGATACACCAGCCTGCCTATATTCAGGCTGAAACTGAATAGATCTTTCGAAGTAATTTTTATCTCGGTCAACAGAGTTTACTTCATTTTCAGTATTCATTAATTTCATGGGATTTACTTCAAGATCAAGATATCTTTCTGGATCTTGTTTTAAAATTGAAGCGATAAGACTTAAGTCTTGGGGTGTTACATTCCTTGCAACCCCCCGTTCTATATTAGAAATTAATTTACTAGGAACATCGCACCAAATTTGTTTCCCTTCAAATCTGAGGAAATTTTCGGTTTTCCCTATCAATTCATCTTTTTCTTTCTGTGTAAGTCTATCAGTTAAACGTATAGATTCATCGCGAATAAGTTGTTGAAGTTGTGCTTGAGAAATCCCTAAAGATTTCCTGTCACGTTTTATCGCATGACCGAGAAACTCGTCTTTCATTTCCTGCTCCTAACAGTAAGTTAACACCCTATTGGGTACGGATAAATCTTCGATCGTAGGCGTACAACTACACCCATAATCATTTAGTATCAATACTATAGGACTCGCTTCTTGATAGTAATCTTCCCATGAAAAACAAAGCCCAATAGTATACGTTGTGCGTGAAAAAAGGTTCCAGGTCTTGCATTGTGCACTTACTTGGATACAGGAAATAAAAAACACATGTCTTGACCATTACCCTTGATACAACCTCAAATCACAAAAAACTGCCATCCGCTCAAAATCCTTATCTGCCGTTAATAACGGTGAATTATTGGCAATACATATTGCGGCAATAAGACAATCGGTTGCACTTGTTGCAATACCGCCCTGCCGACAACGATTGGCAATCTGGGCAGCCAAAACATGATGTGCTTGACTTGCAAGCACCACAGGAAAACTAGCCAACAACCCTTGCAAGCGCTTAAACTGCGCCTCCTCACGCAAACCGGACAACAACTCCTGCATGACTATTCCCGTTACCGCCAGCAGTGCATCTTGTGAAATTAACTCATGCAATTGCAAAACTTCTTTTATCGGTATCGCGGAATTTGAACGCCGAAAAGCCAATGACCAAACCGAGGTATCGACAAAAATCATCAGCGCTTCTCACGTGCTTTTTTGTAATCGTAAGTTTCATCAAAATCAAAACTACCGAATGCTTCGAGTACCGCCTTGCGTTTGCATTTTTCAATATAAGCTTGCAAAGCGCTATTTAAAGTTTCTTTCTTAGTCTGATGAAGGCCTAAGCGCTGGGCTTCATTTAATAATTCCGGGTCGCATAAGGTTGTCATTTTGTCACCTTTATCTTTATTGGATATAGCTTATCATCACTAAAAAAGTGGAGCAGGATGAATAATTACAAATATTACCGCATTATAATCCCGCTCCGGTTATGCACAATGCCGATTGGATGTGTGCAACACAAGCCTTTACCCCCTCTCATCCCAAGCCTTATCCATCCGCTTCACAGAAACCGGATAAGCCGTTTTAAGCTGCTGCGCAAACAACGAAACCCTGAACTCCTCCAGCATCCAGCGGAACGGATCTTGTTCCGGGATAACCTTGTCTTTTTTGGCTTTCTTCTCCACATCTTTCCAAAACCGCGTCGCATAACGGTTGGCTTCCTCGACTTTTTGCAGGATATTATCGCGTTTATCCAGCCGGTATTGCACGGCCTTCAAATAACGCGGGATGGCTTTAAGCTGCTGGTACGGTGTGTTGCGAATAAACCCGGCGTAAATCATCAAATCCAACTGTTCGTTAATGTCTTTCGCCAGCGGGTCATTCGCATTCAGGCGGTTCAATTGCGTTTTGATAGCGCCATACAACTCCATGACTTCCAGAGCGATTTTCCCGGCTTCATTGGCGGCGCCGATTAACCCCGCTTTATTTTGCTGCAAGGTTTGCTCAAAAGCCTGCTGGCTGCGGATGGTCCGGCCTTCGACAAACACGCCGTATAGGACTAAATGCAGCATGTCGTCTTTATACGATGCGCTCGCGTCTGCATTGATCAACGGATGTTTCGGCAGGCGGTTATAGGTCAATTCTGAGGCCGCCGACTTCGGCATGTTTTTGCTTACATAAGTGCATTCCTTGCGCAATTGCAGCTGGAACAAGCGCATTAATCCGGCCTGATGCTGGTGCGCCGCTTTTTGCTCGGTGTCGAAAATGCGCACGCCGACCGCGTCGCCTTCATCGATAATCGCGGGGTAGCCGACAAAAGCTTGGCCCTTCTGGATAAACTGGTAAGTCTCCGGCAAATCGTCGAAAGCCCAACCGATGCAGCCGGTGTAGTTCAACTCATCTGCGGCTATCTGGTCGAAGCTGTCTCCGGCTTTGGCGGTATGTTTGAGCTGCAATTTTTTCAGGTCGCGGCCGTAATCCAGCAGCTGGCCTTGATCGTCGACAACCCGGAAATTCATCCTCAAGTGATCGGTCAAGGTCTCGGTATTCCAGGCATTTAACGGAATCGCCTCGCCGGTCAGCTTTCTTAAGCGGTTGCCCAGCCATTCCGGCAACGCGCCTTTAAAATCCGGCTCGATTTCAAGACAGTGTTTGACCGTCTCAGGCACCGGTACAAAATGTTTCCTGATGTTCTTGGGCAAGGCTTTAATCAGCGCGATGCATTTTTCTTCGAGCAAACCCGGCACCAGCCAATCGAACGCCGTTTGCGAGACTTGATTTAATTGGTGCACAGGGATGATCGCGGTCACGCCGTCTTCATTATGGCCCGGCTCGAAGCGGTATTGCAGCGGGATGGTCAGGTTGCCGACTTTCTTGCTGTCCGGAAAATCCCATTCGTTGACATAGTCTTCCTCGTGCTCGCGCGTTAAATCTTCCTTGGTTAAAAACAGGATTTTGGGGTTGGCGCGTTCGGCTGTTTTGCGCCAAGTATCCAGCGTAACGCCACTGACGACTTCGGGCGGCAATTTGCTGTCGTAAAATTCATAAAGCCACTGCTCATCTTCAACCAAATCGACCCGGCGGCCTTTATGCTGAATCATGCCCACTTCTTCGAGCAGTTTCTGGTTGGCGACATAAAACGGCGCGTTGCTGTGGTAATCGTGATCGACCAGCGCCGAGCGGATAAAAATCTCCCGTGCGGCCTTCGGATCGACATGGTCATAAGGAATCTTACGCCCAGCTTGCAGCGTCAAGCCGTACAGCAAGGTGCGCGAAGACACCATGCAACGCGCGCCTTTCTTTTCCCAGTGAGGATCGTAATAGTTGTGTTTGACCAGATGTTCGGCGCATTGCTCTATCCATTCCGGCTCGATTCTAGCGACGTTGCGCGCATAGACTTTGCTGGTTTCGACCTGCTCGGCGGCCATGATCCATTTGGGTTTGAGCTTATGCAGACCTGAGCCGGGGAAGATGAAAAACTTCAGGCCGCGCGCGCCGAGGTATTCGTATTGCTCATGGCGAAAGCCGATATTCGATAGCAAACCCGGCAATAACGCGCGATGGATTTTTTCATAACCGGGATCATCGGTGTTCGGAGTCATTTTTAGATCGCCTTTAACCACCTGCATGATTTGCGCATGGATGTCGAACCACTCGCGCATCCGCATATAAGACAGGAAATTATCGCTGCAATATTTGCGCAACTTGCTGTTAGACAGGTGTTTTTTCTTGTCCTCGTAAGTGTTCCAGATATTCAAGAGGGTTAAAAAATCGGACTCGGGATGGCGAAACGCCGCGTGTTTCTGGTCGGCCTGGGCCATTTTATCGGCCGGTTTTTCGCGCGGGTCTTGCACGCTTAATGCGGAAACGATAATCGCGACTTCGGTTAAACAGTGTTCATGCGCGGCGGCGATCAGCATTCGGGCCAGCTTGGGATCGGTCGGGAATTTGGCTAACTGTTTGCCCACTTCGGTCAGCTTGCCGGATTTATCCAGCGCGTTGACTTCGTGCAACACGGTTTTGCCGTCACGGATCATCTTATCTTCGGGTGGCTCGATAAACGGGAAGTCTTCAATATCGCCGAGATTCAACGAGATCATCTGCAAAATAACCGCAGACAAATTGGTGCGCATGATTTCCGGTTCGGTAAATTCCGGCCGGGCTAAATAATCATTGTGCGAATACAGCCGGATGCAAATACCCTCAGCGACACGGCCGCAACGCCCTGCCCTTTGATTGGCGGAAGATTGCGAGATGCGCTCAATCGGCAAACGCTGGATTTTACTGCGATGGCTGTAACGGCTGATCCGCGCATGGCCGGTGTCGATTACGCAACGAATTCCGGGAACGGTTAACGAGGTTTCCGCAACGTTGGTCGCCA
>SXGU01432280.1_pt1 | contig 14958 bp, 14 predicted proteins | sample 3174531 | NCBI WGS metagenome assembly SXGU01 (sample SAMN11356863, study PRJNA531348) | freshwater metagenome | isolation source: freshwater sample F1-140 | place: China: Fuxian Lake, Yuxi | collected 2017-12-25
ACGAACCGACCGGTAACCTCGATTCCTCGAACGGCGAGGCGGTCATGGAGCTGCTTCGGGAACTGCACCAGGGCGGGGCCACCATCATCATGGTGACGCACGATCCGCGGTACGCCAAATGGGCCGATCGGGAAGTCCGGCTCTTCGACGGCAAGGTCGTCGAAGAAGAGTCGATGCTGAAGGCGTAGCAGACGCAGGCGGTACGCTCGGTCGAACCACGGTGGCGCGGAGGTTGGGATGAACGAAATTCGCTACGCCGTCCGGCAGTTGCTGGCGTCCCCCGTATTCAGTCTGGTGGCGCTATTGACCCTGGCCCTCGGGATCGGGGTCAACGGGGCCCTTTTCAGCATCGTGAACTCGATTCTGTTTCGGCCGCCTGGGTATGCCGATCCGTCGACGCTGGTCGACGTCTACGAAACGAGCCCCGGGTTCCGGTACTCGACGACGTCGTATCCAAACTATCAGGACGTCAGAGACCAGAACTCGGTGTTTTCGGGGGTGGCGCTCTTTCAACTCCAGACCCTCGGGTTCTCGCGCGGCGATCAGACCAAGTCGGTCTGGACCGAGATCGTGAGCGGGAACTACTTCGACGTGCTTCGGGTCCCGATCGCGATCGGCCGGGGCTTCGATTCGGCGGAACACGATGTGACCGGGGCGCCCGCGGTGGTGGTACTGAGCCACGGGTTTTGGACCCGGGAATTCGGGGCCGACCCCCGGGCGGTCGGCACGACCGTCCGTCTCAATGGCACCCCTTTTCAGATCCTGGGCATCGCCCCGCCTGAGTTTCGCGGGATGGTGCGGGGCCTGATTGCCGAAGTGTTCGTCCCCGCCGCGGCCACGGCCTATGTGTTCCCGGGCTCGACTTTCCTCGCCTCTCGCGGCAATCACAACAGTTTCATGCGGGCCCGCCTCAAGCCCGGGGTGACGGCCGAACAGGCCGCCTCGAACCTGACTGGGCTCGCCGACCGGCTCGGCGCCACCTATCCCGAAACCAATGGCGGCCGGACGTTTCTGGTGGTACCGACCTCGAAGGTGACCCTCAACCCCTCCATCGACGGCGCGGTGGCCGGCGTGTCACTCGGCCTGCTCGCGGTGCCGGGGCTGGTCCTGATGATCGCCTGCGCCAACTTGGCGACCTTGTTTCTGACCCGGGCGGCCGGCCGGCGCCGGGAAATTGCCGTGCGAATGGCGTTAGGCGCGAGTCGGGGCCAAATGATCCGGCAACTGCTGGCCGAAAGCCTGGTGCTGTCGGTGGCCGGCGGCTTGGTGGGCCTCCTGGTGTGCGCCTGGCTCGCCAGCATCCTGATTCGGTTCCAGCCTCCTGTCGGCATTCCCGTGAGCCTCGACGTGGTGATCGACTGGCGAGTCCTTTTGTTCACCGGCATGGTCTCGATCGGGACCGGCGTCGTGTTCGGGTTGGCCCCGGCGCTCAGAGCCTCGCGTTCCGATCTCCAGGTCGACCTTCGGGAAGGGAGTCGCGGCAGCGCCGCCCGGTCCGGGCTTCGGTCGGGCTTGGTGGCCGTTCAGTTGGCGGTGTCGGCGGTGCTCTTGGTCGGGTCGGCCCTGATGCTTCGGGGGCTTCGAGGGGCCGCGGCGATGGACCTCGGCTTCGAGCCCGCCGGGGCCGCGATGCTGATGTTCGATCCCCAGCAGCAGGGATTCGACAGCGATAGATCGCAGCTGTTCATCGAGCGATTCATCGAGCGGCTTCGAGGCATGCCAGGGGTGTCGGCCGTCTCGACGACCACCCGCCCGCCGCTCAATCTGAACATCAACAGCAACGAGATTATCGCGGAGGGCTCCGAACCGCCCAACGGCCGCTATCCGGAAATCCAGCGGGCCCATGTCGGCAGCGAGTACTTCAGGACCCTTGGGGCCACCATCGTGGCCGGCCGTGATTTCTCGGAGCAGGACCGCCGGGGTCAACCGAACGTGGTGGTGGTGAATGAAGCGGCGGCCGCGCTCCTCTGGCCCGGCAAGGACGCCCTTGGGCGGCGCCTCTCGACCCGCAACTCGGCCACCTGGCGCGAGGTCGTCGGGGTCGTCAAGAACATCAAGGTCGTGACCGTCGGCGAGGGGCCGACCCCGCAGGTCTTCTTCCCGCTCTATCAGAGCTACGACTCGCCTGCGGTCGTCATCGCTCGGGGCACCGGGAACCCGACCACCTTGGCCGTGACGATGCGGAATGCCCTCAAGGAACTCGACGCCGCGATGCCGGTCATGTCGACCGGGGTGCTGGCCGACCAAGTTGGGACGGCCCTGTTCCCGGTCCGGCTCGCGGCCATGTTGCTGACCGTGCTCGGCTTGGCGGGATTGGCCATCGCCGCGGTCGGATTGTACGGCATCATCGCGCAAGGCGTCGTGGCACGGACCCGGGAACTCGGGATCCGGATTGCCCTTGGTGCCGAACCCAACGCGGTCCGCAGGATGGTGCTTCGGGAGGGAATCAAGTTGGCGATGATCGGGCTGGCTGTTGGGCTCGCCATCGCGGCCCTCGCCAGCCGGGTCCTCTCCACCTGGCTCTACGGCGTGAGTCCGTACGATCCGGTCGCCTTCCTGGCCGGACCCCTCGTGCTCCTCGCGGTGGCGGTGGCCGCGTGTCTGATTCCGGCCCGGCGGGCCACTCGGGTTGATCCGGTCACCGCCCTCCGAGCGGAGTAGTCCGGGGTCTCCCTCAGACGAAAGTGAACTCCTTCATGGCTGCCCTTCGCCAAACATTTCGCGGGCTGATCCGCGTCGAATCTCCCGCTGCTCGATCCCCGGACCATGGAGGCGAGCATGGCCGGAGGTTTGTTCATCCAATCGATGGGGTCCAGTATCTTGGCGTTCCTCGGGATCATCGCCCTGGCGCTGGCCGCGATCGGGCTCTACGGGGTGCTGAGCTTCGCGGTCAGCCAGCGGACCCGGGAGATCGGCGTTCGAATGGCCTTGGGCGCCGGCACCGGCTCCGTCGTCCGGATGGTGGCCCTCCACGCCTCGCGGCTACTGGGGCTCGGGCTCGTCGTTGGCGGCGGGCTCGGCCTCGCGGTCGGTGTAGCCCTCCGCTCTCAGCTCTTCGGGGTCGAGCCGGCCGATCCGGTCACCTTCGTCGCGGTCGCCGGGGTCCTGGCTTTGGTGGCCGGAGCCGCCTCGGTGGTGCCGGCTCGCCGGGCGGCCCGGGTCGACCCGGTGGTCACCCTGAAGGCCGAGTAGGTAGTACTTTTCAGCGGTGTTTCCTCGACCTCGAAAGCGCTCATGATTCGGCTTGCCAACGTAGAGAAGACGTTCCAGACGGGGCCCACCAAGACCTACGTACTCCGCCAGGTGAATCTCGAGATTCGCCAAGGCGAGTTCGTGACCATCATGGGCCCTTCCGGGGCGGGCAAGTCGACGTTGCTGGGGATCCTGGGCATGCTCGACGCCACCTGGGGCGGGGAATTCTGGTTCCTCGACGAGCCGGTCCATGCCCTGAAGCCGAAACATCGGGCGGAAATCAACAAGCAGTACATCGGTTTCGTGTTCCAGCAGTACCATCTCATCGACAGCCTGACGGTCTACGAGAACATCGAAACCCCGCTCACCTATCGCGACTATAGCCGGGGCGACCGGCAGTCCATGGTGGCCGATATCCTCGACCGGTTCCAGATCGTCGGCAAAAAAGACCTGTTCCCGAGCCAGTTGTCGGGCGGCCAGCAGCAACTCGTCGGCGTGGCGCGGGCGGTGGTTGCCAAGCCCAAGTTGATTCTCGCCGACGAACCGACCGGCAATCTCCATTCCGATCAGGCTCGCGAAATCATGGAGTTGTTCACCCGGCTGAATCAGGAAGGCACCACCGTCATTCAAGTCACCCATTCCCGCGAAAACGCCCTCTACGGCAATCGGATCGTCCAGCTCAAGGACGGTTGGGTGGTTGGCGAAGAGCAGGTGCGGTGACCGACGCCCCCGTCGTCCTGATTGCCGACGACCAGCCGGATGTGGTTGAGGCGCTCCGGCTCCTGCTCAAGGCCGAGGGCTTCAGGACGCTGACCGCCCACGTGCCCGAGGGCGTGATGGCCCAGTTGGAACGCCACGAAGTCGATGCGGCCCTCATCGACCTGAACTACACCCGCGATACCACGTCGGGCCGCGAGGGTCTCGATCTCCTGTCTCGAATCCGCGCCCACGACCATACGCTACCCGTCATCGTGATGACCGCCTGGGGGAGCGTCGACAAAGCGGTGGAGGCCATGCGGATCGGCGCCCGCGACTTCATCGAAAAGCCGTGGGACAACGCCCGGCTGCTGACCACGCTCAAGACCCAGATCGAGCTCGCCCGGGCGCTTCGGGCGGCCAACCGGCTCGAGCAGGAAAACCGGCTCCTTCGCCGCGATGGCATGCCTGAGTTGATCGCCGAGTCCCCGGTGATGCGGCCCATCCTTCAGGTAATGGAGCGGATCGCCCCGAGTGACGCTAACGTTCTGATCACCGGCGAACATGGCACCGGCAAGGAGGTGGTGGCCCGGTGGATTCATGCGGCGTCAAACCGCAAAGAAAAACCGCTGGTCATCGTCAACGCCGGCGGCCTGCCGGAGGGCGTCTTCGAGAGCGAACTCTTCGGCCACGTAAAGGGCGCCTTCACCGACGCCAAGACCGACCGGATCGGCCGGTTCGAGATGGCCAACGCCGGAACCCTGTTCCTCGACGAAATCGCCAACATCGGGATGAGCCAGCAGGCCCGCCTGCTCCGGGTCCTCCAAACCGGCGAACTCGAACGGGTCGGGAGCTCCCAGACCCGGAAGGTGAACGTCCGGGTCATCGCCGCCACCAACTCCAACCTCAAGACCGAAGTCGCGGCGGGCCGGTTCCGCGAAGATCTCCTGTTCCGGCTCAACACGATCGAGATCCACTTGCCCCGGCTTCGCGAACGGCGCGACGACATCTTGCCCCTGGCCCGGTACTTCCTGGCGCGCTATGCCGAGCGCTACCAGAGGCCCCGGGCCGGCTTCTCCGAAGAGGCCGTCCAAGCCCTCCGGTCGTATGAATGGCCCGGCAACGTCCGCGAGCTCGACCACGCCGTCGAACGGGCGATTCTCCTTTCGCAAGGGGACCAACTCGAATCCTGGGACCTCGCGCTTCAGCGGCCGGGTCAACCCGGCGATCCCGTGGTCGCGGGCGCCCGGAGCCTCGACGACATGGAGCGCGACGCCATCCGGGAGGCGCTGGCTCGGTTCGACGGCAGTGTCAGTCTGGCGGCCAAGTCGTTAGGCGTCAGCCGATCCGCCCTCTATCGGCGGTTGCAACGCTACGGCATTTCGGCGTCCTGAGGTGCGCCGCCTCGCTCACGATCAACGGGTTTTCGCCCTGGCCCTGCTCGCCGGATTGCCGGCGGTCGCCACCTCGGCGGTTCTGCTCTGGAATGCCTCCGCTACGCCATTGGTCAAAGGCACCGTCTTCGGGGCAGTGCTCCTGGTCTGGTTGGTGGCGGCCCGCGTCGCGCAGGTCCGGGTCATGCGGCCGCTCCAAGTCATCGCCAACATCTTGGCCGGGCTCCGCGAAGGACACTTCACCATCCGGGCCCGGGAGGAGGAAGGCGCCGACGTCCTCGGTTCAGTCCGTCGGGAGCTCAATGCCCTGAGTCTGTCGCTCAAAGAACAACGACTCGGGGCGCTGGAAGCCGATGCCCTCCTCAAGCGCCTCATGGAGGAAATCGACGTGGCGGTCTTCGCCTTCGACCCCGAGGGCGTTCTCCGGGTTGCCAACAAAGCCGGTGAACGGCTCCTCGGCCAACCGATTGAACGGCTCCTCGGCCGTACGGCGGCCTATCTCAATCTCGAGAATTGCCTCCTCGGGGACACCCCTCGGATCATGGAGCTGACCTTGCCGGGCACCGGCAGCGCGAAGTGGGAAATGCGCCGGCGCCAGTTCCGTCAGGGCGGGTTGCCCCTTCAGCTCGTCGTGCTGGCCGACATCAGCCGGGTGCTCCGGTCCGAGGAGCGCCAGACGTGGCAGCGGTTGGTGCGGGTCCTGAGCCATGAGATCAACAACTCGCTGGCTCCGATCAAATCCGTCGCCGGTACCCTGCTTCAACTCTTGGGCCGAGCCCCCCGGCCGGCTGATTACGAAGCCGACCTCAAGAGCGGACTCGATGTCGTGGCGGCCCGGGCCGATTCGCTGAACCGGTTCATGGCCTCGTACGCCCGGTTGGCGAAGTTGCCGCCACCGACCGCCGGACCGGTCAATATGGCGGCGTGGGTCGCGAGGGGGGTTCACCTCGAACAGCGTCTCGGTATCCGGGTGGTGGCCGGCCCCGAGTTGGTGATTCAGGCCGACGGCGACCAGCTCGATCAGGTGCTCATCAACCTCCTCAAGAACGGGGTCGAAGCCGCCCTGGAGACCGGGGGCGGGGTTGAAGTCGGGTGGTCCGATCGCGGAGACTCGATTGAGTTGGTCGTCCGGGACGAAGGGCCCGGGCTGGCCTCGACGACCAACCTGTTCGTGCCGTTCTATACGACGAAGCCGAGTGGATCGGGCATCGGGCTCGTGTTCTGCCGGCAGGTGGCCGAGGCCCATGGGGGCCATTTGGTGCTCCGGAACCGGTCTGATCGCAAGGGCTGCGAGGCGCTGCTGACCATTCCCAAGCGCCTGGGGACCGGTGTCTAGCCTAACGCGGTGTGTCAGGGTAGCTTGACCCGTGGCTGAAAAGGAGTGACGGTGGTTCCCGCGGAGTTCACGTTAGGCGGTTACATGGCCAAGCACGAACGGGCCGCGGCCTTCGAGGGCCGCGACGGCCACGCCTATTCCTGCGCCCCCTATGTCGATGACGAACCCGACGGCCGCGGCCTCTTTGGCGCCGCCTTGCTGTTCGTTCGCTGGGATCCGAGCGGCCACAATCCGGTCGGACACGTCGAGTCCGAGTACTTGGCGTGGGGGCACGACCCCGCCGATGCCGAGCGCCGGTTGGGGGCCCTCTCCCTGTTCGACGTCAAGGCCGCGCTCGACCAAGCCATCCTCGATCGGCCGGAGGGGTGGTAACCCGAGACAAGGGCTTGGTGCTCCAACGGTCGGGTTCGACCTACCGGGTCGCCACCGCGACCGGCGAGATCGTCGCGGCGCTGCGGGGCAAGCTGAAACACGGGGACAAACGCCGGGTGGTCGTCGGCGATCAGGTGCTGCTCGAAGCGGGCGGTATCACCGGAACCGAACCCCGGCGAAACGTTCTTGAACGCCGGAGCGTGAACGGCCGGTCGCCCCGCACCGTGGCGGCGAATCTCGACCGGGTGCTCGTTTTGACCGCCGCGACCCAGCCAAAACCGATCGTGAGCCTGATCGACCGGCTCCTCGCCATCGCCGAAGCCAACGACCTTCCAACCGGCCTCGTCATCACCAAAATCGACCTCGCCGGTCATGCCGATCTCAGTCGCCGGTTCCGGAATGCCGGGTACCAAGTCTGGCCGGTCAGCATTCGGACCGGAGAAGGCATCGAGGCCCTCGCTGAGGAGCTTCGAGGCCGGGTCACCCTGCTGACCGGCCCTTCGGGGGTTGGAAAATCCAGCCTCCTCAACCGGATTCAGCCCGGACTGACCCTCCCAACCCAAGAAATCTCCGCCAAGATCGAGCGCGGAAAAAACACCACCGTCAGTGCCGTCATGGTCCCCCTCGACGCCGGAGGGTTCCTGGTGGACACCCCCGGCTTCAGTGACGTAGGTCTTGCCGGCATCGAACCTAGGGAGTTGGCCCGGTGCTTCCCCGAGTTTCGGGCCCTGATCGATCACTGCAAGTTCCCCGATTGCCGTCACCTGATCGAGCCCAGTTGTGCCATTCGCGCGGCGGTCGCGGCCGGGACGGTGGACCCCACCAGGTACGAGAGCTACACCGGCCTGCTCGACGAACTCACCGGTGCCCCCCGCCACTGGGAATAGTGCCCCTAGCCGAGTGCCGAGCCCTTAAGGGTCCACCGAGTCGTGTCTCGCTTGTCGACCTTGTCCATCATCCGGTCGAACGCTGTTTGGAGGTCGATTTTCTCCCGGTTGGCCATACAGATCAAGACGAACAAGATATCAACCATCTCCATGCCAAGATCGCCCTCGGCCTCATCTTTCTTCTTGGTCTTCTGTCCAAACCGATGGTTGACCTCCCGAGCCAACTCGCCGACCTCCTCGGACAGCCGGGCCATGTTGGTGAGCGGGTCGAAGTACCCCTCCTCGAAACGGGAGATCCACCCGTCGACTCTATTTTGGCATTCGCGCAATGACATCGGGTCTCCCTATTTGATCCGCCCATACTTCTTCATCGCCGCCATGACCCGGTCACCGGGGAGGCCCGGAATCCGCAGCCCGTCAACGCCCGTGAACATTGGTGGGGCGGCGAGCATGGCATTGACGACCGCCTCTTCAGTGGCGTCGATCGTGGCCCGAAAGAACGGATCGATGGCGTCGTTCGGTACCATTTCCAATTTGGCTAGGCCATTCTCCTTCGAGGCGCCCGGGTTGGCGGTTGAGAACGCCAGGAATAGATCGCCGGAACCGTTCCCGGCCCAGCTGCCAAGCTTGCCAAGGCCCATGCCGACCCGGCGGGCAATCCGCTTCAGTTGGTGGGTAACCAGAGGGGCATCGGTCGCCACGATCACCACGATCGAGCCCCGCCCGAGCTTGGCCGCACCTTCCGCCGCATCCTGACCGGACCGGGCCGGGGCCGGGGCCCCGCAGGCGGGCACGCCGGCAATCCAGGGCCGAGTCTGGGGCAGCGTGGCGCAGAGCTGGAGGTCGGGAACCTCCCGCCCGACCGGCACGCCGAGTATGTGGAGGTCGCCTCCGTAATTGCACTGCAGGATGACCCCGACCGTGTAGTCTTGGCCGAAGAGGCTGACGATGCGCGATGCCGTCCCGATTCCGCCCTTGAAGCCGTTGCACCCCATCCCGGTTCCGCCACCCACCGGTCCCTCGACAACCGGTCCCGCCTTGGCGGCATCGAGCGCCGCCCACGCGTGCTCCGGCTTCACGTGCTGTCCGTTCGAGTCGTTCAGGAAGTCGAACGTCTCGGCCACCACCGGATACGTGAACACGAATTCCCGGCCGCGGGCCAACTGCCACTGCAACGCTGCGTCTCGTACCACACCGACGCTGTGGGTGCCGGTCAGCAGGATTGGTCCCTCGAGAAACCCCGATTCCTCGATCCAGTTGACCCCGGTCATATCGCCATTGCCGTTCTGGTTGAACGTGGCGGCCATCACGAAATCCCAATTGCCCCGTGGACGGGGCAGGATGGCGGTCACCCCGGCTCGGATCGGCCCCTCGCCGGGCACCAACTTGCCTTCGCCCTTGATGATCGTACTGTGCCCAACCGCAATGCCGGGCACGTCGGTAATTGCGTTGTACGGACCCGTCTTTCCCTGGAAAGGAATTCCGAGTGCTCGACCCCGGGGATTCTGGCCAACCGCGACGGTCGGGGCCAACATCGCGAGAACAAGGAGACGAGAGTTCATGAGCCCAGTGCCTTGATGAGAGCTTTGCAGAACACCGGAAGGTCGGCCGGCGTCCGCGACGAGATGAGATTGCCGTCAACCACCACCGACCGATCCTCCCACAACATTCCGGCGTTGACCAAGTCGTCTTTGATGGCCCCGACACTCGTCCCCCGCCGCCCCCGCACGATGCCCGCCGAAATCGGGACCCACCCCGCATGACAGATGAACGCCACCGGTTTCCCCGCCTCGAAGATTTCCCGGGTGAGGGCCAACACCTTCGCCGACCGTCGCAGGATATCGGGCGCATACCCGCCCGGGATGACGAGGCCATCGAAGTCCCCGGCCACCACGTCATCCACCGAAGCATCCACCGTAATCGGATATCCCCGCTTCCCCTGGTACGTCTTCTCCCCCAATCCCGCCACCACCGTCGCCATCCCCTCCTCCTCGAGCCGGATCTTGGGATACCATAGCTCCAAGTCCTCATACCAATTCGCCACCAAGAACAAAACCGACTTCATCTCCCCCCCCGATTGCCGAGTGCCGAGTGCCGAGTGCCGAGTCCGATACTATCTTCCCTAATCCTAATCTCCCCCCTCAATCCTTGAGCCCATGCGCCCTCGAGACCAGATCCTCGGCAACCTGGAGTCCATCTATCGCGAGTCCTTCGATCGGGCCAAGACGGCCGAGAACAGCGATCGGATGGCCGATCTCGACTGTTCCTACGTTCGCGATCAGCTGACCCTCGAAATCCTCCTCGATATTCGTGACCTCTTTTCGGTGGCTCCCGCGGCGAGCCGGACGGGCGGAAGCGCGCTCGAAAAGTTGGAAGCCCTCCGCCGCCTGACGAAACTCCGCCCATGACCCGATTACTCGTTGGACTCAGCCTCCTCCTCGCCGGCTGCGGGTCCCGGTCCGGTGTCGACCGGATCATTGTGGGCAAAGTATGGACGGGCGATGCGGCCAATCCCGAGGCCCAAGCCATCGCGATTGCCGGCGATTCGATCGTTGCCGTCGGCGATAGCACCACGGTGCTCGAACTGTCGGGTCCGAACACCGAACGGATCGAGGCCGGTGGCGGCCTGGTGATGCCGGGGTTCATCGATGACCACGTCCACCTGTTCGCCGGCGGGTTCCAGTTGGCCTCCGTCGACCTGCGCGACGCCGCTACACCCGAAGAGTTTACCCGCCGAATCAAGGCCTTCGCCGCCACCTTGAAACCCGGCGAATGGATCACCGGAGGAGACTGGGACCACGAGCTCTGGCCCGGCACCCCGCTGCCGGACCGGGCTTGGATCGATTCGGTCACACCCGACAATCCGGTGTTTGTCACCCGGCTCGACGGCCACATGTCGCTCGCCAACACCGCGGCGCTCGCGGCGGCCAAGGTGGACCGGGCGATCCGGGAGATCGCGGGGGGCGAGATCGTCCGTCGGCCCGACGGCGAACTGACCGGGGTGCTCAAGGACAACGCCGGCAATCCGGTCTCCGCGGTGATGCCGGCCCCGAGTCCCTCGCAACTCGATTCATCGCTGGCTCGCGCCGGGCGTCATGCCGCGTCGCTGGGCGTGACCGCCTTGTCGAGTGTCTCGACGAGCTGGCCGGAAGTGGCGGCGGTCAAACGGGCCCAGCAAGCCGGGACCCTCAAGTTTCGGGTGTCGAACTACCTCAACCTCGCCGATTGGCGATCAGTGGCAGAGTCCCTCCGGGTCAACGGTCCTGGCGATAGCTGGATTCGAGTGGCGGGCGTCAAAGGACTGCTCGATGGATCGCTCGGCTCGACGACGGCCTACTTCGATGAGCCGTTTGCCGACCACCCCGGCGCGAGCGGCATGCTCACCATCCCGATCCCGGCGCTCAACGAGTGGGTGACCGGGGCGGATTCAGCCGGCGTGCAGGTGGTCGTTCATGCCATCGGCGACCGGGCCAACGGCGAGCTGCTCGATGCCTTTCAGGCCGCCGCCGCCAAGAACGGACCTCGAGATCGGCGGTTTCGGATCGAACACGCCCAGCATGTTAGGCCTCGCGATCTGCCTCGATTTGCCGAGCTGGGGGTCATCCCGTCGATGCAGCCCTACCACGCGGCCGACGACGGCCGCTGGGCCGAGAAACGGATCGGACCGGTTCGGATCAAGACCACCTACGCCTTTCGTTCCTTGCTCGACGCCAAGGCCCGGCTCGTGTTCGGGTCCGACTGGACCGTGGCGCCCCTCAATCCGATCCTCGGCCTCAAGGCGGCCGTTACCCGCGAGACCATCGACGGAAAGAAGGTCTTCGTGCCCGAAGAGCGGATCTCCATGACGGAGGCGCTCCGGGCCTATACGGTCGATAACGCCTTCGCGATGCACTGGGACGATCGGATCGGCCAACTCAAGCCGGGATTCAAGGCTGACTTCGTGGTCGTGGACCGAGATCTCCTGACCATACCCGCCGCCACGATCGACCAAGCCAAGATTCGGGTCACCGGAGTCGGCGGCATGGTCGTCTACCGGGCCCCATGACGCGGGCCACTTGGAACCAGACCGTGCTCGGAGCGGTGGTGCTGCCGCTCCTGGGGGTCGCCTTTGCCGCCGGATCCGTGTTCGTCCTCGGCGCCAGTGATCGTGCCGGGGTGATCATTGCCTACGCCATCGGAACGATGCCCCTGTCCGCTGTGATTGGGGGGCTCGGCGGGTACTTCGCCGGACGGGCCCCGGGGGGACGGTGGGGTCTCGGAATCTCGGCTGCCCTGATCGGGGCCGCCGCGGCCGCGTTGGTCGCGGCCACCTTCCGGTTCCGCCAAGCCGGCGCCACCGGGTTCGTGTCACTCTCCGCCCTCCCGTTTACGGCGGAGTTCCTGATGCTGGCCGGGGTGTGCCCGGCCATAGCGGTCCTCGGCGCCGGCGTGGCCGGGCGGCAGGCGGGCCGAGGACTCCGCTCCGTCGTTGGCTGGAGTGTGGTGGCCGGCGCGGGGTCGTCGGCGCTGGTCGGGGTCACTTTGATCGTCGTCAGGGCTCTGGGCAGTATGCCGTTCTTGAATCCTGTCGTGTTGTGGGCCTTGGCGGCGGCGGTAATCGCCGGGTTGGGGTGGCGACGGCTCGACGTCGTTCGATAATCCCGAACCTCGCCTCCGCACCCGACGGGCGCTAAATTAGGATCGAACTAGCCCACAAGCCTCTAATCCGGATCGACATGGCGACTCGAACTTCGAACCGTGCCCGTACCTCCGCCAAGCTCGAAAAAGCGGACCTGCTCGACATGTACCAGATGATGCTCCTGTCCCGGCGAATCGACGACAAGGAAATCCAGCTCAAGCGCCAAAACAAGATCTTCTTTCAGATCTCCGGCGCCGGCCACGAGGCGGTCTTGGCAGCGGCTGCGAAGGTCTTTCGGCCCTCATATGACTGGTTTTACCTCTACTATCGCGACCGGGCCCTCTGCCTTGGCTTAGGCATGACCGCCACCGAAATGTTGCTCTCGGCCGTGGGGGCCGCGGACGATCCGAACTCGGGTGGCCGCCAGATGCCCTCGCACTGGGGTCACAAAGACCTCAATATCGTCAGTGCCTCGAGCCCGACCGGCACCCAGTTCCTCCAGGCGGTCGGCGCCGCCGAGGCCTGGCTCCGGTACAGCCAGAACGCAGCGATCGCCGATCGGGACCAGCAGACCAAAACCGACGAGGTCGTTCTCGTCACCACCGGAGACGGGACCACGAGCCAGGGCGAATTTTGGGAATCGCTCAACACGGCCTGTAATCTCAAGCTTCCGATCGTCTACCTCGTCGAGGACAACAAGTACGCCATTTCGGTGCCGGTCGAGGTCAACACCGCCGGCGGTTCCGTCTCGAAACTTCTGACGGGTTTTCCCGGGCTGTTCATTCAGGAGGTCGACGGTTGCGACCCCCTCGCGTCCTATGATGTCCTGCAGAAGGCGGTTGAATACGCCCGCCAGCGCAAAGGCCCGGCCTTGGTGCATGCCCACGTGATCCGGCCCTACAGCCACTCCCTTTCGGACGACGAAGTGTTCTATCGCCCGAGTTCCGAGCGGGATGACGACGCCCATCGCGATCCGGTGTTCGCCTTTCCGAAGCACCTGATTGCCCAAGGCATCGCCACCGAGCAGGAAATCGACCAAATCAAGCAAGCGGTCGAAGAAGAGGTGGACGTGGCGACCCAGACCGCCCTCGCCTCGCCGCAGCCGGCTACCGATACCATCTATCGCTACGTGTACTCCCCTGATGTCGACCCGACGTCAGAGCAGTTCGACACCGAGGACGATCCCCAGTTCCAGGGCGAGCCGACCACGATGGTCGACCTCCTCAATGGGTGCATGAAGGATGAAATGAACCGCGATCCCAGGATCGTGGTGTTCGGCGAAGACGTGGCGGACGTCAGCCGCGACCAATATCTCGGCCAGGTGAAGGGCAAGGGCGGGGTCTTCAAGGTCACCTTCGGACTCCAGAAGGCATTCGGAAGCAACCGGGTCTACAACTCGCCTCTGGCCGAGGCCAACATCGTCGGTCGGGCGATCGGGCTCGCCACCCGGGGCTTGAAGCCGGTGGTCGAGATCCAGTTCTTCGACTACATCTGGCCCGCCTACATGCAACTGCGCGACGAACTCGCCATTCTTCGCTGGCGGTCCAACAACGACTGGCCGGCGCCGCTGGTCGTCCGCGTCACCTACGGCGGATACCTGAAGGGCGGGGCACCGTACCACTCGCAGACCGGTGCCTCGGTCTTTACGTCCGTTCCGGGCCTCCGGGTCATCTGCCCGGCCACGGCGCTCGACGCCAACGGCCTCCTCCGTACCGCCATCCGGTGCGAGGACCCGGTCCTCTTCCTCGAGCACAAGCACCTCTATCGCCAGACCTACAACAAGGCCCCGAATCCTGGACCGAATTTCATGATCCCCTTCGGAAAGGCGAAGGTGGTCCGGGAAGGAACCGACCTGACGGTCGTCACCTACGGCGCGACGGTGCAACGGTCGCTGGTTGCCGCGAAGGCCATGGAAGAAGAGCACGGGACCAGCGTCGAGGTCATCGACCTCCGGAGCCTCGCACCAGTCGATTGGGACACCATCTATGCGTCGGTCAAGAAGACCAACCGCGTCATGGTGGTGTACGAGGATGCCCTCTCCTGGGGCTACGGGGCCGAAATCGCCGCGCGAATCGCCGACGAAACCTTTGCCTACCTCGACGCCCCGGTCCGCCGGGTGGCTTCCACCGATACCTTCGTTGCCTACGCCCCCGAACTCGAAGATGTGATCCTCCCGCAGGCCGACCGTATCAAACGCGGCATGGAGGAGTTGCTGCGGTTCTAATGAATCCCCGAACCCGCTTCATCGGCCTGGCGACGGCGCTGGTGCTCGTCCTGCCCGCCAATCGCCGGGCCGAGCCCCCTTCAGCTCCGCCGGCCGACTACGACTTCGCCGCGGAAGACGCGCTCTCCCGCCGGATCGATTTCGCCCGGCCCGACCCGGCCCAACTCAACGGGATCTTCGCCAAGCGACGGGCCCGGGCTCTCCGGGCCATACCCGATGGGGCGATGCTGGTCTACTCG
>SXGU01400590.1_pt1 | contig 14957 bp, 14 predicted proteins | sample 3174531 | NCBI WGS metagenome assembly SXGU01 (sample SAMN11356863, study PRJNA531348) | freshwater metagenome | isolation source: freshwater sample F1-140 | place: China: Fuxian Lake, Yuxi | collected 2017-12-25
CGGCGAGTCCGACGACCTCGCGATGAACGTCGCCAAAGACCCCGTCCACGTGCACGACCTCCAAGCCACGCTCCTGCACCAACTGGGCATCGACCACGAGCGCCTCACCTTCAAGTTCCAAGGCCGCAACTTCCGCCTCACGGACGTGCATGGGCAGGTGGTGAAGGGGATTCTGGCCTGAATCCCCTCGAAACGAGGCCGTCCACTTTTCATTCTCCTCGTCCAGAACGGCCGCTCCTCGTTCACCTGCCAGGGTGTGTCGCGACGCTCGGCGTTGAAGGCGGGATTTCTCGGCGCGCTGGGCTTGAGCTCGGCGGACTTGCTGCGGCTGCGGGCGCAGGGCGCGGCGAAGCGGAGCAACAAATCGGTCATCCTCCTCTGGCTCGATGGTGGGCCGAGTCATCTGGAGACTTACGACCCCAAGCCCGAGGCGTCGAGCGCGTATCGCGGGCCGTGGGGCGCGATGGAGACGAACGTCTCCGGCATCCGCATCTCGGAGCAGCTCCCGCTGCACGCGAAGCACGCGGACAAGATGGTTTTCCTCCGCTCGGTGCATCACAAGACGGGCGATCACTTCGCGGGCGCGCACTGGATGCTCACCGGGCGCTTCGGCTCCACCACGACCGACAAGGAGCAGAAGTATCCGTCGCTCGGCTCCATCGTGTCGCGCACGCGCGGGGCGAATGCGCCGGGCGTGCCGGCTTACGTGGGCTTGCCGGCGGCGCAGAGCGTATATCTCTTCCCCGGCTATCAAGGCGCGGCGTATCTGGGGCCGGCGTTCAATCCGTTCGATGTGAACACGGCGCAGAAGTATCTCGCGGCGAGCCACACGGGGCCGGTGCAGAAGCCACAGTGCCTGGAGAATTTCACGGGTGACGCGGCGCGCACGCAGTCGCGTGTGGATTTGCTCACGCAGCTCGACGGCTTCCGGCGCGGGCTGGACCGCGGGCGGCTCATGGATGCGATGGACCTGTATCAGCAGCAGGCGGTGGACATGGTCACGGGCAACCGCGCGCGCGAGGCGTTCGACATCGAGAAGGAGGACGCGAAGACGCGCGACCGCTACGGGCGCGGGCCGTGGGGGCATTACACCTTGCTGGCGCGGCGGCTCGTGGAGTCGGGCGTAAGCTTCTTGGCGGCGGGACTGGGCTTGATGGTCTTCGCGGACTTGCGCGTCGGAGCGTGTCGGGCGGGCCTGGCCTTGACCGGTTTGGGCTTCGCAGTCTTTGCGGCCTTCACGACCTTTGCGACCTTGGCCGGCTTGGCAACTGCCTTGGGCTTGGGGGCCGGCGGATTGAGGAAGTATTTCCAGACGAGCCTGAAAGCGTCTGCAAAGTCGCGCGGGCGCTCGGCCATCCAGCGGTTGACGTGGTCGGCCTTGAAGAACGCGCCGCACTCCAGCTCGTCGAGGTTCAGCCGGAACGGGCCGTTGAACTCCGTGCGATAGACCCAGACGAACTCCTGGCCGGTCTGGGGACAGGCATCAATCTTGAAGAGCCGCTTGGGCGTGCGCTTCAGGAAGAGGCCAATTTCCTCCCGTGCCTCGCGCACCACGCAGGCCTCGTAAGTCTCACCGGAGTTGAGGTGCCCGGAGGCGGAGGAGTCCCACGCGCCGGGGAAGGTGTCCTTCTTGAACGACCGTTTCTGAAGGTAGACCTCGCCCCGCTCGTTCAAGACGAGCACATGGACGGCCCGGTGTTTCAGGCCGCGGCGATGGACTTCCCTCCGGGTCTGTTTGCCGATGACCCGGTCGCGGTAATCCACCACATCAAAGATTTCGTCGCTCAAGTGGGGAGCAGTCTGCAAAAATCCGTGAATACTTCCAAGCTAACCTTTTCCGCCCGTTCCAGCGGAGAGATGCGCAGCTCGGTGAAGGCGTCGTGAAGTTTGTCCTCCGGCCAGTCGACCTTGAGGAGCTTGAACATCATCTTCCGCCGCTGCGAGAAGGCGCGCTTGACCACACGGACGAAGACTTTCGCCTGCCGCTCATCGAGCAAGGGGGGCTCGCGACGCGTCAGCGTGATGCACGCCGACTCCACGTCTGGCGCGGGGAAGAAGCACGACGCCGGGATCTTGAAGAGGCCGCTGCACTGGTAGCGCAGACCAAGCAGCAGCGTGAGCAGGCCGTAGTCGTCGGTGTCGGGCGCGGCGGCGATGCGACGGGCGACTTCGAGTTGAAGCGTGACGACCATGCGCTCCGGCCCGCGTGGATTGAGCGCAAGTTCGACCAGGATGGGCGAGGCAACGGAGTAAGGCAGGTTGGCGACGAGTTTCCAGTCGGCAGGTGCCGGCGACTTGAAGTCGCCAGCTTCAGGGGCGGGCGCCTCCAGCGGCGACTGCAAGTCACCGGCACGGCGTTGGAGATAGGCGAGCGCGTCGTCATGCAGCAGCGTGAAGTTTGGCTGGCTGCCGAGGCGCTCGCGGAGAAACGTGGCGAGCCGCCCGTCCTTCTCGATCGCCAGCACCCGTGTGCCGCTGGCCAGTAGCAACTCCGTCAGAGGACCGAGGCCGGGGCCAATTTCGAGCACGCTGTCTGTGGGTGACAGCTCTGCCGCCGCGACGATGCGCCGCAGTTGGTTGCCGTCGTGTAGAAAGTTCTGCCCGAGCGACTTCGTGAGCAGAAGGTCGCGCGCCTTCAGGATTTCCCGCATCTCGGTGAGCGTCATCGCAGGGCGGCGAGTTCCTCCGCCAGCGCCCGCACCGCGCGGCGGAGCTGAGAATCCGTGATGGTGAGTGGCGGCGTGAAACCAATCACATTCGCGTGCTCGCCTTCGGGGAGGAAGATGAAGCCGCGATGCAGCAGTCGCTTGATGATGTCGAGCGATTCGGCGGTGGCCGGCGAAGCATCCGCGTGCAGCAGCTCAACGCCCGCCATCAAGCCCACACCGACCGAACGGCAGCCGACTTTGGACTTTGGGCTTTGGACTTTGGACAACTCTCCCGCCAGCCACTCACCCAGCAGCGCGCTGCGCTCGACGAGTTTCAGCCGCCGAATCTCCTCAATGTTCGCAAGCGCCATCGCGCAGCCAACCGGGTGGCCGAGGAAGGTGCTTGTATGAATCGCCTCGCCGGTCGAGGCCGGCCATGCGGCATCCATCACGTCCGCGCGGCCCACGCAGGCGGACAGCGGGAAGCCGCCCGTCAGCGCCTTGCCGAGGCAAATCACGTCGGGCACCACGCCGCTGCGTTCGCAGGCGAACCACTGCCCCGTGCGCCCAAAGCCGGTGTAAATCTCGTCGAGGATGAGCAGCGCGCCGTGCTCGTCACAGAGCTTGCGCAGCAGCGGCAGAAAGCCCGGCGGCGGGACGCGGATGCCACCGCGCGCCTGCACCGGTTCGACGAGAATCGCGCCGGTGTCGCCACGACGCAGGAGCTTCGTAGCCGCTGAGGTGAGGAGGCGGAGCTGTCCGGCGTCCGTTGCCTTCCGCTTTCTCATTTCGGTGGCTACGGGAAAGGGCAGGAAGTGCCCGAACTCCCCGAGCTGCGAGCGGAACGGACTGCGGAAGTGCTCGCGATGCGTGACGTTGAGCGCGCCGTAGCCCAGCCCGTGATACGCACCCTCGAACGCGATGACGCCGCGTCTGCGAGTCGCGAGCGTCGCCGTTTTCAGCGCCGCTTCCACCGCCTCGAAGCCTGAGTTGCAGAAGATGGTTTTGCCCGTAGCCGCCGAGGTGAGGAGGCGGGTCGGCTTGAGTCTCGTGGCTTTCCGCCTCCTGACCTCGGCGGCTAGAGGCCACCGCTCAAACGTCAGCGCGGAAAGCTCGCTCGCCAACTTCGCCTTCAGCGGATGCGGATGCACATCGCCCATCGCGTGCAGCAGCGTCGCCATCTGGCGCTGTCCGGCGCGGACGACGCGAGGATTCGCGTGCCCGGCTGCCGCCACGCCGAACGCAGCAGTGAGGTCGAGATACTTTCGCCCCTCGGCATCCCACACGTTCACGCCGCGTGCACGCGTCCACACGATGGGCCACGAGCCGTCCGCCTCCATGAAGGTCACGTTGCGTGACTCGTAGGAGCGGAGCAGGTCAAGGGTTTGTTGGGTGGTCATGAGTTCCGCCTTTTTACGTCGTCGGCTACACGCCGCGCTGGTCCGGCGCCCAGACGATCTTGTGCATTTGCAACTGGAAGCGCACGGGCAGGGCGTCGGCGATGATGCGTTCGACCAAGTCCAGCCGCGCGATTGGCGTTTGCCCAGCAGGCACGGGCTTCAAGACCTTGTCCTGCTGGTGCGGTTGCAGCGGCGTGACCCACGACATCAGCAACGGGCAAAGCACCGCGAGGTTGTGCTTCGCGATCTGCTCCTTCGCCCACTCGTAGTCCTGCACCGTGCCGATCACGAACTTGATTTCGTCCCTTGCCTTGAGGTGCTTGAGGTTCTCCCAGCGGTTGCGCTCGACCTCGCCGCTGCTGGGGCATTTCAAGTCCATGATGCGCCGCACGCGCGCGTCCAGGGCCGCGATGTCCAGCGCGCCGCTGGTCTCCAGCAGCACCGTGAAACCTGCGTCGCACAGGCGATTCATCAATGGCAGCGCGTTCGGCTGAAGCAACGGCTCCCCGCCCGTCAGCTCCACGAGCGGCAACCGCTGACCGCTGACCGCTGACCACTGATAGCTGACAGCTATGCGCTCGACCTCCGCGACGATCTCCCCCAACTCCCGCCGCTTCCCCTCCGTGAATGCATACGCCGTGTCGCAGTAGGAGCAGCGCAGGTTGCATGCGGTGAGGCGGATGAACACGCACGGCAGCCCGGCAAAGGTGCTCTCCCCTTGCAGGCTCAGGTAAATCTCGTTGACGACGAGGCTCTCGGACACGCGCGGACCCTAGCGCGCGGGCGCACGCGCGTCGCGCAGAAAGCTCGCCTCGCACGGAAGCTACCGCTATCAAGCGCGCGTGAGCAAACTCAGCGGCAAAGTCCTCGTCGTCATCGGCGGCACCAGCGGACTCGGCCTCTCGGCAGCGCGAGCGTTCGTGCGCGAGGGCGCGCGGTTGATTGTCGTGGGCCGCAGCGCAGGGAAGGTCCAGGTCGTGGAGAGTGAACTCGGTTCCGCCGTGGCTGGCTTGGTGGCTGACGCATCGCAGCCTGACACCGCAGCCCGCGCCATCGCGCTTGCGGTGGAGAAGTTTGGCGGCTTTCACGGGCTGTATCACGTCGCGGGCGGCAGCGGGCGCAAGCAAGGCGACGGCCCGTTGCACGAACTCACGGATCAAGGCTGGCAGTTTACGCTGAACGAAAATCTCACTTCGCTACTCTACTCAAACCGCGCCGCCGTCCGGCAGTTCCTGGCGCAGGGCAGGGGAGGCAGCGTGCTCAACATGGGCAGCGTGCTCGGCTGGTCGCCCTCACCGCAATTCTTCGCCACGCACGCCTACGCCACGGCCAAGGCTGGCATCGTCGGCCTCACGCAGACCGCCGCCGCGCACTACGCGAAGGACAACATCCGCTTCAACGTCCTCGCGCCCGCGCTCGTCGCCACACCGATGTCCGAGCGCGCGCAGGCGGATGCGGCGATTCGCGACTTCATCCGCACCAAACAACCGCTCGACGGCGGGCGCATTGGCCAGCCGGAGGATTTGGATGCCGCCGCGGTCTTCTTCATGAGCGACGACTCGAAATTCTCCACCGGCCAGGTGCTGGCGGTGGATGGCGGGTGGTGCGTAAGCGAGGGACAGGGAAAGTAATCAGTGTTCAGTTTTTAGTCATCACTTCCATGCGTGCGACGAAATCAAGAAGGTCGGTTCCACTGAACACTGACTTACCGAACACTGAATACTTCCTTGGCCTCGACCTCGGCGGCACGAGCATCAAGGCCGTGGCCGTGACGGCGAAGGGCGAGAAACTCCGCCAGCGCAGCGTGCCGTTCGTGGACCGCGACATGGAGTGGGCGAGGAAGATCCGCACGCTTGTCCGCGCGTGGCGGCGGGAGTTGGGCGAGCCGGCGGGCATTGGGCTTTCCGCGCCGGGTCTGGCGGCGAAGGACGCGCGCAGCATCGCCGTCATGCCGGGAAGGCTGCTCGGCTTGGAGCGGTTCGAGTGGGCGGACTACCTCGCTTCGCCCCGACCGATTCCGATTCTCAACGACGCGCACGCTGCCTTGCTCGGCGAGGTCTGGCGCGGCGCGGCGCGCGGCTTGCGCGACGTGATGCTCTTCACCCTCGGCACCGGCGTCGGCGGCGCGGCGATGGTGGACGGTCATCTGCTGCGCGGTGCGATTGGCCGCGCCGGTCACCTCGGCCACATCACGGTGGACTGGAACGGGCCGCGCGATGACTTCAACACGGCGGGTTCCCTGGAGCACTTCATGGGCAACAAGTTCATCCGCGAGCGCAGCAAGGGCCGCTTCGCCAGCACGCACGAACTGGTCGCCGCCGCCGTGGAAGGCGACGCCGCCGCGAAGGAAATCTGGGACCGCTCCGTGCGCGCGCTAGGTTGCAGCATCGGCTCGCTCATCAACGTGCTCGACTCAGACGCCGTCATCATCGGTGGCGGCATCGCTCGCGCGGGCGAGGCGCTGTTCACGCCACTGGAGCGCTACGTCCGCCACTACGAATGGCAGGCCGGCGGCCATCAGGCGAAGATTCTTAGGGCGGAACTCGGCGACCACGCCGGGGCCTACGGCTCGGCAGCGAACGCGCTGGGATTCAACGCCGCGAAACCTTCGCGCCCCGCCAAGCAGCGCGCTCAGGAGCTATAGCGGCGCTCTGTGAGCCCGTCTGCGGGGAGATATGAGACCGGACTCCGAAGTCGCCCGCCGCGCCGTCGGCGATAGCGCAGCCTTGCAGCCTGCTGTTTCGCGGGTTTTCAACCCGCAGACGCCACTCACTTTTCCGAACGTCGCTGATTGCAGCACGACCGGCCGACTGCAAGTCGGCGGAAACAGCAGACTACAAGTCTGCGCTACGGCGCTGCGCGGCTCGACTTCGGAGTTCGGGATGAGCAGGATCGCCCGGTTCAGACCGCCGCTATAGCGGCTAGCGGGCCGCGCGATTCACCAGCCAGTCCTTCCCCAACGCATCCGCCAGCGGGTCAATGTCGGTCACGCTGAAGCCGAGATGGAGATGGCGACGCCAGCCTTCGGCGAGGCGGAACTTCTTCGAGAGCTTGCCGACAGCGCGGGACATTGCCTCCATCGAGAGCAGGTAGGAGTTCATCCCCTGGCTCACGTCCAGCCAGCCTTGCTGGCTCTTGTGCGCAGCGAGCGCGGCGAGCTTGGTGGCGTGGACTGAAGTCGTGTTCACGAACGCATCGGGGATGATCGGATGCCGCAGCGGATCGCACAGGCCGTGCGGCATGGCGTGATAGACCGTCACGTCGTGGGAGTAGGTGGCGCGCGGCGGCACTGAGTGGAAGTTCGGCATCCCGTGCGTGAAGGCTGCGGTGACGGCGAGCCGGCAGGTGCTCATGTGGTCCTCCATGTAGTCCTGCGGCGAGTGGGTAAGGACGATGCTAGCGTGCGACTCGCGGATCACGGCGGAGAGGCGGCGCAAGGCCTTCATCTCGTAGCGGATTTCCAAATCATCGCACAGCGGCCCGTGGAAGTGCGCTCCGAGCATCTTGGCCGCCGCCTTTCCCTCTGCGAGCCGGACGCGCCGGGTCTTCGCCGGGCTGAACTCGGCGCTGCCGCAGTTGCCGGTGGAGACATTCATGTAGTGCGTCTCCCAACCGCGCTGCTTGAGCTGCAACAGCGTGCCGGCGGCGACGAACTCGATGTCGTCAGGATGCGCGAAGATGGCGATGGCGGATTTCATAAGTGCGTTTGAACTACTTGGCCTCGGCTTTCTTCGCCTTGCCATTCTTGCCCTTGGGCTCGGCATCAGGCGCAGTGGTTTTCGACGCTCCCTTGCGCGCGGTGACTTCGGCTGGCTCGGGGATGCGGCCTTGGTCGTTGCTCTCTTCGATCCATTTTTGCAACTCGGCGCGCAGGCGTTTCAGCGCGTCTTGATGCTCGGGCTTCGTCGAGGCGGCGAGGTTGGTCATCGACTGTGGGTCGGCGTCCATGTCGAACAGCTCCTCGGGCGGCATGGTGGGCGCGAGGTAGAAGTTTTTTTGCCAGTCGGTCAGCTTGCCCGCCACGCCGAGTTCCTTGATGAGGTGCCAGACGGGATAGCTGCGTTCCTTGTAGTCGTTGGTCTGGAGGAAGGGGCGCTCCGGCATGAAGTTCTTGATGTAGCGCCAGCGCGCGTCGCGCACGGTGCGGAAGCGGAACATCGTTTCATCGCAGCGGTCGCGCGCGCCGAAGACGTATTGGCGCGGTGGCTCAGATTGGTCGCCGAGGAACACGCGGCCCTGCATCGCGTCGGGTTTCTTCACGCCCGCGAGCGCGAGAGATGTGGCTGTGAAATCGAGCGAGCAGACGAGCTGGTCGCTCACGGTGCCAGGCTTGAAGTTCTTCGGAGCGGGGAAATTCTTCGGCCACCCGATGATGAGCGGGATGCTCAGGCCGTCGTCATAGACGAATTGCTTGCCGCGCACGTGCGCCTGGCCGTGGTCGCCCATGAAGAGGATCATCGTGTTGTCCGCGAGTCCGTCGGCTTCGAGCTGCTTGAGGATGAGGCCGATCTTGCGGTCCAGCTCGCTCGCGGCGTCGAGATACTCGGCCCAGTCTTGCCGCGCGATGGGGTGGTCCGGGTAGATGGGCGGCAAGGCGACCTTCGCCGGGTCGGCCTTTGCAGGCGCGCGGAACTTGCGGTGCGTCTCCTGGAAATTGATTTGTGCGTAGAAGGGTTGCCTGGCTTTCAACTCCTCCCAGCGCTGGCCGTCGAAACGCGGGCCGGTGTAGGTGAAGTTCCAGTCGGTCTTGCCGCTGCCCTTGAAGCCGAAGCTCGCGGGCAGGTCCACGAGGTTCGCCGTGAAGTAACCCGCCTCGCGCATCCGGTCGCTGATGATCTTCACGCCGGCGGGGAGCTGGTGGCCGTCGTCGCGATGCGAGCGATGATGATGCGCGCCGATGGTGGTCTGATACATCCCGGTGATGAAGGCTGAACGGCTCGCGCTGCACACGGGCGCGGTGGTAAACGCGCGCGTGTAGCGCATCCCTTCGCGCGCGAGCTGGTCGAGGTTCGGGGTCCAGACTTCCTTCGTGCCATAGCAAGCGAGGTGCGGACTGAAATCCTCGCCGATGAGCCAGAGGATGTTGGGGCGCGGCGCGGCGGCGGCGAGGGAGTTGAGAGTTGAAGGTTGAGAGTTGAGGGCCAGCAGCGCGGTGATTAGGAGCAGGCGTTTCATGATGGGAGCCTAGCGGCGGGCGGGGGCTGGGTTGAGGAGAAAGTGCAGTGGGAGCCAAGCTGCGCTCCGTGTCGCGTCTCAGGCCGTGACCCGGAGCAGCAGGGAAACGCTGTAGGCCACGACGAAGAATTGCACGCCAATGCCTGTGTGCAGCACCGCCTTGGCCGTCCGTGGCCGGCGGACGACGATGACTTGCGCCGAGACCGCTGCGATCGCGAGCATGATGCACTTGAAGCCGATCAGCCCATGCACGCCACCCGTGAAGATGAAGAAGCGCGCCAGGGGATTGGCCTCATGCACCACGCCGGTGTTCAGCAGGATCGTCGTCAGCACCAGGTCCGCCACGCCGAGCAGGAGGAACCAGCTCGTCTCTGTTTCCAGCGACAGCGGGTGTCGGAACAGGTAGTGGAGCGGGGAACGGCGCTTTGGTTTTGGCTCGTCGTTCACTGGCTCAAGAGGAATGCCGCCCGGCGACGGCGTAGGAGAGAATTATCGGCACGAGTGGTTGACGCTCCTGCCGGACAGTTCCTTGAATCATAGTTCCTTTGGTCGGCGGCATGGAATGCGCATTCGTTCGGGGCTCAGATCGTCGCGGCGGACTTCCGTGCCTGAACCTGCCGCCCAACGTAGTCGTAAACCGCCGCCGGATTCCCGGCCAGTGAGTTGAACTCCGTCTGCATCGCGTCCACCAGCGCGGGCGACACCATGCCGCGCGCAAGCAACTGCTCCGCGCCACTCATCGCCAGCGTCCTCCAGTAGCCAATGAACTCTTCGCGCCGCGCCGGGTTCGTCATCTGCGCGTCCATCCGCACGTGAACGGAGTTGGGCTGGATTTCGGCAAAGCCGGCCTGGGCGGCGAGCGCCTCTAGTTCTGCGCCCACGTCAGGAGCGCCGCCGAGCTGGCGCTGAAGCGCGTCGAACGTGCGCCAGTATTCCGCGATCGCCGCGCAGGCCGGTTCCACGCGAAGGCTGGCATTGAAAACTTCCGTCACAGAGAGCACGCCGCCGGGCCGCAGGACGCGCCTGGCCTCGCGCAACGCCCGCACCGGCTCGCTCAGATGCTCCAGCACCCAGATGAGGCACACGCCGTCGAAGCTCGCGTCGGCGAAGGGCAGTTCGTAGGCGCTGCCGTGGTGAAGTTCCACCGCTCCGGCGGCGAGTTCCGTGTGCAACAGCTCGCGGGCTTTCGCCAGTTGCGCCTCGGAGAAGTCCAGCCCGGTCAGGTGTGCCTGCGGGTAACGCCGTCGAAGGATTTGCAGTTCCGCGCCCACGCCGCAGCCGACCTCCAGCACGCGCGTGCAGCCGGAGAAGTCAATCGTGGGGAAGAAGTAAGGCTCCAGAAACGCCGCCTGAGCGACGAGCCGTGCCTGTTCCTCGGCGGAGAAGGTGTGGATGTAGCCGGAGGACATGGCCAGCAAGTTGGGAGTTGAAGGTTGAGAGTTGAGAGGGTGGCGAGTCTTCGACTCCGCGCGCTCAACTCTTCGTCTCTGCGCCCGTCACCGTCTTGCGTCCTTCCACCCGCACGAGGCCGCGCGCGAGGGCGGAGATGGCCATGGGGTAGAGCTGGCGCTCGGCAAACTGGATGCGCCCGTGCAGCGTGTCCGCGTCGTCACGGCTCAGGACCGGGACGGTCTGCTGCGCGATGATGGGGCCGGTGTCCACGCCCTGGTCCACGAAGTGAACGGTGCAGCCGGTGAACTTCACGCCGTAGTCCAGCGCTTGCTTCCACGCTTCGAGGCCGGTGAACGCGGGCAGCAGCGAGGGATGGATGTTGATGACGCGCTGCGGAAAGGCGCGGAGGAACTCGCCCTTGAGGATGCGCATGAAGCCCGCGAGCACGACCAGCTCGACGCCCGCGTCCTTCAGCGCCGCGATGTAAGCCGCCTCCGCCTCCTCGTCGAGCTTGGTGCGGAACTTGCCCGGTGCGATGAACCGCGCCGGCAGCCCGCGCTCCTGCGCCCGCGTCAGGATGGGCGCATCCGCCACGTCGCTCAGGACGATGGCGACCTCTGCCGGGACGCTCCCCGCGGTAATGGCCTCCGCGATGGCGACCATGTTGGTGCCCTTGCCGGAGCCGAGTATGCCGAGGCGCAATTTCTTTTCGTCACTCACGCGCGAGTTCGTAACAGAACGGGAAGTCGCGGCAAGGGCAAAGGACACGGCTGGTCCGCGAGAATTCTTTGAACGCCCCGGCCTTCCTCCCAGTCCGACACGGCGAATCTTCACCGGGGACGCCCTCAAGAAGCGTCCTCGTTGCCAACCATCCCGTCCTCCGGGAAGCCCGCCTCGCGCAAGCGAGGCGGGCAGGTGTGGCAGCCCTGCCCATGAGCCCTGCCAGCGATTTGCAATCGCCGTCCACCGCTGCCGCAAGCACCACCTGTCTCGTCATGCTTTGGCACCTCAGGCGGTGATTTGAACCAAAGCATGGCCGAGCAAGGAGATTGAAGGCGGTCTGAACCACTGACCTGCACTTACCCGCACTGATGGATTCCATGGAGATACGTTCCAGTGCCATGTGCGGGCGATGGCAGACTCGCCTTAGTGCCAGTGAGTGCAGGTTAGTGGTTTCTGGTTTCCACAAACTTCAATGGCTGCCTTGAGATTCCAATCAACAGCACGAGCTTCGGCGTGCAAAGGACCGCGTATCCTACCGGCAGAGGTCATTTTGCCGTCCGCAGTGCATACGGTGGAGTCTCCGGCTGCTAGGGAGAATAAATCGTTCGATGTAGGCATCTACGAGGCGCTGAAGTCGTATCGGCTGGCGGTGCCGGCGCGGCTGCCGAACAACCAGCCGTTGCTGGACACGCTGCCGAAGTTGACGCCGGAGGGCGGGCACACGCCGGACGCGGTGAACGCGAGCGCGGTGTTCGTCGCGCCAAATCAGTTCCGCGTGGTGTATGACGCGAGCCCGGACGCGGACTTGAAGGAGTATCAGTTGCGCGGCAACGCGGGCGCGACGTTCAAGAGCGAGGACGCGGTGGTGATCACGACGAACGGGAAGAAGGCGGCGCGCGAGTTCCTGTCGGCCTTCGCGCTGACGCAGCCGGGCGCGAAGGTGTCGGTGGCGGTGTATGTGATCACGAACGCGGGCAACGAGAAGGGCAGCACGCCGATGACCATCACGCGGCCGGCGGCGTGAGAAGCGGAGCCGGGGGTGCGGGGAACGGGGGCGGTCGCAATGCGGCCGTCTCCTTCCCGGCTCGCGACGGTGCCACCGCTGCGGGAGGAGGATTGATTCCGGCTTGCGGCCTGCGCGATGCTCGCGGGCATGGCAGTTGATTCACCAGCCTTGTCGCCGGGGCAGATCATCACGGTGGCGATTCACGACCTCGCGTTCGGCGGCGAGGGCGTGGGGCGCGTGGGCGAGCTGGTGGTGTTCGTGCCGTTCGTGATTCCCGGCGAAACCGTCGAGGCGGAGGTGACGGAGGTGAAGAAGAAGTTCGCGCGCGCGCGGCTGGTGCGGCTGGTGACCGCGTCGCCGGAGCGGGTGGAGCCGCGCTGCCGGTATTTCGGCGAGTGTGGCGGCTGTCAGTATCAGCACCTGGCGTATCCCGCGCAGTTGCGCGCGAAGCACAAGCAGATCGCGGATTTGTTCCAGCGGGTCGGCGGGTTTTCAGCGGCGGTGATTGATCCGGTGGTGCCGTGCCCGGAACCCTACGGCTACCGGAATCGCATCATGGTGCGGACGCAGTGGAACAAGCGGCAGCAGCGCATCGAGCTGGGCTTCCTGGGCATGGACAACGAGTTCGTGGTGAGCATCAACGAGTGCGCCATCGCAGAGCCGGTGCTGAACGAGGATTTGCAGAAGGTGATCGCGAATCCGCCGCCGCGCGGGGGCTTGAAGGTGACGCTGCGGGTGACGCCGGAGGGCTGGGTGGTGCCGCGTGATTCCTTCTTCCAGAATAATTTTCACCTGCTGCCCAGGCTCGTCGAGACGGTGCGCGCGCGGCTGCGGGACCCGGGATCGCGGCACTTGATTGATGCGTATTGCGGGGTGGGCTTCTTCGCGTTGGAGTTGGCGGACTTGGTGGAGTCCTTCGTGGGCGTGGAATACGACGGCCTCGCCATCAAGGCGGCGAAGGAGAACATGAAGCTGCGCGGGGTGACGAACGGGCAGTTCGTGAGCGGCCCGGCGGAGGATTATCTCGGCGGACTTCTCCAGCGGCATCCCGGCCAACCGACGACGCTCGTGATTGACCCGCCGCGCACCGGCGTCCCGCCCGACGCGCTGCAACGCATCCGCCGCGCGCATCCGCAGCAGGTCATCTACGTCTCGTGCCATCCCGCCACGCTGGCGCGGGACTTGCAGATCCTCTGCGCCGAGGGCGGCTACTCGCTGGTGAAGGTGACGCCGCACGACATGTTTCCCCAGACGCAGCACGTCGAGTGCGTCGCGGACTTGCGGTGGCTGGGCGAGCGGGCCAGTAAATAGGCGATCTCCTCCCTTGACTCCGAATAGGGGTCTAACCATATTTGGCGGCTCTTTTCCGGCGCGGAAAGCCGGAGCGCACCCGACCGACCATATGGCAAAGATTAAGCCCCCGAAGACCGCCGCCAAGAGCGGCACCCGCAAGCCCACAGCCAAGCCCTCGCACGCTCCGCGAACGCCTGCCAAGCCAGCAACCGCCACCGCCCACGTCACGAAATCGCCCGTTCCGGCACCGGTCAACGGGGCCTCCGCGTCAAAGGCCCAGCCTGTTCCTCCGAGCGACGGGGTCGTGCCTGGCGTGCCGGTGATTACCGAGGCGATCAAGACTTCTGCGGGCGTGGACTTGACGGAGAAGGTCAAGGAGCTTGTCCGCCTCGCACAGGAGCAGGGCTACCTCACCTACGGCGACATCAACGACGCGCTGCCCGACAGCATCGTCACAGCCGAGGACCTCGACGAGATTTACAGCAAGCTTCGCAACCTGGAGATCGAGATCGTGGACCAGGCCGAGGTGGACCGCGTCAAGCAGCCCGAGCCGGAGGAGGAGCAGGAGGACAAGAGCCGCCTCGACATCCTTGATGATCCGGTCCGCATGTATCTCCAGCAGATGGGCCAGGTGCAGCTCCTCACGCGCGAGCAGGAAGTCGAGATCTCCAAGCGCATCGAAGATGCCGAGAACGAGGTGAAGCGCATCATTTACAGCTTCGGCTTTGCCGGCAAGGAGCACATCGCGCTGGCCGAGAAACTGATCTCCGAGCCGCCCAAGGAGCGCTTCGACCGCGTCATCATCGACAAGAAGATCGAAAGCCGGGACGACCACCTCAAGGCGCTGCGCAAGCTCGTGAAGGAAGTTCGCGGACAGGATCAGACGGTGGATGAGCATTACGCCAGCTGGCAGCACGCGCCCAACAAGGCCAAGAAGGACAAGCAGCACGCCGCCTTCAAGAAGACCGACGAGAGGCTCCAGCGGTCGTTCCCGAAGTTCTTCTACAAGCAGAAGGTCATCGAGGAAATGGCGCTCGTCGCGGAGAACATCCACGACAAGATCCAGGCCAGCCTGCGCACCATCGAGGAAGTCGAGTCGCACCGGAAGTCCACGCAGACTCAGTTGATCGCCGAAGGCGAGCGCAAGAAGATCAAGGCGCTCGAGGAGTTCGTCCGCATGCCCTTCGCGGACTACCTCATCGCCTACAAGCAGCTCCTGCACTTCTCCGCGAAGGCCCTCCAGGCCAAGACCGAGATGGTTGAGGCCAACCTCCGTCTCGTCAGCTCCATCGCGAAGAAATACACGATTATCACCGCCAG
>SXGU01441366.1_pt1 | contig 14957 bp, 15 predicted proteins | sample 3174531 | NCBI WGS metagenome assembly SXGU01 (sample SAMN11356863, study PRJNA531348) | freshwater metagenome | isolation source: freshwater sample F1-140 | place: China: Fuxian Lake, Yuxi | collected 2017-12-25
AGAGGAGCTTGAGTGGGTCAGGATGAATGCAAAGGGGCGACAGGTAAAGTCAAAGGCTCGGCTTGCTCGTTATGAAGAGATGGCAGCTGAGGCGGATAAGACTCGTAAATTAGATTTTGAGGAGTTACAAATTCCACCAGGGCCCAGGCTTGGCGATATTGTGGTGGAGAGTAAAAATCTAGTAAAAGGTTTTGATGATCGTATTTTAATTGATGATCTTTCATTCACTTTGCCCCGCAATGGAATCGTAGGAATTATTGGACCCAACGGTGCTGGAAAAACTACATTATTTAAAACTATTTTAGGAATGGAAAAAGCAGACTCAGGTGTGGTTAAAGTTGGTGAGACGGTAAAGATTTCCTACGTTGATCAGTCCCGTGGTGGCATTGACCCAAAGAAATCATTATGGGAGGTGGTCTCAGATGGCCTTGATTTTATAAAAGTAGGCAATGTTGAGATGCCCTCCAGAGCTTATGTTTCAGCCTTTGGTTTTAAAGGACCTGACCAACAAAAAGCTGCTGGAGTTTTATCAGGCGGAGAGCGAAATAGATTAAATCTGGCGCTGACTCTTAAGCAGGGTGGAAATCTATTACTTCTTGATGAGCCAACCAATGATTTAGATATTGAAACCCTTACCTCACTTGAGAATGCACTCCTTGATTTTCCAGGGTGCGCCGTAGTCATCTCCCATGATCGCTGGTTTCTAGATCGAATTGCCACTCATATATTGGCATATGAGGGAGAATCAAAGTGGTTTTGGTTTGAGGGAAATTTTGAAAGTTATGAGGAGAATAAGATTTCACGTCTTGGCATTGATGCTGCCCGTCCGCATCGTGCTACCTATCGTAAGTTAACTAGATAAGCAGGAGCGGTAAATGAAATATACAAGCAAGGTTTATGTTCGTTGGGCAGATCTAGATGCATTTGGTCATGTTAATAATGCGCTCTATTTAACATACGCTGAGTTAGCCCGGGTTGATTGGGGCGGTAGGCAGTTTGCACCAAAAGAAGGTAGCTCAGTATTAGTTGAGATGACCGTTGCTCACTCTGAGGTTGATTACCTACTTCCAATTACTAAGTTTGGTGTTAATTATGATGTAAATCTTTGGGTAGAAAGTATTGGTAATACATCTTTTACTGTGGCTTATGAGGTGGTAAAAGATGGTGTGGTTTACGCCAAGATGAAGACAGTTCAGGTAATGATTGATCTAGCCAAGATGAAATCTAGGCCAATTAACATGGTCGAGCGAGATTTTCTGGGCAAGTTTTTGGAACAATAGCTCTGTGAGTGTCGAAACTTTTTATCAACGGGCAGGTGGTGAGCAGACCTTTAATGATTTAGTCTCACACTTCTACGCACTGGTGGCAGTTAATCCAATCTTGCGTCCGATGTACCCAGATAATGATCTTCATAGTGCGGGCAGAAGATTGCAGATGTTTTTATCACAGTACTGGGGTGGGCCAACAACTTATAGTGATGAGCGCGGCCATCCAAGATTGCGTAAGCGCCATGCACAATTTCATATCTCACAAAAAGAGCATGATGCTTGGTTGATCTGTATGAAGGATGCGGTGAATGGACTTGAGATAGCAGATGATCTAAAAAGTGAGCTTTGGCAGTATCTAGAAGCAGCTGCTGCTGCGATGATTAATGCAGGCGAGTAAGTATTACCGCTTTGATTTAGGTTGAGATTTATTACCAACCTTTAAAATCTCGCCATTTCGTAAGTACCAAATTGTGCCCTTGTTATCTCTTACAGTAGTAATACGAAGTCCAACTGTTTCAACCACTCCTTGAATATCTAAAACATCGATTTTATCGCCAACACCATATTGATCCTCCACCAACATAAAGATGCCAGATAAAATATCGCGCACTAAAGTTTGCGCGCCAAGTCCTAGTGCCACACCAATCACACCAGCTGATGCAATTAGCGGGCCTAGATTTAATCCAAACTCAGCTAAGATCATAAAGATCGCAATTAACCAGATCACACCATTTAAGGTTGATTTTAAAACCGTGCCGGTAGTTTTTACTCGCTCTTTTTGTCTAACCCCTGATCTCTTAGGTCTGGGAATTAAATCAGCGGAGGCGATGCGATTCATAAACTTGGTGATCCAGCGTTGACCAAGCCGTGAGATAGCAAGGGCTAAGCCAAGAACAACGGTGATATTAAGTGGGGCACCAGTGAAGGCCTCAAGTAAATCTCTCAAATTATCAGGGATTCTCATGGTTAGATTCAAACTTTAACCCAATTGTAAGCAAGATTATGCCTAGAAATGCGGTAATTTTTGCCAACCTAAGGCAAGATATCCCTATTCGGTGTGAGCCACACGCTGACATTACGGAATAGGTTTTTTAAAGTGTCGCAGACTTTGGTACTGAACGCCACCTACGAGCCACTAGGTGTAGTGGCAGAAAGACGAGCATTGATCCTCGTCTTAAATCAGCGTGCATCAAGCGTGGAAGATTCAGATCGTATTCTTACCTACGCCCGCGGATCAATTACATTGCCGGCGGTCATTAGATTAAATAAGTTTGTAAAAATTCCTTATCGTCATGCAGTGCCACTATCTCGCCGGGCCATATTTGCTCGCGACAATAACCGCTGTGTTTACTGCGGTGTTACTGCAACTTCAATTGATCATGTGATTCCAAGATCAAGGGGCGGTGGGCATGTTTGGGAGAATGTTGTTTCAGCCTGTCATAAGTGCAATCATCTAAAAGCAGATCGAACCTTAAAGGATTTAGGATGGCGACTTCGATATAAGCCACGTGAACCAGTTGGTGCTGCTTGGCGAATTTTAGGAACTGGAAAGCCGCATCGGATTTGGATCCCATATCTAAAGCCATTTGGGGTGGAAGCAGTCGGAGCAGCTAGCGCATGATTGAAGATGGCAGCCTTGCTGGGGAAGGGTTAACTGTTTTGCAAACTCTTACCTACTTTGTTGGCGCACCAGCCATCCTGTTTATTGTAATCTCATTTTTTGCCTATATCACCGCCAAGGAAACAAGATCAAAATCAAAGCGGAAGAATAAGTCAACATCACTTACTCATATTGAGTAAATAAGATTGAGTAAATTACTTATCTCGGCTCTGAACCTTTAGCGCTCGCTCTAGCGCATCCTTACCCTCTGCTACCAATCTTCTAAGACCTGCTTGGCCATCTTTGCCGGTGGTATTAAGCCAGGTGGTTGTTTTCTCCAAAGTATCTTGGGTGGTGATATAGGTTGGATACATTCCCATTACAAACTTACTTGCCACCTCATAAGATTTTTTACCCCAAGTCTCAAGTAGTAAATCAAAGTAAGGATCAACGTAGGCTGAAAGCAATGGACGGTGGGGTGCGCGCATAAAGCCAGCAATCTTCGCCTCTCGTTGGGAGGTGGAGAGATCCTCAGTAGTAATTGATTTCCAAGTCTGACTCTTAGCTTGCACAGTTGGTAGTGCGGCTAAGGCGGTGGCGTGGGAAAGCTGGCCAGTTAAGGTGTTGTCCTTAAGTAGCTCAGCAGCAAGTGCACCCGTATTCATCAAACCACGTTCTGCTAAAGCGATTACAAATGTCCAGCGCAGATCAGCATCAACTTTAAGCCCTGATAATTTGCCATCTAGCAACTCTTTTATGAGATTATTATGTTCAGCACTTGATGCAAATGAGGTGAAGTTTCTTGCATACTGCAACTGGTGATCACTGCCTGCAGCTGCAGCTTTAACCATCTGCTCATATGCATTACCAACTTTTAGCCTGGCAGAATCACGCTTTGTAGGTGCGCTATATATCTCTACTGCGCTAATTAATTGATTACCGATAATTGTGACAGTTGCAATGTCATCCTCACCAGCTAAGCCAGAAAGTGCGATATCAATAAAATCTGTGGCAGATATCTCTGCATCCCGCAACATATCCCAAGTGGCAGACCAGCAAAGAGCGCGAGTTAATGCATCTTCAATCTTATCTAGATGCCTCTTAAGTGTGGTGATTGATCTTTCATCAAACCTTATTTTGCTATAGGTGAGGTCTCGATCATTTATCAGTAATAAATCCGCTACCTTTTCACCAGCAAGGGCTGCCACATCAGTTCTACCACCTGCCACATCAAGCTCAACTGATTTTCGGCAGGTGATCTTGTTATTGGTTAGATCATATAAACCAACCGCCATACGATGGGGGCGAAGCTGTGATGAACCAACTGGCATTGTCGGTGCATCTTGTATTACTGCTACTGATTTGTACTTATCATTTTCAATCTCGAGAGTGGGACGTAAGGTGTTAACACCTGCTGTTTGCAGCCAGGTTGAAACCCATGGCTTTAAATCTCGACCACTTGTTTGGGTTAACTCATAAAGCAGATCATCTAAGGTGGTGTTTTTAAAGGCGTGTTTGGTGAAGTATTTTTGCAAACCCAAGATGAAATTTTCTCTCCCCACATGTGCTACTAATTGCTGCAGAACCGATGCACCTTTTGCGTAGGAGATACCATCAAAGTTTCCAGCAACTGTGTCGATATCTTTCATATCTGAAACAATTGGGTGAGTAGATGAGAGTTGATCTTGGCGATATGCCCAATTCTTTCGCTCTTGATTAAAGCCAGTCCAAGAGTTTTTAAATCTAGTTCCTTCAACCATTGCCAGATATGAAGACCATTCAGCAAATGATTCATTAAGCCAAAGGTCATCCCACCATTTCATAGTCACCATATTTCCAAACCACATATGAGCCATCTCATGCAAAATTGTGTTCGCTCTTGCGTTATACATCCGTTCGGTGACTTTAGATCTAAATACCAAAAGCCGTTCTAAGAAGGTGACAGCGCCAGCATTTTCCATCGCCCCAAAGTTGAAATCAACAACTGCAATCTGGTCATACTTTTCAAATGGGTACTCAAGGCCAAATACTTTTTCAAAGTAGGTGAAGCCTTGTTTGGTTATTAGGAAAATATCTGCTGGATCTAAAAACTCTGCTAATGATTTGCGGCAGTAAATTCCAAGTGGTACTCGCTTTTTTCCTACATACTCATCCTGCACGTTGTAATAAGGACCGGCGATAAGGGCTGTGATATAGGTAGGAATTCGCAGGGTGGTAGAAAAGCTCCATTTTGATCTCTTATCTGCCAAATCAATCTTCTTGCGCACTGGATTATTGGAGATCACCTGCCAGTGGTCTGGCGCGGTGACTTCTAAGGTAAAGGTTGCCTTTAAATCTGGTTGATCAAAACATGGATACATTTTTCTAATAAATGCAGTCTCACCTTGGGAGTAGAGGTAAACCTCACTATCAACTGGATCAACTGAGCGTTGCAAACCTTCACCAGTTTTTGAGTACAACCCATTCATATGAATAACTAACTCATTTTCAGTAGCTAAATTCTTAATAAAAATGCTCTCACCATCATAATTTGCGGTATCAACCGCTTGGCCATTAAGGGTTGCTTTGATTACATTCCTGCCAACCGCATCAATAAATGTCTTATAGCCTGCTTTATTGCAGGAGAATTTAACAACTGTAATTGATTCAAAGATTTCATCCCCTAAGGTCAGATCAAGACTGACCTGATAACTCTTGATTACCAGATGGTTAGAGCGCTCAGCCGCCTCTGCTCGAGTTGAGTTTAAACCTGGCACTATTGCTCCTTAGCAGCGGTTATTGCGTTAATAGCAATAATATTATTAATCCTATCCAAGCAGAGATTGCAGGTTAAGCCAAGTGCAGCGGCCGTCAAATCGTAGTTACTCACTTCGTGGTGATCGAATGACCCGTGCCCAATCTTTGGCGATGGATCAACATTGGAGTAATTACGCAATTCTGGTGGAATCTCCACTTGATTTTGAGCAAATATTTATTAATAAGGAAAAAGTTATAGTTGAAATTGGATCTGGCATGGGGGAGGCAACAGCGCAAATTGCCCACTCCACACCGCAGTTTGGATATCTTGCTGTTGAAATGCATAAACCAGGCCTGGCAGCATTATTACTTTTAATTATTGAAAAACAATTAAGTAATATCAAATTGATTAGAGAAGATGCGATCTACCTGCTTGATAATTTCATTTTAGATAACTCTGTAGACGGCATTCATTTATTGTTTCCAGATCCTTGGCCAAAAAATCGCCAGCACAAGCGGCGGATAGTGCAGCGTGAGTTTGTGGAGATGGTGGCAAAGAAATTAAAACCAAATGGCTTTATCCATATTGCAACTGATTGGCAGCCATATGCTGATTGGATTAAGAATCATTTCACCGCTAACTCAGCTTTTTCAGGTGGTGTGGTGGATCGGCCAGATTGGCGGGTGCTGTCAAAGTTTGAGGGGCAAGGATTAAAGAAGGGGCATCAAGTTACTGATTTTAGGTATGTAAAGAGTTAAATTTTTCCATCACTTTCATACTTTGCTATTTGGCCGATTCTTCGCACATGGCGCTCATCATTTGTAAATGGTGTGGCTAAGAAGGTATCAACTAACTTAAGGCAAAATGCCTCATCATGAAGCCGGCCACCAATTGAAATAACGTTAGCATTATTATGTTCTCGCGCAAGCTTTGCAGTTTCAATTGACCAAACTAATGCAGCTCTAACACCAGCCACCTTATTTGCTGCCATCTGTTCACCATTTCCAGAGCCGCCTAAGACAACTCCAAATGATGCTGGATCTGCCGCAGTTGCGATTGCGGCTGGAATACAAAAGATTGGGTAATCATCTAATGCATCATATTGATGGGGTCCGTGGTCAGTAACATCATGACCATTATTTTTAAGGTGGGTGATTATTTTGGCTTTAAACTCTAGGCAGGCGTGATCACTGCCAATGTGAATCTTCATATCGGTAGTTTGGCAGAAAACAAAAGAACCTGGCTTATTTCTTTAAGCCAGGTTCTTTGTGTCTTAAGGCAAGTAAGGTTTAAATCAGTTTTAGGCTCCGGGTTTGCTCTTCTCACCTTTTAACTTAATTTTTTCAACCATTTTGGTAACCCGCTCAGTTGTCTTGCTTTTTTGAGCTGTTGCCTGTGCAGCGGTTAATTTGCCAGCAGTTAGGGCAGCATCAATTTGCTTGTTGATCTCAGCAGATATGGCATTGATCAGTGCACCTTTCTTATCACCTGCGATTGTGGCTAGTGACTCCCCAGCTTTTAATCGGCTCTTTACTGCATCTAGTGAAATTCCAAGAGTTGATGTGATTACGGTATTAATGGCTTCACGATTTTTATCCATAACACCTTTTGTTGCAGCTCTAGCATCCTGCGCAGCTTTGGTAATTGCATCTGCTTGGGATTGGGTAATGGTGCCGTTGCTAACTAGGCCAGAGAGCAGGGATGAGATAGCAGCTCTACCTTTGCCATTATCAGCTGATGCCACTGCAGTTGCTGAAACATTTAGCACAATTGCAGTTGCTGCAATTGCAGCAACTAATTTCTTATTCATCGATCCTCTTTTCTTCAAGTGCCTCTTGCACCTGATGAGAGTAGATAACCCTCTGCTGCTGTGGTGGTTATCAAAACCACCTGAGCCTAAGCTCAGAGTTTCTTAACTGCCTCTTATGTTAGAGGATTTTCACTCGGAGCTAGCACCTATTTATCTGAGAGTTATGTGTGAATCAAAACAGCCAAAGGGGCTGGCTCTCTTCTGACTGTGCGTAATCAGGTTCACCCTTTATATCAAGCATCACCGCTCAGGTGATACCAGATTAATAGCTGGAGGTAATAATCATGACCGGTAGCAGTTTGATTGCAAAAGGGGTGCAGATGATCACCTTGGCATTACTACTAACACTTACTAATCCACCAATTTCTCATAGTGCTGGCAGAGAGGTGGTAGCTGCTACAAACACAGTGAAAAGTGGCAGTGGTGTGCCATCGACCGAGGTAGGATTAGTAAGTCTTATGCTGAGAGGGCAAGTGAATTTAGATTTGAATATGATGTTAATACAAAAAGCAAAACAGAGCTTAACCAATCGCTTGCGGGGTACTATTACCGCCAAGCCCATGAGCAAAACTTAAAATACAGAGAAGTAATTTTTGATAATCCCCAATGTTTTCTGCCTGAGGAAGTCGCTCTAGCAAACGAGTTAATAGAAAAAACCTCGAAGCATGTGCTCGTGCTAAGGATGAAAGCATCCATATTTTTGATAGAGCCACGGGTCTGGCAAATTGTGCTGAATTTTAATTAAGCCTATCAACCTATTTATGGACGGGCAGGAAATTCATCTGGCGAATTCGCAGGTGGGTCAGGGCAGTAATCTTCGTCTGTTCATTCACAAAAAAAGCAATTCTATTTTAATTTTAAATATTTTGTATTTTAGTGCATGGTTTTTTAACGACCCAAATTCTAGCGGTAGATTTAGAGCTACCATAGTGAAACGCAAGAACACTAACGCCGTCGTAGATACCCTTATCTATTCCCAATAACTCTCTATTAATACCTAATTCAATGGCACACTTTCCATACGACTGAGGTATCTCAGAGATAGATATGGGGGAGGTACTTAGTTTTACAGCCTGTTTTATTTTTCCAATATCGTCTAAGTAATCTAAACCAGAGTTATTTATAAATTTATCAAGATCCAACCCATCTGTCGATCCAGATTCAAATTCCTCCACCCCGTCTTGGCTTGATGTTCCTGGATTCTTAGGGTTTGAGGGTTGGCTTGGCTCGGAGTTTTCTTGCTCTGGGCTTTTTGGCTCTGCAGTGCTAGGGCTCTGATTTTCAGGGGTCGGCATAGTTATAGTCAAATCTTCCCCTGATTCAAACATTCCTTGGCTTACGGCAAATGAAACTCCTGCAACTAAGACAATAAATCCAGCGGCGAGAGAGAATTGTGATTGGAAGCGTTTTAACGGGGAGTTTTGTTTTAACCCTTCTTCTTTCGCCATGTTCCCCACATAGGAGCGAATAAGTTTTTCCTGTCGCTTTCGTTCCATTTCACTAAATTCAGGAGATTTCGGGAGGTTGCGAAATAGATTCTCTATCTCATCATTATTTGCCATAGTAGACCTCCATACTCTTAGACGCATCAAACATGTTTTTGGTTCCCAGGTAGCAGATTTTTTTCCTCTAACTTTACTCGTAGCGCGTCTTTACCCCTACTGATCCGGCTCTTCACAGTCCCAGCGGGGACTCCTAAAATCGTTGCCGCCTCTTCAACTGAGTACTGATCCATAAGAACGAGTGAAAGGGCAGCAGCTTGATCCTTAGGGATTGATCTGAGTGCAGATCGGATCGTTATCTCATTTATGGAGTCCTCTGAAAACTCACTCGAGAAGTTAGCGTTATTTTCTACTGCTGATAACTCATCAAATTCAACTTTAGATCTACGCTCTTTTCGAATTAGATCTAAATAGGCATTATTAACAATTCGAATGGCCCAAGTCTGAACCTTAGAGTCATGTTTAAATGATTTAGCATTTTTCATAATTTTGATCCAAAACTCTTGTGTCGCTTCAATGGCCAAACTTTGATTAGAGAATCGCCTTCGGGCCATCTCCTCAAGCTTTGGCAAAAGTGAGATTGCCAATTCAGTCAGTGCATCAAAATCACCATGTTGATAACAATCCATTAACTCCTCTTGGGTTAATCCCTCATAGGTGTTAATGGGAGTTCATCTCCTTATGCTGCGCCACAAGTAAAGGTTAATGCAATAAAGCAAACGAAAAGAGCCCTCGGGGAAGGGTCCGAGGGCTCTTTTTGACTTACCGAATTAGAAACTAGCCTCCTCAGAAGCCATAAAGGAGATAGCAAATGGCTTTGAGACTAGAACCTTTTGAGTACCAGATTTTAGGACTCGGATTCGATATGTCTTATCGTGGTCACACCAAGCAGCTGACTCAGAACCAAATTCATCACCGCAGTATGGGTTTACTTGAAACTTTGCAACTCCCAGAGCATCAGTTCTGGTAGCAAGCTCTTGTGACCAAGTCATGAAGTATGAGTCATATACTTCAAGAACTATTCTGCGGCCAGTTGCGGCAGGGGTTACCGCAACTAACAAGGATGGCATTTCGGCGGCTGTGTCGTAATCATCCTCTGAGAAATCACGGTGTCCTTTATCTGCGCCATCTTCCCAGCCCCAAGTAACTACCTGTTGAACTTTTGGTTTCCCAAGTGCGTTAGCTGTTGGAGATAGTAGAACTCCACTTAGCACTGCCACTGTTACTAATGTAATTATTCTTTTCATTTTATTTCCCTTTCATTCTTGACTAGTGGCATTTGCACTAGATACTCATTAGACGATTGGCCAGGACACTTGGTTCCATTCACTTTAAGGTTAATTCATCACCGATACCTCATCAGAGAATTTATATGCTGATTTATGGAACCCAAATCGTCTTAAATGCGTCTAAGCAGTTAGTCATAGTTTTCCTTCAGAAAAGGATGCAATAATGCAGCACATGAGAAGGTGGGATTTAATGAGACCACGGGTTATGAGTGGCTTAACTGTCTCATTACTTTGGATTGGTTTGTTAAGCGTCCCTGCTCAAGCTGTAACTAATGGCCAACTTGTACCAGATCCAAAATCTTCGGCCCCATATGTGGTTTCTATTTGGACCACCACCGATAGTAATGACTATAAGGATGCTGAATTTTTATGTACTGGAACATTAATTAGTCCCCAGGTGGTTTTGACTGCAGCTCATTGCACAACTTATACCACCCCATATTTTGTAAAAGTTGGCGCAGAATCTTTAAATGATCAAACCGCTTTTACTCAAGTTAGCGCGGTATGGACTAGCCCTCGATACAACCCAAAGACTTTTATAAATGATGTTGGATTACTAAAACTTACTGAGCGATTTGAGGATATTAAATTCCCAACGCTTGCTAGTCCTAAGATAGCTAAAAGTATAAATAAATTTAGCAAATTACAGATCTTTGGGTGGGGCCTTGATCAAAATCAGGATTTAGCGGAGTTATTACGGGTATCGAATCTAAATCTTCAAGATAGTCTCGCTACTAAAGCCTTTGGAAAATATTTCAACGCTAAAACAATGATATCCGCTGGTCGAAAAATTCCTGCAGAGAATGTGTGGTCTGGCGCATGTAGTGGTGATTCAGGGGGCCCATTACTATCTGAAATAAATAGCATTAATGTAATTGTAGGAATCACCAGCTGGGGAGCTAAGAATTGTGTTCCTAATAAGCCAAGTATATTCGCACGAGTTAGCTACTATGAGGCTGATATAAAAAATGGAATTAAAGCTCTTGAGACTCAATCAAAGGTTGTTGATCGAAGTGCTCCAGTTGCAACGATTGAGCCAGCACTAATTGGACAAGCAAAACCAGGTTCCTCGTTAAAGTGCTCTACCGGAAGCTGGAAAAATGCTCTCGCTATTACAAGTACATGGATCTCACCTGCAAGAATTAATGGTTCAACAAATGCTGATGTATTAGTACAAGCCTCTGACGGCAGTTCAGTTTTTAAGTGTGAGGTAATAATTTCTTCGGCAAAAGCTAGCGTTCGCCGAGTGCTCACAACTAGCGTCACAGGCAGCGCCGTCACTACATCAAACCCAGTAATTTCAGGAATTCCATCTTCGGTAGTCAGGTCAGGCACAGTCGCACGATGTGAAGGATGGAATTGGAGATCACCCGTTGATAATGAGCGAATAACTTGGTTTACCTCTTCAAGTTCTCAGCCAACAGTTCCTGTAAATGGTCGGCAGATAGGAAGTGGATCCTCTATAACCTTAGATTCAAGTTTACTCCGCGGTGAAAATGGACGATATTTAATCTGCCAAGTAACTGGAGTTAAGGATGGATTTGAATCTCACTATACCGCCAGTAAATATTTGACTACCCCCTCAGCACCAACGATTTCGTATGTATCGATAAGCGCCTATTCACTTACAAGCGGTAGTAGTGCGACCTGTTCATTTACTTCATATAGTGAGGCTGAAACAACAAGAATAGACTGGGGCTATACATCTGTCGCAGGTTATTTCACTCAATACTCTGGATTATCTGGAGAACAAATTCAATTAACAAGAGACTTGGTGCAGCAAGCTGCAGGAAAGTATTTAGCCTGTCGCGTTACCTTAAGTAACTCTGGTGGTGAGGTCAGTAAATCTGCCAATACTTATAACACTTTTGCCTCATTACCAAATGCACCCACAGTAAATGCATATATAAGTGGCTCTATTGTTGCAGGAAGTATTGCCAGGTGCTCTGCTGATTCAGGCTCTAACTATGGATCTAATCTCACATATGCTTGGGGTAAAACCTCAGCAAGTGGATCTCGATTGATTGAGGGACAGGTCTACTCTCGGTCCACCTCTTATACATTAACTAGTAGCTCGCTAGATGAATTATCTGGAGCGTTTTTAACATGTGTAGTCACATTAGAAAATTCAGTTGGCTCAGTATCGTCGGCATCTAGTATTTCTATGCCAAACAATAAAACAATAGTGCCACGGCCAACCTCTCCCTCTGTTGAGACCCAGACCGCTTCAAGTGCGTCGATTTCTGTGAAGATTAGAGTTCCTTCTATATCAGGGTATGACAGCAGTAATATGATTGCAAAACTTAATGTCGTGAATACGTCCAATTGTATAAATTTAAATGTTACGCCAGGTTCGCTATATGATTGCACTGGTTTATCTGCAAATACAACATATACTGCCAATATTTCAGTTGCTTCAACATCTGGCGTAATTGTTACAAATACCTCCCCAAATATAAGTTTTACAACTATTGGATTAAATAGTTCGCTTTATGTTTGCGGTCAATCTTGTACGGGTGCTCTATCAAGCTCCGCAATGCAGTATTACATCTCCGACAAGAGATTGATTGAGGCGAATGCTGCTAGAGGTGGGCCTATCACTTCCTCAACTTGTACTGGCTCTGGTTGCAATCCAGGTACCGCACCAGTACTGCCTGTCGCATGTGCTACTGGATCTTCTGAGCGAACAAATGTGACTGCAAACGCTATAGCTCAAATCACCACGCACTTTAGATACTGCTCAGCACCAACCGATACAACACCACCCGTAATTAGCAGTGGCACTTTAGCTCGTACTGGTTATGCGCCAATTATTCCAACAAGTGGTGCGGCAGGGGCTGGAATTTCTATTCGCTTTATTGCAACTGACAATATTGGGATTGCAAGTACATCTGTCAGGCTAATTAATCCTGAAAACGTGGTTGTGGCAACTTCTTCTGGGTCATTTATTGGCGGCGGGGTTGATGATGGGGTTTACTCCGCAACTATTGCAACAGCAGCGTCTGGACCATTAAGTGGCAATATTTACCAGATTCAAGTTCAAGCAAGAGATGCATCAGGTAATTCAAGCGCCTGGTTTAATTTAGGAACATACACAATTGCAAGCCAGGTCCTACTTCCAACCTTTGGAGCTCCACAGATTAACTTAGTTGCTACAACTTACGTTGTTGTTATTCAACCAGCAAGGCCATCTAATTGGCTAAACAGTTATGAGGTCATCACTGAAGTTTATTCGTTAGATGAAAGGACAAGAATTGGGGCAGCAAGTGAAGGAAGTTACTACAGCCCAGGAAGTACGCAGTCTGTGTCCGCTAATAATCCTGGCGGTATAGCCCCAGGAAATACATACAAAGTTCGTTTCGCATTACGAGATACGATATTAAACAGATATACGTATGGGCCCTTTACAACTTTCACTACTCCTGCTACACCTGTTACCAACCAACTCCAAATTATTGCTACTAGACCGGATTCAGATGGAATAACAAACATTGGAATCTGCTTTACAAATCCATCAGCACTAAGTGGTTATGTTAATTACAATATAAGTGGGGTGTCCTCTGGTTCCTTTCTAAAACATAGCGGCACTCCAGCCTGTTCATCATTTGCAAGCGGCTCATCAGGACTTCGACTTACTCCAGATACAACTTATAACTATTCAGCAACTGCATCAAATAATGGTATTAATTATTCAGCCACACTGACTCATCGAACTCCACCTCCTTTGGGTGATACAAGAAACCCATCAATTGTCTCTGGATCAGGTGTAGTTCAACAGAGCACAGTTACAGTCGGTCAATCTGTTACCTTCACATTCCGGGCAACCGATGATATTGGTGTTACCTCCGCTGGTGGAATTATTTACAACGGGAGCCAACTTGTGAGCCAAGGTGGTAGTGCATCAAGGGTCAGTGGTACTGCAACTGATGGCATTTGGTCAGTAACTTTGAGCATACCTTCAGCTAATTCAGCTGGTACTTACACTATTTCAGGATTTGTTCAAGATGCACTTGCAAAAGGGAGTGGATACATACCAGTTGGAACTGTTGTGGTTACAGGTGGTGTTCCGACTAAGTACTCTGGCACTGACGCTTATTCTGGAATTGTTGCACCAGGAAGTGGCCAATTTTGGGAATCAGGATTTCAAAATGCAGTAAGCGTTTCAGTTGTTGCTTCATCACCAGGGGAGGCAAGTATTGTTGCCCCGTTTTCAAGTAACTGGGGAGGCACTGTAGTAATTGCTGTCGCAGATGGCATGTTAGCTGGTCAAAAACTTTATAAAGCCGCAATTTTTGTGCCGGTTGGGACTCCTAAAAATAAGCTATTTACACTTACCTGGACCGCTACTTCAGCTACTGGTCAAACACTTGTAGTAACTGGAGGCAGTTTTAATACTGGGCCATAATTTTTTCGAAATAGAGGCCCTGAGGCCATTTACAATAAGTTTTACGGTAAGGTTTCTGGAGCCGTAAATCTGTTGCCATATCTGTCTTGATAGCTAGCTTGGTATCTGCCACTTGCAAGCTTTCTAATTGCGCCAAAGCTGCGTCTTTTCTTTCTATCTTTTGTCATTAGAAATAATCCCCAATCAAATAAGTTTTGGCACGCTATTGCACGCCAATTGCACGAAATCTACTTTTGACCACTGACAAGCGATTAAAAGTTAAGTTTTTGGATTATTTGTTAAGAAATTACGCTTAAAAACTTGGAGCGGGTGACGGTAATCGAAACCGCACAGCTAGCTTGGAAGG
>SXGU01489970.1_pt1 | contig 14957 bp, 14 predicted proteins | sample 3174531 | NCBI WGS metagenome assembly SXGU01 (sample SAMN11356863, study PRJNA531348) | freshwater metagenome | isolation source: freshwater sample F1-140 | place: China: Fuxian Lake, Yuxi | collected 2017-12-25
CGACCGGAATGCCGCTGCCGTCAAGCGCTTCGACGGCAGTGGAAACAAAGCGGTGGTAGACGCAGATGGCGCCCGTATGGATGTTCCGCTCCGCAAAACCCAGTTTCTCAAGAATGTCTTCCCGCACCGGCTGTTTCGCCTTGGCGCAGAGGCGGCGCACCCGCGCTGCCGTGTCGTCGCCGCTGAGCGTTGTCAGGTCTATGCAGGTCACGGCTTTCAGAAGCCAGGCAGCCTGGGCCTCCTTCTTCACCGAGCGGCGGCCCGGCAGGCTCGCCACCCGGCGCTCGGAGGCCGAAAGGTTAATCCGCACATCCTCGATCCAGTCGAGGTCAAATGCCACGCCGGTATTGCGCGCGGCATGGGCCATAGGAAGGATGTTGCTCTGGGCCATGGCCTAGTTAGGTACGCGGCCACGTCTTAGTCAAGCCTTGCCAAATCCGGACAATTGCCTGCCGGTTTGGAGGCTAAACCCTAATCAACGAAAATTCTGTTGGTTACGGCCACCACGAGCCCGGCAGTAACACCCGACAAAACCGTGCCCCACACAAGATCGATAATCGCGATCCGGAGATTAAAGCCCTCAACGACGGAGAGATTTGTAAGGTCGTAAGTGCCGTAGGCGACCAGACCAAGGGCAGCGCCCAGAAACATGGCATACAGGAACGAGCCCGACTTGAGACCCGGCACGACGGCAAAAAACACGAGACCCGCAGCATAGAGAAGGTAAAAGGCAATAGCGACGGCAAGCTGCGGCTCCTTGCGTAGCAGGCTTCCCATTTCCGTCACATAGGTGGGCCTGGCGATCCACATCAGCCAAACAAGGTCGATGGCGACAAAGCTGGTCAGCGTGGCAATGTAGGCAAAGATGTATTTTGTCATTTTGCTCTCTCGGGCGAGTCGTTGGCGGTCTGGGAAATGGAAATAGCGGGAGCAAGGGGCGGTGGCCGTTTGACCAGCCGCATGCCCTTGATCCAGAGCTTGCCGGCTTCCCAGTGGATGCCGCCGATAATTTTCAGGGGCAGCAGTGGCAGGCTCAAGAATGATTTCAGAAGATTGCTGTCTGTCAGCGGTAGCTTTGAACCGGAGAACCACGCCTTTAGTAAGGGTCCCTGCCCCGTGCTCAGTGTGATGCCAAGCCTCAACTCGCCGTCGGGCGCCTGGATCTTGAAATCATAGTGCCCTTCAACCTTGTTGAAGGGCGAAACATAGAGCCTCTTGTCACACGACTGCCGACCGCTGCCATCAACCGGAATGACATAGGAGTGGCGCTCGCCGAACGTATTGTTCACCTCGTAGATCATGAGGCGAAGTGTGCCGCTGGCATCGAATCCGTAATAGACCGTCAACGGATTGAAAACAAAACCCAGCACGCGGGGGTAGCAGAACATGAACACGCGCTTGACCGCCTGGTCCGTGTCGGCCGCCTTCACCAGCGACCAGACGAATTCATGAATGGGCGTTCCATCGCCCGGCCCGTGTTTGCGGTCGTCAACGCTGAAAAGATTGAAACGATTGTAGCTGAACAGCTTCAGGCGTTTGGCCAGTTGCGGCAGCTCATCAATATCCGCGAAAAAGTTGAACACGCGGTAGCGCAGTTCATGGCGCAGCGGGAGCAGTCGCCGATGCACGACCTCACCATGATAAAGGCATGAACTCGGCTGGCTCACTCGGCGGCCTCCAAATGGCTGGGTTCCGCTGCGGGTCTGGAGGCCATCACCTGAATTCGGCAGGATTGGTCGGGCACATCCCAGGGGCGCAACATCCCGCCCAATTGTTCAGCCACTGCAAGGCCCGATTGCAGCCCATCCTCGTGGAAACCCGCGCCGAAATGCGCGCCGCAGAACCAGGTGCGCTGCCGCCCCTGGAGTCCCCACAGGCGCTTTTGCATGCACAAAGCCTCAGCGGTGAAAATGGGATGTTCGTAGGAGAACTCCCGCTCAACCAGTCCGGCCGCGGGCTCGCGCTGGGGGTTGAGGCTTACAAAAAAGTTGGTCTTGGTGGGCAGCGGCTGCAGCGCATTCATCCAATAGGTGACGGCGGAAGACTGTCCACGCATGCTTTCTTCAGCCATGTAGTTCCAGCTTGACCACAGCCTGCGCCGGCGCGGCATCAATCTCGCGTCCCGGTGCAGCACGGCGCGGTTGCGTCCATAGCGGAAGGCTGAAAGACAGTGACGCTCCTCCCGTGTGGGTTCGCTAATCATGGCAAGCGCCTGATCCGCGTGGGTGCCAAAAACGACCTGGTCAAACCGCTCTCTGAAGCCGAAGGCGGCGTGGACGGTTACCCCGGAGGCAGACCGTTCAACCGCATGTACGGGATGACCCTTGAGAGCCTGGAAGCGGCTATCATCCAGCAGGCGCTGAACATACTCGCGCGAACCACCCGTCACCGTGCGCCATTGGGGCCGATTGCTGTATTTGAGCAAGCCGTGATTGCCAAGAAACCTGAGAAATGACAGCACCGGATAGTCCAGCATCTGATTGGGTGATGACGACCAGATGGCTCCGGCCATGGGCAGAAGGTGCCGTTCCATGAAAGCCTTTGAATAGCCCTGGGCCTTGAGGAACTCGCCGAGGGTTACACTCTCGTCAAGGAAACGCGACTGCGCATCGGCAGTCCGGAAGAAACGGGCGATATCCCAAAGCATGCGCCAATGGCCGGGAGTGGCGATGTTACCGAAGCTGCCCACCACCTGCATCAGGGAGTCGCCAGCGTATTCATAGGCACCTCCGTGCAGGGAGACGCCAAAACCCATCCGCGATGGCGCAGTGGGTACATTCAGATAGTCAAACAACGCCATGAGGTTGGGATAAGTAGCCGTATTGTAGACAATGAAACCCGTATCCACTGCAATCGGACCGTCGGCGGTGTAGCAATCTACCGTATTTGAATGTCCGCCGATCCGCTGCTCCGCCTCGAACAAGGTGACATCGTGGCGCTGCGACAGGAGCCAGGCGGCGGAAAGTCCGGATATTCCGGAGCCAATGACAGCAATTTTGAGAGGATTCAAGCGATTCAGGCCTTTTTCAGGGGTCAAAAAACACCCTACGGACGCCGGACCGGAAAAGGATCAGTCATTTTCACATTTATTATTCTTGATTACTCTGCGTACTATGATCTGATGACATGACCGCGCCGTAGGGCTCCTTGATAATAGGGGAATACGGCCGTGCTCGCTGTGAGTTGGAACATGCTGACGAAAGACAACCGGACCGGCCCGACAGGCGAAGATCTGGCTTCTCAGCGTCTTGTCCAGAGGATAGCAAAAAATCTCGACCGGGAGGCCTTTGCAAGCCTTTTTGATGCCTTCGCCCCGCGCGTCAAGAGCTTCATGATCCGCAAAGGCGCCTCGTCGGATCTGGCCGAGGACCTGGTCCAGGAAACCATGATCAATGTGTGGACCAAGGCGGGAATGTACGATCCAGCCAAGGGCACCGTGCTCACCTGGGTGTTTACGATTGCCCGGAACCTGCGCATCGACCGGATCAGGAGGGAGTCCTCACGGCCCCTAGCTGAACTTGGCGATTATGACGCGCCATCGGACGAGCCCGGAAGTGAAGAAGTTCTTGCGCGAAAAGATGAGGCCCGGTGTGTCACCCGCGCCCTGGCCGGGATTCCACCGGAGCAGAGGGAGATTATCATGCTTTCCTTTGTTGACGACGTGCCGCAAGGCGAAATTGCCCGGCGCCTCAACCTGCCGCTCGGCACCGTCAAGTCGCGCATGCGTCTGGCTTACAATCATTTACGAAAAACCCTGGAGCAACCCAATTGAAGATTGATCATCATCTGGATCCGGCCACCATCATGGCCCATGCGGCGGGAACCCTCGACGAGGCGTTTCATGTTGTCGTGGCAAGTCATATGGCCTGGTGCCCAACCTGCCGCGAAGCCGCGCGCCGGGCTTCGCAACTGGGAGGAGAGATCTTGAGCCAGCTTGAAGCAACACCTGTGTCGGATCAGTGCCGCGGCAAGACCCTGAGCATGCTCGATACCGCCACCCTGCACCGCTTTCCCAAGAGCCCGCCGTCGCGCGGCGAGGTTCCCGATCCGCTTGCCCACTTGCTGGGCGGCAAGGCGCTTGCCGAGCTGGCCTGGCAACGCAAGGCGCCGGGACTGGCTCTATTTGATCTTCCTGTTTCCCAGGCCTCCTCCGGAAAACTGTTTCTCATGCGGATCGCGCCCGGAACGGCAATGCCCGAGCATGGCCATGGCGGCGAGGAAATTACCCTCATTCTGTCTGGCGCCTACAACGACAAGTTCGGGCGTTACGCCCGAGGCGACGTAGCCGACCTTGACGAAAACATCGAGCATCAGCCTGTCGTGGAAACCGGCGCGGCCTGCATCTGCCTTGTGGCCACGGAAGCACCAACCCGTTTCAAGTCCTGGCCCGCCCGCCTGTTGCAGCCCTTCATCGGCATATGACACAGGCCATGCCGTGGAAGGTCGTGTGGATTACCGGGGCTTCAACCGGCATCGGCCGCGAGATGGCGTTGCAGCTTGCAGCCCGTGGCGTGACCGTTGCCGCCTCCGCCCGCAGCGCCGACAAGCTGCTTGCCCTTGCGGTAAATGTAAGGCCCTATCCGCTCGATGTAACTGACCGGACCGCGGTGCTTGCAACAGTCAGGAGCATTGAGCGGGATCTGGGACCCATAGATTTGGCGGTTCTCGCGGCCGGCACCTACACACCGGTCGATGTTGAAAAATTTGCCCCCCCAGTTTTTGAAACGGCAATGACCACAAACTACCTGGGTGTGGTGAATGCCCTCGCCGGCCTGCTGCCAGCCATGCTGTCACGCCGCGCCGGCCACGTGGCGTGGATTGCCTCGGTTGCGGGCTATGTAGGTTTGCCGAAGGCAGCTGCCTACGGCCCATCCAAGGCCGCCCTCATCAATCTTGCCGAGAGCCTGAAACCCGATCTCGACATGCGCGGCATCACCGTGAGCGTCATCAATCCGGGTTTTGTCGAGACGCCACTGACCGCCCAGAATGACTTCAGCATGCCGTTTCTGATGCAGGCGCCGGAAGTCGCCCGGCTGGCGATTGAAGGGCTGCTGCGCCGCAGGTTTGAGATCGCTTTTCCCTGGCGCTTTGTACTGATCATGAAACTCGCGCGGCTTCTTCCCTACGCCTTTTTCTTTCCGCTGATTCGAAGCTTCGTTCTCAAGACCTAGGCAGGCAGCAGGAATAATCAACCCGGCTTCCAGGCGCGCAGGTGGGTGGGGCAATGCTCACCCGATTCCAGCACCGGAAGCATGTTCGACCAGATCTCTATGTTGTGGTCGACAAAGTCGCGGCCCAGCTTCGCCACCGCTTCGCCATAGAGCGGCCCTTTCATCAGGGCCAGTTCCTCGCGTGCCCGGTCGCGGTACCAGGCATTGCGGCTGCGCGTTTCGACTTTTTCAAATCCGGCGGCGCGCATGGCATCGGCATAGCGGAGCGGCGAGGCCATGCCGAAATCCAGGCCCTCGGAGGCGATATAGGCTTTCATTTCGGGGCTGGGCTCATGGTCATGGCCGATCAGCCAATCCGAGGCCACAAACCAGCCGCCGGGTTTCAAAACCCTGAACACATCACGCATCAGCGTATGCTTGTCGGGAATATGGACAATCGAATCCTTGCTGAACACGATATCGAAGGTATTGGGTGGAAACGGCAAGGGGCCCGGTACAACTTTCACGAGGCCGATCTGCGCCGCAAACCCCGCCTTGACGGCCCGCCCGCGCGCATGGGCCAGCACCGTGTCTTCAACATCGATGCCGGTGACATAGCCCGCCCCATGGCTTCCCACCAGCAACACATCAACGCCGCCCGCCCCGCAGCCGATGTCAAGGACACTCCTGCCCTTGAGGTCCAGGCCCTCAAGCAGCCGCGCCACTTCGGCGGGCCCGCCCGGTGACAGCCAGCCGTCGCCCCAGACGCGCTCCAGCATGCCAATCATCTGGTCGTGATAGAGCTCGGCGGAGGTGTTGTCATTCATGGCGGGAGGTCACATCAATTTAGCGGTCGGCCCGTGTTGCGCAATAGCAATGGCATGGGCCTCGCTGAAGGTGAAGGCACCACCGAACAGGGCCCGGCTGGTGATCACGCCTGCGATGTTGGGTAGGTAGGACAGGGTTGAAATATCATCGAGGGATTTGACCAGGCCGCTGGCGATCACCGGGATTCTGATCCTTGCGGCAAGCTCCGTGGTATGCGCGATTGAGCTTTCAGGGTGGTCCTCGTCGCGGTCAATATCGGTAAAAATGACGGCCGAAAGTCCAATGTTTTCAAACTGGCGGGCAAATTCAAGCGGCGTGAAAGTCGTGGTCTCGGTCCAGCCCTCGATGGCCACATGGCCGCCGCGCGCATCGATGCTGACCACAACGCAATCCGGATAGGCCGTGGCGGCCGCCTTGACGAGATGCGGATATTTTACCGCGGCGGTTGCGATAACGACGCGTCCTGCTCCAGCTTCCATCCAGCTGTGCACCTTCTCCATCGAGCGGATGGCCCCGCCAACCTGCACCGGGCAGCTCACCTTGCGGATGATCTCCTTGATGATGGCGGTGTTCTCACCCGCATTGAAGACCGCATCGAGATCGACCACATGCAGCCACTCCGCCCCTTGCGCCGCGAGATCGCGGGCGGCCTGGAGCGGGTCAACGTCATAGACAAGCGGGCTGTCGATGCGGTTGCGGACCAGATTGACCAGGCGGCCCTTGCGCAATTCCAGGTCAGGATAGATGATCATTGTCGAGCCCTCCCAAGTTCAACAAACAGCTTCAGCTTGCGCCAAAAAGGCAGGCGTGAACAGGGGGCAAAAAACGTGCTGTCGCAATCCGCATAGGTCTGGGAAATACAATCCGCCCCCGACGACAAGTCATAGCCATGGCAGGCGACGCGCAACTTGACGTGATCTTTGAAGGCGCAGTTCAGCCTTGCTTCGTACCAGAGATAGGAGGCGTAGCTACTGCCGGATTGAGCTGGCAAGCCTGTCCAGCCTCTAATGTGATCTCCCCGCCAGCTCGCGTTTCCGCCGCGCCATGTAGTCCTTGAGGGCATCGTCAATTCCCCGGTCTATCGCCGGTTGCTCATAGGCGGCGAGCATCTTCTTCCAGATGGTGTTGGCCCGGGAATAGGCATCCACCTTGCCCTTTTCCGCCCAGGTATCGTGATTGTCCCAGTTGGAAAGGAGCGGTGCGTAGAAGGCATGCTCATAGCGTTCGATGGTGTGCGCCGTGCCGAAGAAATGCCCGGCCGGGCCCACATCACGGATCGCATCGAGGGCAAGGGTTGCCGTCGAAACTTCGAAGGGCTCGAAATAGGCGGCCATCATCTGCAGCATTTCCGCATCGACAATGAGCTTCTCGAAGGATGCGGTGAGGCCGCCGCCGAGCCAGCCCGCCGCATGCAGCACAAGGTTGGCCCCGCCCATGAGACAGCCCCACAGCGACATGGCGCTTTCATAGGCCGCCTGGGCATCCACATCATTGGCGGCCGTTACATTGCTCGAGCGGAAGGGAACCCCGACGAGCCGTGCCAGTTGGCCCGAGGCCTGCGCCGCCTGGGTATATTCCGGCGTGCCAAAGGCGGGAGCCCCGGATTTCATATCCACATTGGAGGTGAAACCGCCATACATCACCGGAACGCCGGGGCGGATGATCTGGCAAAGCGCAATGCCCGCCATCGCTTCCGCATGCTGCTGGGTGAGAGCCCCTGCAATCGTCACCGGCGACATGGCGCCGGCCAGCGTAAAGGGCGTGATCACATTGCACTGGCCGTGCTCGGCAAAGGTCATCAGCCCTTCCGCCATGGGCACGTCAAGCTGCAACGGCGAATTGGTGTTGATGATGCAGGTGTGCACCGGCGTATCGATCAACTGCTCCCGGGTCTTGCCCAGGGCGATGGCCGCCATCTCCAGCCCGTCGATGGCGCGTTCGCGGCCCAACCCTTGCGGCTGCCAGTTCTTGTCGGTGAGCGTGATCTCGGCGTAGTGCAGATCGAGATGGCGCGTTTCGGCAGGCAGATCGAGCGCCTCGAAGGGCCCGCCGCCCTCTTGGTGAATGATATTGAGCGACTGGATCAGCTTGATGTAATCGCACATCTCCGCGTAGGTGCCGGCCCGCCTGCCCTTGTCGCGGTCCATCACATAGGCGGGGCCGCCGACCGACGAGACGATGAAATCCCGGCCGCCGATCTTGAGAGTGCGGGCAGGATTGCGCGCCGCCAGCGTGAAGGCGAAGGGGGCCTTGGCCAGCAGTCCGGCGATCATCGCGCGGTCGAAGCGCACCCGCATGTCGCTTTCGTCGATGGCTGCGCCTGCGGATTTGTAGAAGGCCCGGGCCCGCGGCTCCAGCACCCGCATGCCGATTTCTTCCAACACCGTGAGTGCGGCATTGTGAATGGCGGCGACATGGTCTGCACTCAGGATTTCAATGGGCGCGTAGGGCCGCGACAATTGCTTCCACGGGCTTTGAATGATGCCGCCAACCTCCCGCGTGGGACGGCCTGCCCTGCGGCGCTCGCGCGGTTCAGTCATGGGCAAAACTCCTGATCGGAGGACGTTCACGCCGCGGCGCGGCGCCTGAAGAGTCCACGCCAAGTTCGCGGGCAAAGCGGTGGCCGCTGTAGACGGCATCGGCAATCGAGGAAGGCGCCAGGCAGTCGCCAATCCGTGTGACGGACCGATGAGTTGCGAGTTCCGCGAAGAGCTGATCCGCAGCCAGACGCCCGGTCACCAGAATGAGGATTTCGCAAGGGATGGTTGTTTCGCGTTGGGTATAGATACAGGCCAAGCGCACCTCGCGTGCTGTATGTGCCGTCAGGCTGTGAGACAGCACCAGCTTGACGCCCAGGTCCAACAACCGCTTCTGCACGAAAAAATGTTCATCGGTGAGGGCCGTCCACGAAGACGCCGTGGCCATGGGCGTGATCAGTGTGACTTCATGCCCGGCAAGCCTGAGTTTTTCGGCAAGCGCGCCACCCATGAAATAGTTGTCATCGTCATAGATGGCCACCGGCCCGGTAATGGCGGCACCCGCGAAGATATCATCGGGCGTGAGGGCGTTTGCAAAATCTCCCGCCGCCTCATGCACCACACCGATTCCGTCCCGGCGCCAGGTGCTTCCCGTCGCCAGCACAACATGCTCCGCGCCAAAATCAAGGATATCGGGGGCGGTCATGGCACTGCCGCGAAACACTTCCACATTCGGCAATTTGGAAACCATGTGCTCCCGGTAGTCCCGCACCCGGATCCAGTTTCCCAGGCCCGGCAGACCGGCCTCATGCAACACACGTCCGCCCAAGGCATTGTTCTTTTCAGCCAATGTGACGTCATAGCCGCGCTGGCCGAGGGCAAGCGCTGCTTCCAATCCTGCAGGGCCTGCGCCGACAATCAGGATTTTCTCCTCCCGGTGTTTGGGGGCGATGCGCGCCGGATGCCAGCCGCGCCGCCATTCCTCGCCCATGGTCGGGTTCTGGGTGCAACGCAAATGCACCGCTTCATTGTTGGCCGCCCGGCAGATATTGCAGCCTATGCATTCGCGGATTTCGTCTTCCCGACCCTCGTTGATCTTGCTGGGCAGGAACGGATCGGCAATGGAAGGCCGCGCCGCGCCGATGAAATCCTGGATGCCGCGCTTGATTTGGCCCGCCATGGTATCCGGCGAAGTGAAGCGGCCGACGCTGACCACCGGTTTGCTGGTGAGGCTTTTCACAAACGAAACATGGGATTCCTGATAGCCCTCCGCGCTGAAGCGCGACGACTTTGAATCATTGCCGAGGCTTCCCGCCACATTCACGTCCCAGAGATCGGGAAGTTCCGCCAGCATGGCGACAACCTCACGGCCCTCGCCGTCCGACGTAATGCCCTGTGGGCCATGCAATTCGTCAACCGCAAGCCTGAGTGCGACGGCGCAGGTGCCGCCCACGGCCTCCTTCGTGTCTTCAAGCATTTCCCTGAGCAGCCGCGCCCGGTTCTCCAGCGCGCCGCCGTATTCATCCCCGCGTCCGTTGCTGCGCCGCGACAGGAACTGAAACGGCAGGTAATCATGGCCGGCATAGACGTAAACGATGTCAAACCCGGCGCGCTTTGCCCGCAGCGCCGCGGCGCGTTGCCAGCCCCTGAAATCGCGGATATCCTGCTTGTCCATGGCGCGAGCCGTGACGGGCAATTGAAATTTCGCTGGCCGGGTTGAAGGCCCCATGAGCGGCAGGCGCGTCATCCGGTTCGCGGCGTGATTGCCCCCGTGCCAAAGCTCGACACCGGCCAGGCTCCCATGGGCGTGAATGGCATCAGCCGTGAGCCCCAGCCCCTTCACGTCATCCTCATCCCACAGTGAAACAAACCCGAAAGGCGTATCGTCGGAGCTTGGGTGGATGGAACAGTATTCGGTACACACAACGCCCCAGCCGCCCTCGGCCTTCACGCCGCGCAATGCCGCCGAGCTCTGCGGCTTCATATAGCCCATGCCGGTGGCATGCGGCGTTTGGTAGAACCGGTTCGGCGCCACAACCGGGCCGATGCGCACCGGCTCAAACAGAATATCGTATCGCGGGTTTCTTTGCATGTTGCCAAGAGCCTATACGTTATTATATGGTAGTTCAATAAGGATTGGGGACCGCCCGTGACGAAAATCGTAACAGAGTTTCCGCGCCGCGTTAGAACTGTGGAAAACATCTTCATTCCCCTGAATGACGGCACCCAGCTTGCCGCCAAGATGTGGCTTCCCGAAGATGCCGATGAAAGGCCGGTTCCCGCCATTCTCGAATACATTCCCTACCGCAAGCGCGACGGCACCCGCACCAGGGACCAGAGCCTGCACATGTATTTCGCCGGCCATGGCTATGCCTGCATGCGCCTTGATATCAGGGGCTGCGGCGACAGCGAGGGATTGATCGACGACGAATACACCGTCCAGGAACAGCTTGATGGCTGCGAAGCCATTGCCTGGCTTGCAAGACAAGGCTGGTGCGACGGCCAGGTGGCGATGATCGGCATTTCCTGGGGCGGCTTCAACGGCCTGCAGATCGCGGCCCGCCAGCCTCCTGCCCTCAAGACCATCATCACCGTGGGCTCCACCGATGACCGCTACGCCACCGACATTCACTGGGTTGGCGGCTGCCTGTCAAAGGACAATTTCGACTGGTCCTCCACCATGTTTGCCCATAACGACCTGCCGCCCGACCCCGAAATTGTCGGCCAGAAGTGGCGCAACATGTGGAATGCCCGCATCGCCCACAATGAGCCGTGGATCATCCGCTGGCTCAAACACCAGCGCCGCGATGCCTATTGGAAGCAGGGCTCGGTCTGCGAGGATTTTTCGAAGATCAAAATTCCGGTCTATGCGGTGAGCGGCTGGGCCGACAACTATTCCGAAAGCGTGCCGCGCCTGCTGGCGGCACTGAAAGGTCCGCGCCTGGGGCTGATCGGTCCCTGGGCCCATTCCTATCCCTTCGATGCGGCGGTGGCGCCTTCCATCGGCTGGCTGCAGGAAGCGGTGCGCTGGTTCGATCACTGGCTGAAGAAGATCGACACGGGGATGATGAAGGAGCCCATGTACCGCGTCTGGATGCAGGATTCGGTTCCGCCCAAGACCTGTTATCTCGAAAGGCCAGGCCGCTGGGTGGGCGAAAATCAATGGCCCTCGCCCCGCATTGTCCATGAAAAACACTATCTCAATTTCGGCGGCCATCTCGGCCGGAAAAAGGCCGCGCCAAATAAAACGGGCATCTGCTCGCCCCTCTGGGTTGGCTTGGGAGCCGGGGAGGTCGGCCGCTATGGCGAGGAAGCCGAATGGGCCCTCGACCAGCGCGAGGATGACGGCGGCTCGTTGGTCTTCACCAGCCCACCCCTCGCGAAACCCTGTGAAATTCTGGGTGCACCGCAGCTGCATCTGGAGTTTTCCTCCGACAAGCCGCAAACCCTGGTTTGCGTGCGTCTCAATGACGTGGCCCCCGATGGCCGTTCGACCCGCGTGACGGTGGGTTTCCTCAATCTCACCCACCGCGACAGCCACGAGCATGCAACCGCCCTGATGCCGGGAAAAATATACCGGGCAGCCGTCGATCTCGATGACATTGCCCATTCATTTCCGAAGGGCCACCGCATCGCCGTTTCGGTTTCAACCGTCTATTGGCCCATCGCCTGGCCCTCTCCCGAACTTGCAACCCTCACCGTCTCAACGGGCAAGAGCTTTCTTGAATTGCCTGTCCGTCCAAGGAATGGCCAGGATGCAAAGCTCAGGGAATTTGCCCCCCCTGTCCAGGCCCCCGAAACCCCTGTCATCAATCATCCGCAGCAGATCACCTATCGCCGCACCGTCGTCCGCGATCTGCTCAGTGGGCTGATGACCGTGGACTTCCCGCGCTGGACCACGAAGCGGGAGATGCCGGACATCGGACAAACCCACACCTCGGAGTGCGTTTCGCGCTATGAGATAGTTGACGGCGATCCCCTCTCCGCCAGGACAATCACCGATTTCCGCGTCGAACTGGCGCGGAAAGACACCACCATCACCCATCACAGCCGCGGCACCATGACCTGTGACGCAAAGAACTTCATGATCGAGATGGATCTTGAGATCTTCGAGAACGGCGTCAGCCAGTTTCAACGCAAATGGCGCGAGAGGATTAAACGTGACATGGTATAGTACCATCGCCCATATAAGGGAGGCCTGTTGAGCTCGTGCTGAACTACGCGATCAAGCGCATGCTCCTCGCCCTGCTGATCCTCTTTGTGGTCATGCTGGCCATGTATGCCATGGTGTTCCTGGTGCCAGGAGACCCCGCTTCGATCGCCTTGGGCCCTCGCGCCACCCCGGAACTCAAGCGCCAGTTGATCGAACGCATGGGCCTTGACCAGCCCATCCTCTCCCAGATCTACAGCTTCTTCCGCAACGCCGTGACCGGCGACCTTGGCTATGACGTGTGGTCCAAGCGCCCGGTTCTCGAGGAAATCCTCGAGGTCCTGCCCAACACGCTGCTGCTTGGCGTTGTGGCCCTTGCCTGGGCCCTGATTCTCGGCGTCTTTCTCGGCTGTGCTGCCGTGGTCTATCGCGGCACCATGATAGACCGTGTACTTGGCATTCTCTCCGTCAGCATGATCTCGGTCCCCTCCTTCGTCGTGGCCATCTATGCCCTGCTGATCTTTGCCGTCTGGCTGCAATGGCTTCCGGCCATCGGGGCGGGCGAGGCCGGCGATTTCTGGAGCCAGTTCCGCGCCGTGCTGATGCCTGCCTTTGCCGTAGGAATAAGCTGGGTGGGCTATCTCGCCCGCATGGTGCGCGCCTCGATGCTGGAGGTGATGGGCGCCAACCATATCCGCACCGCCCGCGCCTTTGGCCTGCCGGAGCGCCGCGTGGTGTTCAAATACGCGCTGCGCATTGCCATCATCCCCACCATCTCGGTCATCGCCGTGGGCTTGGGCAGCATTCTTTCAAGTGCGGTTTTCGTCGAAACCGTCTTCACCCGGCCCGGCATCGGCACGCTGGTCACCGCCGCGGTGCAAAAGCGCAACTATCCCGTGGTCATGGGAACGGTCCTGGTCATGACCGCCTTCTATCTTATGGTGGTCACCATGGCCGACCTCCTCATTGCCAGGCTTGATCCGAGGGTGCGCGATGTCCTCAAAGGCTGAAAGCGCCACGGGCATCATGCGCGGCATCCGCTCGCTGGCCCGCGATCCCATGGGGCTTCTGGGTCTTGCTCTAGTGGCGGTATTTCTCCTGATGGCGCTTCTGGCGCCCGTCATCTCGCCCTACGATCCCATACAACTCAGTGTACAGAACAAATACCAGGCCCCAAGTCTGTCGCACTGGCTGGGCACCGATCAGCTGGGCCGCGAGACGCTTTCGCGCATCATCTACGGTTCGCGCACCGCTCTCTCCATCGCCCTCACCGCCACGGGTCTGGCGGGCGCATTCGGTCTGCTCCTGGGCCTCATCGCGGGCTTCGGGCCCCGCTGGCTCGACGGCATTCTGGTCCTGCTCTTTGATTCCATGAGCTCTCTCCCCATGATCCTTTTTGCCCTCGCGGTAATCACCGTGCTGGGGCCGGGAACAACCACGCTCATTCTGGTCATCGTGCTGGTCTCTATACCAAGCTATGCCCGACTCATCCGCGCCCAGACGCTCACCCTCAAGAACAGCGACTTCGTCATGGCGGAAAAGTCCATCGGCGCCTCCAGTGCCCGCATCATCCTGCTGCATCTCCTGCCCAATGTCGTGGGGCCTCTGGTCATCATCCTCAGCATGGATATTCCCGTGGTCATCATGTTGGAGGCTGGCCTAAGCTACCTCAATCTCGGCGTGCGTCCGCCCACGCCCTCTTGGGGCAACATCCTCTATGACGGCTACACTTCGCTGCGCTATGCCCCCACCCTGGTGATCTCGGCCGGCGTGCCGCTGATCCTGGCCACCCTTGGCTTCACCTTTCTGGGCGAGGGCCTGCGTGATGCACTTGATCCCAAGCTTCAGGTCAGGGGCTTGTGATGAATGAAGCCCTGCTCCGCGTGGAAAACCTGTCCATCGGCTATGACGCCGGCATTGGCCAGATTCACGCGCTGCGCGCGGCAAGCCTTGAGGCCCATGGCGGCGAGGTGATCGGCATTGTGGGCGAAAGCGGCTGCGGCAAGTCCACCCTTGCGGCGGCCCTCATCAATCTGCTGGCCCCCAACGCCCATGTGAATGCCGGTGCCATCTACTACAAGGGCAAGGACATCCTCAGCCTCGATCCGGAGAGGCAGCGCCACCTGCGCGGGCCGGATATTGCCATGGTGTTCCAGGATCCCATGACCACCTTCAATCCGGTGCTCACCATGGGCGACCAGCTGGTTGACTTCCAGCATCACATCGAGGGTGTTTCCAACGCGGAAAAACGCCAGCGCGCAAGCCAATTGCTGGCCCGTGTCGGCATTCCCGATCCCGATCTCTGCCTCACCCGCTATCCCCACGAGCTTTCCGGCGGCATGCGCCAGCGCG
>SXGU01464138.1_pt1 | contig 14954 bp, 8 predicted proteins | sample 3174531 | NCBI WGS metagenome assembly SXGU01 (sample SAMN11356863, study PRJNA531348) | freshwater metagenome | isolation source: freshwater sample F1-140 | place: China: Fuxian Lake, Yuxi | collected 2017-12-25
CCGCCGTTGACATTCGTGATCGAACGGTCGAGGCCCAACTCGCGCTCCACGGCCAGGTATTGAGGGGCGAAGGCCTCGTTGACCTCGACGAGCGCCATGTCGGCGAGGCCGAGGCCCGTCTGCTCAAAGGCCCGGCGGGCCGCCGGTGCGGGACCGATGCCCATGATCGTCGGGTCGCAGCCAACGATGCCCCACCCGGCGATTCGCGCGAGCGGTTGAAGATTGCGGCTGCTCGCCCAGGTCGCGTCGGCCAGGACGAGGCTCGCGGCGCCGTCGCAGATACCGCTCGCGTTGCCGGCGGTGACGAATCCGTCCTTCTTGAAGACGGGCTTGAGCGCTGCGAGGCCCTCGGGGGTCGTCGCGCGGGGGTGTTCGTCGGTGTCGAAGCGAACCGGGCCCTTGCGGCCCTGCAGTTCGAGTGGGACGATCTCCTCCTTGAAGGCGCCTGCGGCCTGGGCCGCCGTCCAGCGCTGCTGCGAAGCGAGGGCCACCGCGTCGACCTCTTCGCGCGTCAGGCCGTACTTGACCGCCAGGTTTTCCGCCGTGATCGCCATCGGCATTCCGGTCATCCCGTCCGTGAGGCATTCCCAGAGCAGGTCGGCCAAGGGGGGGGCTTTGCCGAAACGCGCGCCGTCGCGCAGGCCGTAGACCACGTGAGGGGCGCGGCTCATCGCCTCGGTCCCGCCGACGAGCACGCAGTTCGCCTGGCCGGTAAGGATCTGCTCGGCGCCGTTGACGACGGCCTGGAAGCCCGAGCCGCAGAGGCGGTTGACGCCAACTGCGGGGACGCGCTGCGGGATGTTGGCGCGCAGGCCGACGTGGCGGGGCAGGTAGATGGCGGCGTTGTCCGTCTGCAGGACGTTGCCGTAGATCACGTGGTCGACGTCGTCGGGTGCGACTCCAGCACGTTGCAGCGCGGCCGTTGCGGTGGGGACGGCAAGATCGGTGGCCGTCATGTCCTTCAGCGCGCCGCCCATCGTTCCAAAGGGGGTGCGAACGCCAGCGAGCACAACGACGTCGCGGCGGCGGATGTCGAGCATCAAGGGGCCTCCAGGATCCAGAGCCCTAACGCTGGCCGGCCGGGCCGCGCAGCCCGGTCGCTCAGTGGGCGAGGCGCGCGATCAGGGCGTCGGTGACCTCGACGGTCGTCGCCGTTCCGCCCAACTCGCGGGTGACGATGCGGTCGGCCAGGACCTTCGCGACCGCGTTCTCGACTCGGCTCTGGTGCTCTGGCCAGCCGAGGAAACCGAGCAGGATCCCGGCGGTGAGGTGAGTCGCCAACGGGTTGGCGATCCCCTGGCCGGCGATGTCGGGGGCCGAGCCGTGGACCGGCTCGAAGAGGCCGAAGCGCCCCGGGTGGAGGTTGCCGGAGCCCGCGACGCCGAGGCCGCCCTGGAGGATGGCACCAAGGTCCGTGACGATGTCGCCGAACAGGTTGTTCGTCACGATCACGCTGAAGCGTTCGGGGGCGCGAACCATCTCCATCGCGAGAACGTCCACGTAGAGGTGGAAGGCATGGATCTCGGGGTACTCGGACGCGACCTCGCGGAACACGCGCTGCCAGAGGTCGTGACCGTGGCGCATCGCGTTGGACTTGTCCGACATGCACACGGACGGGCGTCCGTTCTGGCGCGCGTAGGCGAAGGCGGCCCGAATGATGCGCTCGACGCCTTTGCGCGTGTTCAGCTCCGCCTCGATCGCGACCTCGTCTGGGGTGCCGCGCTTGAACTGGCCGCCGACGCCCGTGTACAGACCCTCGGTATTCTCGCGGAACACGACCATGTCGACGTGTTCGGGACCCTTGTCCTTGAGTGGGCACATGCGGCTGTCGAGCAGCTTGATGGGCCGGAAGTTGATGAACAGATCGAGTTGGAATCGCATGCCGAGCAAGATGTCCTTGGCGTGGACGTTCGTCGGCACGCGTGGGTCGCCGAGCGCGCCCAACAGGCACGCGTCGAAGTCCTTGTCCATCCGCGCCATGAGCTCGGCCGGCATCGTCGTGCCGTCGCGCAGGTAGCGGTCGGCGCCGAGGTCGAAGGACGTGAACACCAGATCCAGACCGTAGCGGGCGTCGAGGTGCTGGAGCAGGCGAACGCCCTCAGGAACGACCTCCTTGCCGATGCCGTCGCCGGCGATCACCGCAATGCGCTTGCCCATGGACGCTCCCGAGGGCGGCGCGGCTATTGTGTGGCAGGCGGACCGGCCGGTCGGGCGGTGCGATCGCATCGCATTAGGCCGCCGTCACGGAAACGCCATGCTTGCCTTCCTCTGGTTGGGTTGTCGCGAACCCGAGACGTCCCCCGCGACGGTCTTGGATCTGACGTCGCCGTTGGACGCCGACGAAGTGCGCCTCGGGATCGTCATGGACCCCACGGCGCTCAACGGTGGGCTCGCCGCCGAGGCGACGATCGGCGACTACAAGATCTACAACGATCGCGCGTCGTTCGTGATCCAGGGCCTGCGCGACGGCAGTTTCTACTTGCCCCAGGGCGGCAACGTCATCGACGCCGACCGGGCGCGTGCCCTTGGTGAGGCCGGTCGCGACGTCGTCGACGAGTGGGCGACCCTGCTCGGGCTCAGCTCGGTCGTCCAGCCGACTGCGATCGACATCGTTTCCGATGGCAGCGACGGCCTGGCGGTGCTGAGGGTCACCGGGCACGACGCGCCGCTCGGGCTGATCGAGGGCGTGTTGGAGGCGCCTGGCTTCGCGCCGGTGCACGGCTGGACCGTCGTCACCGAGTACCGGCTTGCGCCGGGCTCCCCCCTCATGGAGGTCGTCACCGAGGTGACCGTCGGGGACGAAGACGCGGAGGTCGAACTGGCGGACCTCCTCATGGTGGGTCCGGAGGCCATGGACACGTGGGCCGATGGCCAAGGCTACGGCGGATTTGGGGGCGAACCCCGGCGCTTCCTTGGCTACGTCGGCAAGGACGAGCCGTTGGCGCTCGGGATGGTCGCCGACGCCGGGGCCACGGTTTCGGGCGCCGGCTACGAGCTGATCAGCACGTTGGCGGACATGGCGGTGGCGGCCGAGCCGTCGCGCATCGTGGCCGCGGGAAGCACCACGACCTTTCGGCGTTGGTGGGGTGTGGCCGATGCGATGGCCACGTTGAGCGACGCCGGATTTGCCGCACGCGGGGATGTCACCACGCCGATGACCGGCGTCGTCACGGCCGCGGACGGGCCTGTGCGGGGTGCGTCCGTCGTCGTGTCCGTCGACGGCGCCCCGGTCACCCAGGCGTTGACCGACGAACGTGGAGCGTACACGGTCCTCGTTCCCGGTGCATCGCCGGCGGCGGAGTTCCTCGCCGTTGGGCGCGGGTCCGGGCGGTCCATCGGCACCGCCGAAACCTACGCGCACTTTGGACCGTACTCGGTGGGCCGAGCGCAGGACCTGGCGCTGGCGTCGTGGTCGACCCCGATGGTGGCGCCCCTTGCGCGAGGCCGGGGGGTCGGAACGGCGGAGTCGCCCCTCACACTGCTCGAACCCGCTCGGGTGCGCGTGCTCGGTGGCGTGAATCCCTTCGTGGCGCGACTGGACTTCGTGGAGGCCGACGTCGGCGTGGACTCGGCCCGCGTTCCGGGTCGGCCCGACGGCGCCGCCGCCGTGGGCTGGGCCATCGACGGGTCGGTCGACCTGTGGGTGGAGCCTGGCACCTATGAACTCGTGGCCCATCGCGGGCCCCGGTATGAGGCGTGGGTGTCCACGGTCACGGTTGGTCCGGGCGAAATGGCCGAAGTGTGGGCGACCTTTGCTGAGGCCTTCACCGTGGACGGTTGGGTGCTCGGCGACCCGCACAGCCATGCGAGCCCGTCGCCCGACGGAAAGTGCACGATGGAGGAACGGCTCGCATCGTCGGCGGCTGCGGGCATCGAACTTCATTTCGGGACGGACCATGATCACATCGCGGACTACGGGCCCCTCGTCGAGGCGATGGGGCTGAGCCGGACGCTGCGCAGCGTCGTCGCCGACGAGGTGAGCCCGCCGGTACGTGGGCACATGAACATCTGGCCCGTCGCGGTGCGCGCGGGCGAACCGAATCACGGCTCGTGGCGCTGGTGGGTGCACATTCCCGAGACGACGGATTGGATCGTGGACCACCTGCGGTCGTTGCATGGCCCTGATTTTGTCCTGCAACTCAACCATCCCATGTCTGGCGGCGTCGCATCGTCTGCGGGATGGAGCACCGGGCGGATTGACGACGGCGACTTTTGGACCGAGGGCTTCGGCGCCGTCGAGGTCCTCAACGGGGGGGAGACGTCGGACTTCTTTGATTTCTGGCTCGACGTGTCGATGCGGGGCCATCCGGCGATTCCCGTCGGCGTCAGCGACAGCCACGGGCCCTTCGACGGTGGGCTTGGATTTTCGGCGACATGGTTTGGGACGGGACAGGCGTTGGCGCTTTCGACGGACGAGCGATTGTTGGAGGCCGTCTCTGCGGGCCGCGTCATCGCCTCGCGGGGCGTCTTCCTCGACATGTCGATCGACCCTGGCGCCGTCGTTGCGGCCGGCACTCCGGTCGAGGTGACCGCCCGTTCCGCGAGCTACGCGAAGGTCGATCGACTGATCCTTCTGCGCGACGCGGTGGAAGTCGCCCGAATCGAGGGCGCGGCTGGCACATTTACGCTCGACACGGACGTCGACGCGACCTTCGTCATCGTGGCGGAGGGCGACGCACCGATGGCGCCCGTCAGCCCATTGACACCCTGGGCCGCGGCGCACGCCATACGTGCGGACTCAGAGGGGGACGGCTGGGCCGCCGTCGTGGCCCCCCTGGAGGTGTCGCGATGACCTTCCTTTCTTGGTTGGCGTGTGCGGGTACCGTGCGCACCGACGTCGTCACCGACACGACGTCCGACGCCTCGGACGCTGAGACGGACACGGTGACGGCGCCCCCGACGGACCCGCCAACAGATTCCCCACCTACGGACCAGCCTCCCACGGACCTGCCGCCGCCGCTCGATCGGTTGCCGACGGCGATGGCCGTCGTCACCCCGTCCACGGGGTTGGCACCGTTGACCGTGCACCTCGATGCGACGGGGACCGATTGGGGGGATGGGCCCTCCGTGGCCCAATGGACCGTTGGCGCGACAGTGGTGGAGGGCGTCGAGGTGGACGTCGTCGTCCTTGAGACGACCACGGTGACGCTGACGGTGACCGACGCCGACGGAGACATCTCCGTCGCGGAGACGGTCGATGTCACCATCGAACCTCCTGTCTGCGCGTCCTACGAATCCCTGCCGACCTTGCTCGGCCCGCTTGCCAATCTCGAACTCGACGAAGCGAGCGGCCTGCGGGCGAGCCGCGTCAACCCCGGGGTGTTGTGGTCGCACAACGACCGCAACGACCTGCCCTACGACGGTGCACGCGTGTTTGCACTTGGGATGGACGCTCAGTCGCTTGGCGAGTTTTGGCTCGCTGGGATCGAGGCCTATGATTTCGAGGACATGGAACTTGGACCGGGCCCCGACGGTGAAGACTGGTTGTGGGTTGGCGACGTCGGTGACAACCATTTTGAGCGGGAGACGATCGAGGTCCACCGCTTTCGCGAGCCCGACGTGGATGCCGGAGGCGGCGACGGCGGAATCGGATTCATCGACTCGGGGGTCGAGACCCTGACGATGACATGGCCCGGCGAGGTCCTCAACAGTGAGGCCATCCTGCTGGACCCTCAAACGGGCGAGCTGTTCGTCATCTCGAAGAACATCGATGGGCTATCGGAGGTATTCCGCTACCCGATGCCCTTCCGCCCGGACGAAACGGTGGTTCTCGAATCCGTCGGTCCATTGACGGTCGTGGACACCGACAGCAAGAACATCACCGGTGCGGCCATATCGTCGGACGGCTCACGCGTGGCCGTTCGCACGTACACGCACCTGCTGCTGTGGGAGCGCCCCGTCGGAAGCGCCTTGGGCGACGTGTTTTCGAGCGAACCGTGTGTGTCGCGCCTTCCACCACAAAGCGGCGGCGAGTCGATCGCGTGGGCGCTCGACGACATCGACCTGCTCACGGTTGCCGAAGGTGAGGGGGCCGCGCTCTTACAGGTTCCGCCCCAGCCCTGACCGGTCAGAACCAGACGGCGACGCCGGCCTCCGCTTCGCGGAACAGGGTTCCGGCGCGACCCGCGAGGCGAAATTCGGCGTCGGGGTGAAATGTGTAGGACGCGCCGACGCTGATTTCATGGCGCCAGGCAGCGCTGAGATCGATGCCAGCGATGGACAAGACGGGCCATTGCGTCGACAACTCCGCCGTCGTCCGCAAGGGGCCGGCGCCGGTACTCAGCCCGATGAGGCCGCCCGGGGATAGGTCCGACGATCCTGCGCCCGTGGCCACGGTCCCGGTCACGAGCGCCCACGCGACGGCGTCGGCGCGGTCGGGGGTGGCCGCCGCAAGGCCGATGCCTCCCATGGCCGCCCAACGCCAGCAGCCGGCCGTCGCGCAGCCGCCGGTCCGGTCCCAGCCGCCGCCAATTCGCATCCGCCACGAGGGTACGCGCCGCCACGGGTCCCACGGCGAGAGCGATGTGGCAGAGAAGATGCCGAGGCGCTCGATTGCGGGCTCGGGATCGAAGCGGGCCGTCACGCCCATCATCTCGAGCTCGGATCCGGCGATGTAGCCGTCCGTCCGGGCCAGGAAATCGTGGAGGGCGGGCCGTAGGACGAGCCGCGCGTAGGGCCCCGACTCCGACGCGCCGCCGGCCATCGAAAGCAAGGCCGGGCCGTGCCCGCGCTCCGGCGCGACGGTGGGCTCGACGTCCACTTCGGGAGATGGAATGGCGAGCGCGCCACGTGCCGCCAGCAAGGTCCGCTGCCGTTCGCGGTCCTCGGGGGTGGGGGCGTCGTCGCCAAGTCGCCACGACGCGAGCAGGCTGGCGGCGTCGAGAATGGCCGCAGCGCGATCGGGTGCCAGCGCGACGTCGCCGGGGCCTTGGCGGCCAAGTGCGAGGTCGCGCACGGTGCGGACCTCGTCCCGGTCCAAGGTCCGTCGGGCGGCGACGAGGCGCGTCCAGGCGCTTGGTCGCCAGACGCCGGGACCCGAAAGGTCCGGGGATTCGCGGATGGCGCGGACGGTGGACGTCGGGAACGCGACGATCGGGAAACGGTCCTGCAATTCGAGCGACGGTCGGACGGCTTCGAACAGGCCGAGCAGGTGGTACGAGCAATTTTCCTTGAGGTAATAATAGTCGAAGTGGACGCCCCCCATCTCCCACATGACCTCGAGGAGATTCGTACGCTCCGCGTCGGTCAGTGTGAGCTCGTATTCCCAAAGGTCCCGATTTTCGGCGTCGCCGTACTGGCGCACCTTCATATAGTAGGGAAGCGTAGAATAGCGGCCAGGAAACCCGCCAGCCAGGCCGAGGATCGGGTAGAGAAGGGGATTCGTGGTCCAGGGCGTCGCCGAAAACTCTGCGGCATTGGCCACGAGTGCTGAGCCAGGCTTTTCGGTATCGCGATCGAGCCGCAAAAAGGTGTGCCCGAACATGCTGGCCGGGTTGCCGAGGTAGGCGTCGGCGTAAATGAGCGTGACGCGGTCGACGTCGAGTCGCTCCACCCAGTCGTCGAACCGGTCACAAGGCACCGGCGGCAGGGTGGCGTCGTCGATGTCCAATCGGTCGCGCAACCAGGCGGTTCGAGCGCGCCAACGACACTGGGGATGTTGTGCCGAGGGGTCGGCGGGGTCGCCGAGGACGTAGGTCGCGGGCTGGAACAGGGCCTCAAGGGTGGCCCGCAGCTCCGCCTCCGGCCGGATCTTGCCGTGGGGATGCGCGAAGAAGGACCGGGCGTCCGCCTGGCTGCGACGGCCCCACAGCTTCTGACGGTAGTGGACGAGTTTGCGCCAAGCCGGTTCGCGGTGAATCGCTTCCGCGTCGGCGCGCACCAACAGGGCGTCCAGCGAAGCGCGGTCGCCTTCGTTGGCAAGGGCGAAGGCGACCGCGAGGGCCGCGAGCGAAGTCACGGCCGAGTCCGACTCAGATGCGGCTGCAGGAAGCCTTGACTTCGTGGACGTTCGAGAGCTGGAGCTTGAGCAGGTAGAGCGCCTGGAGGGCATTCGTGTCTGCCGTTGGGAACGCCACGGGCAGCGCGGCCTGGGCGCTGCCGTAGAGGTCGGCGCGGATGTCGTCGCTGCAGCCGAGAAGCGTGCCGAAGGCCGCGAGGTGCTCGCCGCCACCGGCCGCGATGTCGCGCTGAAGCGCGTCGAAGTTCGCCTCGACGAAGGCTTCCTGCTCCTTGTCCGTCTGGACCACGCCGTCTTGGACGCAGTTCGAGGTTCCCGACGTGATGCCGAAGGTCAGCGTCTCGACGGACGTGCCGTTGGTCGTCGCAGCGAAGATCTGGACGAAGCCATCGTTTTGGATGATGATGCTGCCGAGGCCGCAACCAGCCATGCCGTAGTCGGCGTAGGCGGGAGCACCGATGAGGGCCGTCGAAGCGATGGCCAGTCGGAGTGCGTTCTTCATGTCTCGTGTCTCCTTGGGGCAAAGCCCCGGTTGAGCGGCGCGGATCGCCGTGGAATCAAATTCGGGTGCAGGCACCGATGAGCGGCGGTTCGTGGGTGAGTTGGATGGTGCGACTGGTCAGCGCCTGGGCGGGCTGGGTGGACGCCGAAGGGAATGTGCTCGGGTAGGCGCGCTGAGCCGCTGCGTACACTTCGGGGCGAACGGCGTCGTCGCACCCGAGCAGCGTCGTGAATGCGGCCAGGTGTTCACCGCCACCCGCCGCGATGTCGCGCTGCCACGCGTCGAAGTTCGCCTCGACGAAGGCCTCCTGCTCCTTGTCGGTGAGGACCAGGCCCTCCGTGGTGCAGTTGGACACGCCGAAGGTGATCGCGAACGTCTGGTTCCAGAAGATGTTGTTCGTGGTCGCGGCGAAGATCTGGAGGATGCCGTTGGTGTCGCCGAAGGCGCCGTCCGTGGCGTCGGCCGTGACGGCCAGCGAGCCGAGCCCGCAGCCCGCCATTCCGTAGCTCGCGTGGGCGACGCCGGGGGTGGCGAGTGCCGCCAAGGCGTAGAACATGTTCCTGGTCAAGGGGCGCTCTCCTGCGAGATCGTGGCCACGTACCCGAAGGTGCGCCACGCGCAAGGGGCGGGCAGGTCGCGGGCGGTGGGGTAGGGTGCGGCCCGGTCGGAGGCCCGATGCGCATCCTCGAGCAGCGCACCTACGTTGGACCCAACTTGTACGCACGCTTCCCGGTGATCCGGATGACGCTGGACCTTGGTCCGCTCGAGGAGTGGCCGTCCGCCCGGATCCCAGGCTTCGTGGACGCGTTGCTTGGCCATCTGCCGTCGCTCGCCGAACATGGCTGTAGCTACGGCGACGCTGGCGGCTTCGTCCGACGGATGCGGGAGGATGGCGGCACGTGGCTCGGGCATGTGCTGGAGCACGTCGCCATCGAAATCCAGAACCGTGCTGGCAACCAGGTGACCTTCGGGAAAACGCGCGGGACCGGTGTGCCCGGGCAGTACCATGTCGTGTACGAGTACGAAGATCCGTGGGTCGGCGAGGCCGCGGGCCCCTTGGCCTTGCGCCTGCTCCATGGCCTCGTTCCGGCTGAACTCCGTCCCGACGCGGCCGACGACGGTCCCTTCGACGTCGAAGCGGAGATGGAAACCTTCATCCGCCAGGCCGAGCGCCGCGCGTTCGGCCCGAGCACGTTGAGCCTCGTCCGTGCCGCGCGCGACCGCGACATTCCCTGGATCCGACTCAACGACCACAGCCTCGTCCAGTTTGGCCACGGCCGCTTGCAGCGCCGCATCCAAGCCACGGTGACGAGCGAGACGCGACACATCGCCGTGGACATCGCGTCGGACAAGGAGCTGACGAATCGGATTCTTGGAGACGTCGGTCTTCCCGTTCCCAAACAGGTCGCGGTGTGGCAGGAGGACGCGGCGGCGCGGGCGGCTCGTCGGATGGGCTACCCCGTCGTCGTCAAGCCGCTTGACGCCAACCACGGCCGCGGCGTGTCCATCGGCCTTGCCGACGAGGCGGCGGTACGCCATGCGTTCGGGTTGGCGCGGGAACACGCGCGCACCGTGCTCGTCGAGCAGATGATCCAAGGCCTCGACCACCGGTTGCTGGTCGTGAACGGCGAATTGGTGGCGGCCAGCAAGCGCGTGCCGGGCCATGTCGTGGGCGACGGCATCACCACGGTGTCCGGCCTCGTCGAGCGCGTCAATCAGGACCCCCGGCGAGGCATCGGGCACGAAAAGGTGCTCACCCGACTCGAACTCGATCACCAGGCCCTGCGGCTGCTGGCGGAAGCGGGCCATACGCCCGAGAGCGTCCTGCCCGACGGCCAGTTGTTTTACCTTCGGTCCACGGGCAACTTGTCGACCGGCGGTACAGCGATCGACGTCACGGACATCATCCACCCCGACAACCGGGACATGGCCGTTCGTGCGGCGGGCACGATTGGGTTGGACGTCTGCGGCGTCGATTTTCTCACGCCCGATATTTCGCGCTCCTACAAAGAAGTGGGCGGCGGGATTTGTGAGGTCAATGCGGCCCCGGGCTTCCGCATGCACGTCAGCCCAAGCGAAGGCACGCCTCGCGACGTCGCCGGCGCCGTCCTCGACATGTTGTTTCCCGGGGGGTCGCCAAGCCGCATTCCGATCGCCGCGATCACGGGGACCAACGGCAAGACGACGACCACGCGCATGTTGGCGCACATTCACAAGCTCGTGGGTCGAACGGTCGGCATGACCACGACCGACGGCGTCACCATCGACGGGCATCGGACCGTGGACGGCGACATGACGGGCCCCATCGCCAGCCAGATGGTCCTGCGCGATCCGACCGTCGACTGCGCCATCTTGGAGGTTGCGCGCGGCGGGCTCTTGCGGGCGGGCTTGGGATTCCGGCACCCCGATGTGGCGTGCTGTCTGAATGTGGCCGCCGACCACCTCGGATTGCGGGGCGTCGACACGCTCGACCAGCTGGCGGAGGTGAAGCGGATTCCCATCGAGGTGGCGCGCGACACGGTCGTGCTGAACGCCGACGATCCGCGCTGTCTCGAAATGGCAGACCATTCCGTGGCCAAGCACATCGGCTACGTGACGATGAATCCGGTGCATCCGCTGGTCCGCGCCCACATTCGGGCTGGCGGCCGCGCCGCGACGCTGGAGGCGGGCGTCAACGGCCAGATGATCACGCTCTACGACAAGGGCGCCCATATGCCCTTGTTGTGGACCCACCTCATTCCGGCGACGCTGGAGGGGCGCGCTCATCACAATGTGCAGAACGCGATGTTTGCCGCCTTGATGGCCCACGCCATGGGCGTGCGGCTCGACGACATTCGTCACGGCCTGCGGACCTTCGACACGAGCTTTTTCCAGGCGCCGGGCCGGATGAACGTGTTTGACGGCCACGGTTTCAAGACGATTCTCGACTACGGCCACAACCCGGCCGCAGTGACCGCCATGTGCGAGCTCGTCGACCGCCTTTCGGAGGGGCTCAAGGGTGCGCGAATTGTCGTACTGGCGGCGCCGGGGGACCGGCGAGATGAGGACATCGACGCGATCGCGACGCGCGCCGCGTCGAGCTTCGACCGATTCGTGGTCCGAGAGGACGACGACCGACGCGGTCGGGCCGTCGGTTCGATCGCTGCCCGGCTTCGCGACGGTCTGCTCGCGGCCGGCGTCTCCGATGACCGGATCGACGTGGTGTTCGACGAGACCCAGGCGGTCGAGCACGGCCTCACCGTCGCCCGGCCCGGCGACCTGCTGCTCATCTTTGGCGACCGGGTGACACGCTGCTGGAAGCAGATCATCTACCACGGTGGGGCGAGCCCGCAGCCGGCTCCGGCGCCGGTGATTTCCGCACCGGTCGAGGAATCCACGGAGGTGGATTCTGGTTTGGGCCAACGTCTGATTCGCGACGCCCGGGGCGTTCGTGTTTCGGCGGTGGAGGACTGATGAGGCTGCTGGAGTGCCGGCGCATTCACGGGCCACACTGGTTGCTGCCCGGCCCGGGAGCGGCGGCGGAATGGCACGCCGAGGAGGGGGACGACGTCGATGGCGCCGTCGCGCAATGGTCGGCGCGCGCAACCGAGCGGATGCGCTCGTTGGGGTGGATTGGCGACGTCGTCGTGCGGCGGCATCGGCTTGGCGCCTCGCTGGCGTTGCCAGCGCCCGTGGACCTGACGATGGCGGCCACGATCGTGTTGGAGGAGGCGGCCAGCGAGGACGTTTCGCACACGGCCGTGGACGACGAAATCCGGCTGCGGTCGCGACCCGCCCTGCGGCAGGCCGTGGCCTGGGCCATGCAGTCGAGCGTCCCCTGGCAACTCGACGACGAGGTCTTCACGATCGGGCAGGGTCGCAATGCGCGTTCGTGGCAGGCCGATCAGGTGCCGCCGGTGGCCGAGTTGACGCCCGCAAGCGCCATTCGAACCATCCTCGTGACGGGTACCAATGGGAAGACGACGACCACGCGCCTGTTGGCCCACCTTTTCCGACGATTGGGCGACCGTGTCGGGATGACGTCGTCGGACGGCATCCAGATCGACGGACAATGGGTGGTCCGCGGGGATTGGTCCGGCCCAGGTGCGGCCCGCCGTGTGCTGCGCGACCCCCTCATCGAGACGGCGATTTTGGAAACGGCGCGCGGCGGGTATTTGCGGCGGGGTCTGGCCGTTTCGGACGCCGACGTCCTCGTGATCACGAATGTCGCTCCCGACCACCTCGGCGAATGGGGGATCGACGACGTCGAGGCGATGGTGGACTGCAAGTTGTCGATGATTCGCGGCTTGCGCCGGGGTGCCGTCGTCGTCGTCAACGAAGGCTGTGCTCGGCTCTTCGAGCGCGTCCTGACCCTCCGCCGCGAGCGCGCGGATCTGCGCTTCACGACCTTCCAAGACGGCCCAACGGGCGACCTCGTCTGCCGAAATGGTGCCATCATTTCGGAGGCGCGCCACGTTGGCGATGCGGTGGACCTGCCGATCACGCTTGGCGGCCGCCTGCCGTTCAACACACAGAATGCGCTTGCGGCCATGTTGGCGGCGCGCGCCCTTGGGATCGATCCGTCGGTGTCGTTCCCGATTCTTTGCGAATTTGAGCCGTCGGCCGATTCGAGCCGCGGGAGGGCGAACCTCTACGATTTGCACGGGGCGATCGTCCTCGTGGATTTCGCCCACACACCCGACGCGGTCGCGGAATTGCGTCGCGTCGCGCGAGCGGGTCGCGGCCGGTCGACGATGTTGTTGGGCCAGGCAGGCGACCGCACGGATGCGCTGATCGACGAGCTCGGACGGGCGGCGGCGGGACTTGGGCTCGACCGCTATGTGCTCAAGGGGATGCCGAGGCAGCTCAGAGGCCGCGCTCCGGGCGAGGTGGAAGGGCGCTTACGCCGCGCCTTGATCGGCGCCGGAATTCCCGATGACCACGTCGTCGAAGCGTCCGACGAACGCATGGCGGCGGCGATGGCGCTCAAGGGGGCGCGCAGCGGGGACCGCATCCTGCTCTTGGTCCACGACGCGTGGGAACACGTCGTAGGCGATCTCATGGCGATGGGGGCCCGGCCGTTGACGCGGTGGCCGGAGGGGTGAGGCGCGCGCGCTCGGCGACGCCCTGGACGGGGTTGAACGCGCAAAGGGGACGGTGAAAGGAGCCGGAGGTCCCGAACGCTCACCCACGTCAGAATCTCTGGTCCCACCTCAGCCAGAACTGCGGGGTTCCAGGATCCGTTCCGAGGGATTCCTCGACCCAGAACGGGACGCCGACCGTGAGGCCGAGTGCCGCCGGCGTCACCCCCGCCAGGTCCGCGACGCCCGTGACGCCCGCGGCCACGCCGGCCGCCATGGCCGTGCCCGCATCGCCGACCACCGCCCCCAATTCGGGGCCAAGCGAAAATTGCAATCCGCTGCCCCACGCCAGCCACCCCGGCACGCTGACGTCGCGCAAGGCCGCCCAACGCCATTCCGCCGCTGCCGTTGCGCGCTGAAGGCCGACGACGGCGCAAGCGTCGTCGACCGTCGGGCAGGCCGGCAATGCCGGCAACGAGGCGAGCTGCCCCAATCCCGCGAGGGAGAGCTGACGGTGAGGGAAATCCGCGACGGCGACCGCGGCCCCCAGCCGAAAAGCGACCGCATGGCGTAGGTGGGGGCTTCCGACCAGTGTTCCCGTCGCCGACGCATTCGCGTAGCGATCCGGGGAGCCGGGGACGACGCCCGCCGCCGCGGAAATCCCGAGGCGTGAACCTCCAAGCGGGAAATCAGGCCAGGTCCGATCGTCGACGATCCAACCCACCCCCAACTCCGTCGCCCAGCCGTGCCCAAGGGTCGGCGCAAACCCTGGTTCCAACCACGCGACGGTCGCGGCCAGGCTGAAGCGGTGGGGCCGCGAAAGGCCGTCGATCAGCGGCCCTTCTTTTCGCACGACGCCGAGCCGAAGGGCCAGGCGATTCGCCTCATTTGTTTGAATGGCGAGGTTGCCCAAGGTGTGGGTGTCGTGGGCCTTCCGCAACGTCGCCAGGGCGCCCGCGTTGACGTCGAAATCCGTGAGATCGATGGAGTCGAAACCTGCGTTCGCCGTCCAATCCCACGGCGCCGGCAGCCGGTCGCCGAGGCGGCTGGTTTGCGGCAATTCCGCCCGCGGATCGAGGATCACGCGCTCGGGGGCCATCGGAAGAATGATGGTGGCAGACCTCGTCTCCTGGACCGTGGCGTCTACGCCGTCTACGCGAAGGGTCACGACGACTTCCGGGGCGTCGGGCGCGCCGACCCTGGTCACGGTGACGTCGCGCCCGTCGACACGCAGCGTCCAGTCCTCTGCGCCTAGAGGCCCGCGGAAACGGTCGAGGTCGGCATCGAGTCCCATCGCTGGGGCGGCTGCGGCCGGGTCGCCGCCGAGCCGCAGGGACGAAGCCAGCGCTGTGAGGGCGGCGTCGTCGGACAGCGCCCCAAGTTGGGCAGCCACGACGGTGGCCGGCCAAGACGGCGCGTAGCGTTCGGCGACGTC
>SXGU01275709.1_pt1 | contig 14949 bp, 15 predicted proteins | sample 3174531 | NCBI WGS metagenome assembly SXGU01 (sample SAMN11356863, study PRJNA531348) | freshwater metagenome | isolation source: freshwater sample F1-140 | place: China: Fuxian Lake, Yuxi | collected 2017-12-25
ATTCATCGCCGCAACCGACAAAATCCGAAAAGATATTTTCTTATATTAAAGTCGGCCTTCCGACTACCACCGGGCTTGTCCAACAACCGGTTCAGATTGTGGTTCGCTATCGCTCACACAATCTAACCTTATTCGTTAGGCTGTGTTCAAGCCGCCTTTGCGACGCCGACTACGCCGACTAGCGATTTTATCGATAACCAAGACGGCACGGTCACGCATAAAACCACCGGGCTAACCTGGATGCGCTGTGCGCTGGGGCAAACCTGGACGGGTTCAACGTGTTCGGGGACGGCTGGCACTTACAGTTATAATCAAGCCGTGGCTTTAACCAACACCTTTGCAGGGCATAGCGATTGGCGATTGCCTAATATTGCCGAATTACAAACCATTGTCGAACGGGAAAACGTTAGTCCTGCGATTAACAGCACACTATTTCCTAACACACTTAATAATGGGTTTTGGTCGTCTTCGCCTTACGTTGGCAATTCCAATTACGCTTGGTATGTCAATTTCAGCAACGGCCTCGTCTACGACGGCTACTTCCGCGACTTCAGTTTGCCGGTTCGGTTAGTTCGTGCCAGTCAGTCGTTGGGTATTGGCCTTGCTAGCCCTGACACGGAATTTAGTGACAACAAAGACGGCACCGTTACCCATAAACGCACCGGTTTAATGTGGCGACGCTGCTCAGTTGGGCAAGCTTGGGATGATACGACTTCGACGTGTACGGGTTCTGCCGAACGTTACAGTTACGATGACGCGATAGCGTTAAGATTCCTCTTTGCAGGCTACAGCGATTGGCGCGTACCCACTGCCAATGAATTGGCCAGTATCGTGAAATACGATACTGTTAACTCCGCGATTAACACGACAATGTTTCCTAATACGCCTAGCGAGGCGTTTTGGTCGTCTTCGCCTTACGTTGGCGATTCCACCAATTACGCTTGGTTTGTCAATTTCAGCTATGGCTACGTCAGATACGACAACCGCAGCTACAGTTTGCCGGTTCGGTTAGTTCGTGCCAGTCAGTCATTGGATATTGGCCTTAACGACCCAACCAACGTGGTGCTATTTTTACACGGCATGAATTCCAGCAGCGGAACCTGGAAAGATTTTGTCGTCAAGTATTTTGCCAACGCCAATTGCCCAGGCATTTATGACGGCAAAATCGTTGCGGCGGCGAAACCGAATGCACAAAACACTTATTGTTACCGCATTAATTTTGGCGCCTTCGACGCCGCCAGCCCCAATAAAGGCCTGGAAGATGCGTGGGAATATGGCGAAAGCAATGGCTATAATTCGGCAGGTGATTATTCGACCTTTAATCAATTGGGGCTTGAAGTCAATCGGGCGGTGGCTGCCATTAAAGACGCCTTGCCCAATGCCCAAATTTTATTGGTCGCGCACAGTCGCGGCGGCTTGGCGGCGCGCACTTTTCTGCATAATGCCGCTTACGCTAAGAATAAAGCCGGCGTGGTCGGCTTGATCACCACCGGTACGCCGCACCAAGGCACGCCCTTAGGCCGGATTTATAATTATATTGCGACGATTATGCTCAATGCGGACGGCACTCGACAATTGGGTACGGAGCAGGATTGGCGGGTGGTTGATTTTTTGAACGGCGCGAAAGGGGATGATTTTAATTTGGATGCGCGGCGGCCTGTCATTGGTTATTTGGCCGATAATAGCCCTGAAATGAAAGAAATCAGGCAATACACCAAGCAATTACCGGCGATTAAATACGGGCAATTGGTTTATACCAAACTCGCTCTAGGCAATCTGGGGGAAAAGTATTGGGGACCAGTTTATGCAACGTATGGATTATTCCATGACGAAACTACTTTTGAAGTAAAAGAGCAATTGTCCACGGCTGCCGAGGGCGCGATTAAAGGCTGGGCGAGTCCCGGTGTCCCCAGGCCATCCAAAGATTTGCCGGGGGATGGCATTATTCCGGTCGGCAATCAACAAGGTTTGCCCAATAAACCCAAAACCATGACCGGCCAAAATATTCGGCATACCGAAGAACCCAAAAAAACCGCCCAGATTGTGGACTTGATGTGCCGGTTGAATTTTGATTGGGTTAAGGGGTGTATGCCTGCTGCTCAGGCTCGCTCTACAAAACAAGCCAAAGCCCCATTCAAAGCCGTTACCGTGGTATCGCATGACTATGACGCGCTGGTGGCATTGCCGGTTGATGCATTATGGCAAGATTGGTTGGCGCTGATAACCGATGACGCGCAAGCCAACCAACGCGAACAGCTTGCGGTGGCATTGGGTATCAAGTTGCGCGATAGCGATAATGCCGCGTTTTATGCCGACGTGGAACAACGGCTGTTAGATAGCCACTTGCCGCAACTGGAACGAGCTCGGCTTGCCAAGTTATTAGCGGAAATTGCGACCCCTTCGGCGTTGGAAGTTTTGACCGATGCCCTGCTCAATCCCGATGCTTTGGCGATACAAACCGCATTAAGCAATGCGATCCTCAGCGTAGCCGATTCTTTACCTGAACAGCCGCGCCGCGCCGATTTATCCGCCGTTTTGGAAGTCGCTTGGGCAATACCTAAACAAAACCAACAGCAACTCAATACCTTGGCGCTGGCCTTAGCCAAATTAGGCACAGCGCGCGGCGTGGAATTGTTGTTGACGGCGGTTGATAAAACCGGCGCAGTGGCACCGTCAGCAAAGAAAAAATACTTGAACACGGCAGAACAGCAAGCTACGGCGGCATTCAGCGCAATGGATGAGATCATTAATCCCGACAGTGAAACGGTGTTAAGTCGTGCCTTTATGAGTCATCGCGCTACCGAAGCGGTGTTTATCGCGGCGGGTACGGGTTTGGCGAATCTGGGGCGTGAGGATGCGGCCCAGCATGTTCTGCAACGGCTTAATGAATTACCCGATAATGCCGTGCCGGTCGGTCAACACTGGTTGAACAACTTATCCGGTAAAATTGACAAAACCGCCCTGCGCCGGATGAATAAAGCGGTAAGAATGCCAAAACAACGGTTGTTGCGGCAGCAAATGGAAGAGATGATGGAATAAGGGTCGTAGGGCCGTGCGGTGAGGAACGAACCGCACCGCTCGCGCCGCCTTCGATTGATGCGGTTCACTGCGTTCACCACATCCTACTGCGCTATGCGTTACTCAGGACATGAGCGCTCCGGCCTACCTCCTGTCTCGAACAGACTTGTACATAAAGACGAATGCCGGAGCATGGGAGCGATGTCGCTTTATTCATTTCGGACTCTATACTTCGGCTGCTATCCCTTGGTTTTCATTCCTTAACCGATCGGCAGCCCTTATAATTCCTCGATGTTTTATCTTTTCACTCATCTTTCCGATCTACATGAATGCTCTTTTAACCGTCTGTTTTTTTATATTCAGTATTAGCTTAAGTTTTGCCGATGATGACGATAATCCGCTTATCCAATCACCAAGTTCCGCAGGACTCGGAACTATTTCCCTGTCCGCTGCCGCTCAATCGGCATCAGGCTTAAAGACGATAACACTCACTCCGGCCAGTCATCATGCGGAATTTACGGCTTACGGCAAAGCGCTGAATATTCAAGCCCTGATGGAGTTACGGCATCGATATTTGCTTGCGTTAACCGAGCGTAGCGGAGCGGCGGCAAGATTTAATCAAGCTGAGCAAAATATCAAGCGCCAGCAAGATTTGTATCGTGACGGGGCGACTTCGAAACATAATCTGCAAGTTCAGCAAGCTCAATGGCAAACCGATAAAGCTCTGGTCGATGCCGGCAGTGCTCAAAGCCAAGCTATCGCCAATGAAGCCCGGCTCAATTGGGGCAAGACGCTTAGCGAATGGGCGTTAGCGACGGCTCCGGATCGGCTGAGCGCGTTTTTATCCGGCCAACAAACGCTGCTGCACATTACTTTGCCTGTTAATAAACAGTTGGCAAGCGATGTTCAAAGCATTGTTGTTGAAGCTTCGGGCAACCGTAATGCGGCCCATAAAGCCGAGCTGATTTCGATGGTTCCGCAAGCGGATAATAGCGCGCAAGGCGAAAGCTATTTTTTCCGAACCGATGGTAATCATGTCAAACCCGGCATGCGCGTTGCGGCATGGATACCCGAGCAAGGCGATAACCGGTCCGGCGTTATGATTCCGAAGTCGGCGTTAATCTGGTACATGGATCAGGCTTTTGTCTATATCAAAACCGCCAAAGAGCGCTTCAGCCGCCGTAGTCTCGAGCAATTTTCAGCGACGGCTGACGGTTATTTTGTCGGCAACGGTGTTAATGCAGGCGAGCAGGTAGTCGTCACAGGAGGGCAAATGCTGTTATCGGAAGAGTTTAGAGGACAAATTCCGAATGAGGATGATTAATGGGCGGGATGGCGCGCAGTGCAAGATTTTTCGATAAGAAATCATATAACGCTCAGTCTTGTCTTTTTCGCCCAGCCGCAACTACTCAGCACACTAAAGAAATGGAACACGGATGATACAGATAAGACGGATTTACACGGATTTTTTAGAATTTTAATCAGTGATTATCCGTTCTATCTGTGTCATCCGTGTTCCATTAATCATTTTTAACATACGCTGAGTAGTTACGCCCAGCCTTTATTTTCACCTCGTGTTCGAATAAGCAAAAAATAAGGTGTCGCGTCGACTTATCGAACATATTTTGCAATTTGACTCCATAGCTGCGGAAATTGATTTTTTATCGGTTCGGCTTGAGCCAATTCCATATCTTCATAGTCGAATCCGGGCGCTACCGCTTCACTGATTAAGCCGAATTCTCCCGTTTCCAACTCGCTCGCCTTCCAGCAACCTCCGCGGACAATTAATTGCAATTGCTGTCCGCGATCGAGATCGAAGCCTAACACCTTGCGTTCAAGCGTAGCGTCCGGGTGGATGATTAAATAGCTTAAAGGGGAGCCGCCCTGGAAGTAATGAATAATGTCCGATTTATTCTTATGCAGGCGCCCTATCGGGCTGTCGTCAGTCAGCATGTAGAAAATAGAGGACAGTAAGCATCTCGGTTTCGAATAGGCGGGTAACTTCGTTTCTAATGCGGAACTGTAGGTTCTGGAAAAGTAGCCGCCTTCAATATGGGGCGTTAACGATAGTTTTTGTATCAGCTGATGTTTATTCATGCCGGTCTTCAGGCTGCGAATGATAATGAGGCATGGATTACAGCAAAAAACGTGAAAGGCGGGGTGGTTTGCGTGTTCGTAAAGGCAACCGGCAGTAGCCTTTACGATAAAACATGATGAACCGCCAGTCTCGAAGACGGACGGTAAAAATCAATTAATTCGGCAAAGCGGATAATTTTTGTTGAACTTGAGCGGTCACATCGATTTGTTCGCTGGCATAAATGACGCCATCGGTGAGCAATAAATCGAAGTTTTGATTTTTGGCTATGTCCCGGATAACTTCAACGATACGGCTTTGCAATTTACCTAACTCTTCATTACGACGCACATTGAAATCTTCGCTAAATTCTTGTTGAGCCCGTTTTGCATCCCTTTTTTTGTTCAGAATATCCTTTTCCATGTTAGCTCGGGCCGATTCACCCATGATGGCCGCATCTTTAGCCATTCTGTCGTCCATGTTTTGAATTTCTTTTTGTTGCGCGACCAGTTGTTTGTCGCGGGGCGAAAATTCTTGTTCAAGACGTTTTTTGGCTTTTTCAGCTTGAGGGGCTTTTTCAAGTACCGCAGGTATATTAACAAAGCCAACCTTTAAATCGGCAAAACTCACATTGGTAATTAGCAACAGTCCTAAAAATAGGGCGATTTTCGTTTTCATCGTTACACAGGTCTCTAGTTGTAGTGAAGGGTTGAGTGATATAAGTAGGGAATAAAAAACTAATAAAAGTTTTGTTGAATTATAAGGGGGGCGGCCTTATTAAACAAAAAGATTTGCATAAAACTGCGGTGTTATCTCGGTTTTATCGTTTGTTCGGCGTATTTAACGTTTAACAGCCCGCTTGACTGGCGCATTTTATACACATACTGGAATAAGGTATCGCCTTTAGGCGCTCTGCGCCGATCGGTACTCCGCACAGTTGGCACAGACCGTACTGGCCGTTATCGATTCTGGCGATAGCTTGTTTGACCATGGCTATCTCCGTTCTGGCCGCGCTACCCAAACTATCGAGAACCTCATTATTTTCCGCTTGGGTCGCCTGTTCTTCAAAATCCGGATCTAACGGGGCCTTAATATCATGAGTAATTTTAGCCAGACGATCATCGAGATCTTCGAGCATATCAATTAAACTGTGGCGTACTTGTTCATAATCTTCCATCGCAAATCCCTCTTTGGTTGGTCCGGCTTTAATGGCATTTGAATCTTGCCCTATAATACAGCCGAATTTCTTATCTAGACCTTAAGCATCCTATCACTGTCCAGGCAAACTATGCAAAACGCAATCCAGCAGCTATTAGATTCAGCTAATCAGGTTATTCTCGGCAAGCCTCGGCAGGTTCGGCTTGCGCTGTGCTGCCTACTGGCTCGCGGCCATCTGCTGATAGAGGATATTCCCGGCGTCGGCAAGACCACGCTGGCGCATACTTTGGCGAAGCTGCTGGGTTTAAATTACCAGCGGATTCAGTTTACCAGCGACATTCTACCGGCCGACATTATCGGTTCTTGCGTATTCGATGCTAAAAATCATGAATTTCAATTTCATCCCGGTCCGATTTTTAAGCAGATGGTGTTGGCGGATGAAATTAACCGCGCTACGCCCAAGGCGCAGAGTGCTTTATTGGAGGCCATGGAAGAACATCAGGTGACGGTGGAAGGGAATACTTACACGCTCCCTCAGCCTTTTTTTGTGATTGCCACGCAAAACCCGTCCCATCAAATAGGCACGTTTCCGCTGCCGGAGTCGCAATTGGATCGTTTTTTGATGCGAATTGAGCTGGGCTATCCCGATCATCAAGCCGAAAGGCAACTGCTTACCGGCCAGAGTCGGCACAGTCTGTGCGAATCGCTGCCGGTACAGCTGCCGCCGGAACATTTGCAAAAGATACAGCTGGCGGTTAACCAGGTTTACGTATCGGCGGCGTTGCTGGATTACTGCCAAGCCATCATTAAATTTACCCGCGACTCACCTGACTATCACTGCGGCTTGTCGCCGAGGGCCGGTTTGGCATTACTGACGGCAGCCAAAGCTTGGGCCTTTATGGATCGGCGCGATGCGGTTATCCCGGAAGATCTGCAAGCGGTGCTGGCGGCTGTCGCCGGGCATCGTTTACGCGCCGGTAATACGCAATCGGAAGCTATCGTCGCACCGATCCTGGCTAAAGTTGCGGTGCATTGAACTTAAAACAACGCTTCCGGCTCAGCCGTTTCATCTCCGGTGAAAGGTCCGTCGACACGCCGGTGACCTTAAATCATCGGCGTATCTTTATTTTGCCAACGCAACGCGGCTTGGGCTTTGTTTTGCTGATTGCCGTGCTGCTGTTGATCGCCTTTGTCTATAACAATAATCTGGCTTATATGCTGGCGTTTCTACTGGGCAGTGTTTTCTTTATCACCATTCTGCACAGTTACAAAGCATTAGCCGGTCTGGTGCTGCAAAAAGGCCGCAGTCAATCGGTATTTGCCGGAGAAGCCGCAGGATTCACCATCCATATCGACAATCCTACCGGCCTTGAGCGCCACCATGTGCGGATTGCCCTGCAAGACAGCCAAAGCTTGAGCATACCGGCGCACAGTGCCGCGCCTATTACGCTTTATTCGCTCACCGAAAAAAGAGGTCTGCACTCAGCGGGTACGGTCACGCTGTTCAGCACCTTTCCGTTAGGTTTATTTCGTGCCTGGTCGCCGGTCCGGTTTAACCTTACGGTGGTGGTGTATCCTAAACCGGCCCCTGTTGAAATGCCTTTTCCGTTGGCGTCATCGGCACAAGATCGGCAGGCGCTTAGCAGCAACAGCGGCGATGATTTTTACGGTTTGAAACAATACCAATCCGGCGACTCCATTAAGCACATCCATTGGAAAGCATTTGCCAAAGGTTTGGGCGTACTCAGCAAGCAATACGCCGGAGAGGATTCGGCAGAGGACATCCGCCTGGATTACGAACTGGCGCCCGGCCATAATGTAGAAGAACGTTTAAGCCGATTATGCCGTTGGGTAATCGATGCGGAACGGGCCGGAATTCGTTACGGCTTTACTGTGCCGGGGTTGACGCTGGCGCCGGATAATGGACCGGCGCATTATCGAAAATGCCTGGAGGCGCTGGCGCTGTTTTAAGGTAAATTACAACGGCTCAGTCGCTAAAAATCCGGCGTCTTTATGCTCTCGCGGCTGAGCCGTTATCTCTATACACACGCTGCTTTGCCGTATAATGCCGCTCTTTTCCAGATATATAGCTAAAGCCATGTCCCCAAAAGTCCCCTTCCAACGCGCCGCAGACGCACCGCCTTTACCTACCGGAACCGTTAAATTTATTTGGTATTGCGTTGCCGGCTTTCGGGCTTGGCTGGTTTTGATGCTGATACTGGAGACCGGTCAGGCCGCAGGCGGTATTTTGGTGCCTTATGCGATTAAAGCCATTATGGACGGCGTAGCCCATTCATCGGGCTCGACGGTGTGGGAGAGTTTAAAGGGGCCGCTGCTGTTATTGGCGGGTTTGAATATTGCGGAAATCGTATTCAGCCGGGCCAGCGGCGCGGTATTGGTTACGATAGGGCCGCGTATGCGCAAGCGCACGGCCAAAGTCCTGTTTGCTTATTTGCAACATCATGCACAGCGTTATTTCGGCAGCCATTTTGCCGGTGCTTTAGCGCATCGCATCACCGAAACGGCGATAAGCGTCAACTTCACGGTGTGGGCGATGCTGTGCGATTTCTGGCCCATTTTTATCGCGTTCACGGTGTCTATCGCGCTGTTATTAAACGTGCATCAAGGCTTGGGCTTGCTGGTCGCGGGCTGGGTATGCGTTTATGTCAGTTTTTCGTATTGGTTGGCAACGCGTTGCCAACCTTATGCCCAGGGTTATGCCGCGACGCGCAGCTTGGTGAACGGCAAGATTGTCGATTCGGTGACGAATATTTTAAATGCCAAATTGTTTGCACGTTTGCAGTTTGAACAGGACTACCTGGACACTTTTTTGGACGCCGAAGCCCAGGCCGCGCGTCGCTCCTTTTGGTATATGGAACGGGTGCGCTGGTTTCAGTTTATCGCCGCCGCCGCGCTTAAAATCGGCACGGTGTATTACGCGCTGACGTTATGGCATAGCGGTTTGATCGGTGTCGGCGATTTCACCATGAGCATCGGCCTGGCCTTGTTGATTATCAACGATGCCCGCAATTTGAGTCGGCGTTTTCTGGAGCTTTTCGAATATATCGGCAATGTCGCTAACGGCGTGGAAACTATCGTCAAACCGCATGAGATTGTCGATGTGCCGGGAGCACTGCCGCTAAAAGTCAGCCGGGGCCGGATTGAGTTTCGTCGTGTGCGTTTTGGATATGAGCCGAACGAGCCGGTATTCGACGGTTTAAATGTTGTGATCGAACCGGGGCAGCGGGTCGGATTGGTCGGTTTTTCCGGCTCCGGCAAATCGACTTTTGTTAGCTTGATGCTGCGCAATTATCAGCCGCAAAGCGGCCGGATTCTGATCGACGGCATGGATATTCAGCACGTTTCGCAGGATTCGCTGCATGAACAAATCAGCCTGATTCCGCAGGATCCCAGCTTGTTTCATCGCAGCCTAAAAGAAAACATCGGCTATGGCCGATTGGATGCGGACGATGAGTCCATCGAAGCGGCGGCGCGGATGGCGCATGCCGATGACTTTATCAAGGTCATGCCGGAAGGCTATGAGTCTTTGGTCGGCGAGCGCGGCGTAAAGCTTTCTGGCGGGCAGCGGCAACGCATTGCGATTGCCCGGGTGATGCTGAAAGACGCGCCGATTTTGATTCTGGATGAAGCCACGTCCAGCTTGGATTCGGTCACCGAAAAAACGATTCAGGAAAACCTGGACCGAGCGATGGGCCGCAAGACCGTTATTGCCGTGGCGCACCGGCTGTCTACGATTGCGCATTTGGATCGGATTTTGGTATTCGATCAAGGGCGCATTGTTGAAGACGGCGGGCATGATCAACTGTTGGCTCGGCAGGGTTTTTATTATCGCCTGTGGACGATGCAAGCGGGCGGATTTTTGCCGGAACAGGAGCCAAGCGGGGATTCGGGATAAAACAGATTGTGGCGATAATGTTTTTAGTAATGAATAAAAGCGTTTTTTTACGTCGACTCGATTCGAGACCGTTGTTTTTATCGTTTATAGAATACAATCTGCAACATGTTTACAAAATGATGGGATATAAAAATGATGAAATTCGTTGATCCGAAAACCGACATTGCTTTTAAAAAAATCTTTGGCAACGAAGCGCACAAAAGTATCTTAATTGAGTTTCTTAACGAAGTATTGGAGTTGGAGTATCCGATTGAAGACGTCGAAATCAGCAATACCTATCAAGTGCCCAGATTAGACGGCTTAAAAGAAACCAGTCTTGATGTTAAAGCTAAAGACACTCAAAGGCGGGAATTCCTGGTTGAAATGCAGGTGGAAAAAGAAGCTTGGTTTTGTCAAAGAGCCATGTATTACAGCAGTAAATCCTATAGTCAACAATTAACGGTCGGCCAGAAATACCATTTGCTGAAGCCTGTCATCTTTTTAGGCATTTTGGATTTCAAAACTTTTGACCATGAATCGCCCTTTTCACGGCATTTAATTTTAAATGCTGAAACGGGACGGCATGATTTGAAGGATTTGGAGTTTAATTTTATTGAGTTGCCTAAATTTACCAAGTCGGAAGCCGAGTTGGAAACGGTTGCCGATAAATGGATCTTTTTTATTAAACAAGCCACCGACTTGGATCATATTCCTGCCAGCGCGGATACCCCGGCGTTGCGTTTAGCCTACGAAATTGCCGCGCAACATCAGTGGACGCGGGACGAGCTTGAGGTTTATGAGGCGCAAGAACTTAAACTGGAAAAAAACCGGAATGTGATGGTGACCGCCTGGATGGATGGTAAAAACGCCGGGCATATGGAAGGGCGCGTAGAGGGGCGAGTAGAGGGACGAGTAGAGGGACGAGTAGAGGGACGAGTAGAGGGTGAGCACGCTAAAGCATTAGCCATTGCCCGCAATCTACTTTCGGTTATGAACGATACCGATATTGCGCAAGCAACAGGCTTGGATGAGCACGTTATCGCGCAATTGCGGAGAGATGCTCAGTGATGGCGTTGCCAAGCTTGCTGAGTTAATTTTTTAGAGAAGCCAGTATGCGTTTCGAGTTAAAGGTAGTCGCTCAAAAACGCCGGTATCCGCCGTTCCAGCCAATACTTCGGCCTAAAAGGAAGCGATCCTGAAATAAAGCCTACGTGACCGCCATGCCGGGTCAGTTCCAATTGCACGTGCGGCGAAATTTCATCAGGACCGGGCAGGACTTCGTGAGTCATGAACGGATCGTCGACCGCCTGAATCAACAGCGTCGGTACTTCAATTGATTTGAGATATTGCCTGGAACTGGAACGCCGGTAATAGTCGTGTACATCTTTAAAACCATGCAATTTGGCGACAACCCGGTCATCGTATTGCCAGAACGAATCGATGCTCGATAAATCCCCCAGTTCTTTAATCCGCGACGCTTCTTGAGCTTGTCCGATGCTTTCCAGGTGCCGCTGTTTGCCATGCATGTAGGTTTTGAGTTCTTCCAATAATCTATTGCGATAGTATTTGGCAAAACCCTTATCCAGTTTGGTCGCGCAAATATCCAACAGTAAAGGCACGGACACGGCGACAGCGGCAAACAGCTTTAATTGTCCGCCTTGTTCGCCGAGCCATTTTAACAGCACATTGCCGCCTAAAGAAAAGCCGACCGCGCCTAAAGGCGTTTCGGGTTCGCGTTGGCGCAAGGTTTGGTAAAGAAAATGAATATCCTCGGTTTCGCCGGAATGATAACTGCGCGCTTTGTTGTTGGATTGACCGCTACAGCCGCGAAAATTAATCGCGGCGCTGCGAAAGCCTTGTTTGAGCAAGACGCTTTGCAAGCCTTTAATATAATCCGATTGGGAACTGCCGGTTAAACCGTGTATCAGCATAATCAGCGGTTGCTTACCGGTTCCGCAATAATCGACATCGATAAAATCATGGTCGGGCGTGGTTAATCTTTCGCGGCGATAATCGGGCGGCTTGGGCGCTTTTCTGAATAAGGCCGGATAAATGGTTTGTAAATGGCTGTTGCTTAGCCACCACGCGGCTTTGAATGTTGTTTGGGTTTGCATCGGCGATAGATTTTTCGTAACAAGAAGGCTTGATTGTAATACCATTTACCAACTATTAAGGAACATGCATAAATTAATTTAAGCAATGACCATGAAGACTTAAATCCTTCATGTCTTTCATGTTCTTCATGGTTAAAAATTATTTCATGCACATTTCTAAGCAATGAGTGAGGTTAGCGCTATGAAAAAATTGGTCATTTATAATCACGGCAAAGACAGCGTGCCTTGGGGCGAGAAAACCAGTGCTTTCGCGGAAGTTGCCAAGCACCGGGGGTATGCGTTTGAAAGCCCGGATTATCAGGCACTATCGGACCCCGATCAACGGGTCGAGCATTTGCTGGCGATGGATTTGTCCGGCTATGATCAAATCCTATTAATCGGCTCCAGCATGGGCGCGTATGTGGCAACTGTCGCATCGGAATCGATCAAGCCGAAAGGGGTTTTTCTGCTGGCCCCGGCGTTTTATTTACCGGGCTACCGGCAAACCGAGTTTAAGCCGACAGCTGAGCATATTCGGGTAGTGCATGGTTGGCAGGACGATATTGTGCCGCCGGAAAATGCCTGGAAATTTTGCCGAAAATACCGGGTACGGTTAAACATGTACGATACCGACCACCGGATGCTAAGCGTGATGTCTCAGTTAGTTGATGAATTTAGCGGATTTTTGGCAGGGTTAAACTGAACGTTAACGTTGAGTTTTAGGCCGGGCGGCCTCATATCGTCAGTAATTAAATTTAACAATAAGGCTATCCCATGACGACTCTGCATATTGTTTGTCCTCACTGCGATACGGTAAACCGTATCGCAGCCGAACGCTTGTCCCAACAGCCTCGTTGCGGCCGGTGTAAACAGCCGGTGTTTAGCGGGCGGCCGCCGGCATTAACCGGGAAAAACTTTCAACAGCATATTGCCCGTAACGATATTCCGGTGGTGGTCGATTTTTGGGCGTCGTGGTGCGGACCCTGCAAAATGATGGCTCCGGCCTATGCTCAAGCTGCGGCTACGCTCGAACCGCGGCTGCGTTTAGCCAAATTGAACACCGAACAGGAGCAAGGCATTGCGGCTCAATTTAATATTCGCAGTATTCCTACCTTGGTTATATTCAAATCCGGCCGTGAAATCGCCCGCATGTCCGGTGCGATGAGTGCTGCCGATATTGTTCGCTGGATCGACAGCCAACTTTGATCGTCTATCCATTCCTTAGCTATCGCATGACGTTGATGGCTCAAGGCCAATAACTTTACTATCGGGATCATCCATGAAACGATGCACATGGGCGCAGGCCAGTCCGGCCGAACAGCAATATCACGATCTCGAATGGGGCGTTCCGGTGCATGACGACCGGTTATTGTTTGAGTTTTTGATTCTTGAAGGCGCTCAGGCCGGTTTAAGCTGGTCAACCATTTTGAACAAACGCGACGGCTACAGAAAGGCCTTCGATAATTTTACCGCCGAAAAAATGGCTCGTTACGATGCTGAAAAAATCAATGCGCTATTGGCTAATCCGGCTATCGTAAGGAATAAGCTGAAGGTTAATGCGGCGGTGATCAATGCCCAAGCTTTTTTGAATGTTCAGCAGGCTTTTGGCGGCTTTGATCGCTATATCTGGTCATTCGTTGACGGTAAACCGCGCCATAATGCCTGGGAACAGGCCGCCGATATTCCAGCATCTACGCCAACATCAGAGCTGATGAGCAAGGATCTTAAAAAGCGCGGCTTTAAGTTTGTCGGCAGCACTATTTGTTATGCTTATATGCAAGCGACCGGCATGGTTAACGATCATACTCTCGATTGTTATCGCCATGACGACATTAAAACCCACTATTCATAAGGAGAAAAACTATGCGTTATCTACATACTATGGTTCGGGTTCATGACCTGAATGAATCGCTCGATTTTTATTGCAACAAGCTGGGTTTGATCGAACACAACAGAATAGACAGCGAAGAAGGACGTTTTACGCTGGTCTATCTGTATGCGCCGGAAGATACTTATCAGGCCGATAAAATGCATGCGCCGCTTCTGGAGTTGACTTATAACTGGGATACCGAGGACTATCAGGGCGGGCGCAACTTCGGTCATTTGGCTTTTGAAGTCGATAATATTTACGAAACCTGCCAAAAACTGATGGATGCGGGCGTGCTCATCAACCGCCCGCCGCGTGACGGTTGGATGGCGTTTATACGCTCGCCGGACCATATTTCTATTGAATTGTTGCAAAAAGATGCGCCGCTGATGCCTTCGGAGAAATGGCTGGCGATGGAAAATACGGGGACTTGGTAGGAACGTAATCTAATCGGCTTGCTTGCCTTGGCGTCCGACACTTGTTGATGCTTCGACGTATCGGACATCAAATAAAGTTTACGAATGTGCATGAAATAACTAGAGCAAGTTTTTTTAAGCCATGAAGAACATGAAGGGCATCAAGGATTTAAATCTTCATGCCCTTCATGTACTTCATGGTAGCAGCTTTATTTAATTCATGGTTGTCCCTTATTCGCCAGGTTCCGAGGCGACATCGCCACTGCCGGGGTGTTTCCAGTGTTTTTTATTAGGACTTACGCATTGACGAGCAAGCAGTAAATATGTCATAGGAAGACGATTTAACAAGAGCGATTCAGGAATGATAAGAAAACCTAGCCGTCCACCGACAGCACGTTGCACATTGCCAATGTATATGGGATTTTTGA
>SXGU01439227.1_pt1 | contig 14949 bp, 11 predicted proteins | sample 3174531 | NCBI WGS metagenome assembly SXGU01 (sample SAMN11356863, study PRJNA531348) | freshwater metagenome | isolation source: freshwater sample F1-140 | place: China: Fuxian Lake, Yuxi | collected 2017-12-25
GCCGCCGACGCGCGCTTCTACTCGCGCTACTACCCGCGCCGCCTGATGGCCGAGGCGATGCTCGACGCCTTCTCGCAAGTCACCGGCGTTCCGACCGAGTTCCGCCGCGACCTCCGCAATGCCAATCGCGGCATCGGCGACCGCTACCCCGTGAACCTCCGCGCCTTCCAGCTCCCCGACTCGAACATCGCCAGCTACTTCCTGAAAACCTTCGGCCGTGCCGACCGCCTCCAGACCTGCGAGTGCGAACGCACCGAGGAGCCGAGCCTCGCCCAAGCCCTGCACATCGCGAACGGCGACACCATTAACGCGAAGCTCGGCACGAAGGACAACCGCATCGCCACGCTCCTCGCCGCGAAGAAGTCCAACGAGGAAATTCTCGACGAAGCCTTCCTCAGCACGCTCTCCCGCCCGCCGACGGCCACGGAGAAGACGCGTTCCCTGAAACTCCTCGCCGACGCGGGCGAACCGGAGCGCCGCGCTGCCCTCGAAGATCTGTATTGGAGCCTCCTCAGCAGCAAGGAATTCCTGTTCAATCACTGAACAGCCTTTGCCTGCCGGCGGAATTGGAGATTGTCCCCGCGTGTCCGTCCGCGTATTGATTGCGCTGCTTAACCCATGTTCGCGCAGCTCGACCACTTCAACCAAAACACCGGCGCATATGCCGTCGTGCTCGGGATTCTTGTGCTGGCCATGCTCGGGTGGCTGATCGCCGTCCAGCAGCAGCAGTTGCGGACCTTGCAGGACTGGGAGGCGGAGCGCCAGGCCACCGAGCGGCAGCGGATGGCCCTCGAACAGGCGCGCATGGCCGTCGAGGAGGCGCAATTGGCCGAGCGCCTGCATCAGGAACAACAGGTCCACGAGGCCCGTCACGCCGTGGCTGAGGCCGGCGCCCTGCTCCACCAGCTCAAAAGGCAGTTCGGATGAACCTCGCCCTCACCCGCAAGCTGGCCCTGCTCCAGGCCACCGCCGCTAACCTGCGCGAGACAAGCCGCTCGTTCACCGATCATGCGGACATGTTCGCCTACCGGCAGTTTCAGATGGAGCTGGCGGAATATCTCGGCACTCACCGCGCCGCCGGCGACATCCCGCATGAGCCAGACGTGTTCGTCCACGAGGAGCTGGACCGGCTCGAGCGCGTCGTGCAGCCCCTCGCGGGGTTTGTGCAGGAGCAGCTCGCCCTTGGCAGGGACATTCTCGACGCGAAGAAGGAGTCGCTCACGCAGCCGCAGGTTCTCGAATGCAAGGCCTCTGCCGACGCGGCCTTCAGCGCGCTGGTCGAGACGCAGCACCGGCTGGCGTCGGGCTTCCTGAACCATGACCTCACGATGGACACGGGCGACGTGGATCTCGCGCCCGACCTGATCGCCTTCTGCAAGCTGGCGCGCCCGCAGTCGCCGCTGCTGCAACCGGACCGCGCCGCACTGTGCCAGTTCGCCAATGGAGAGGGGACGCTGCACGCGCAGGTGGTCGAGCATCTGGACACAGTGCGTGCCACGTGCGCCGAGCTGCTGGAGCTGCACACTGAGCAGGCCGAGATACTCAAGCAGGCCCACGCGCTCGCGGAGACGGGGGACTTCGCGCGCGCCGCTGCGTTGATCGAGGGGCTGAACCCCGTCTTCACCGACCTGCCCTACCAGCATGTGACGGAGATCATTGACGGCTGGCGCAAGAATCTCGACGAGCTGGAGGCGAAGTTCGCGCAGCATCGCCAGCGCGTGGAGGCTCCGTGGCGCGCGCCCTTCGCGCAGCCGTGGAAAGTCCCGCCGCGCCAGGTGGCCGAGGACGACCGGCTCCAGCAGTTCCACGACTACCTCGCGAAGTTTCACGGCGGCCTCGATGCCTGGAAGAACTCGGACTTCGCTCGCGACGGGCATTCGCTCTTCAAGAAACTCGCCGCGCAACTGGACGCGCTCCGCACCGACCTGCGCCGCCGGTGCGACGCCGCGCGAACCCGCGCGCTGGGCGAACTCGCCGGTTCCTTTGCGCTCGCGCTGCTTGCGACGCAGTTCCCCAAGCAACTGCTGCCCGTGCTCGGGCCCATCGCCGTGGTCTTCGCGCTCGTGAAGGCCAGCCAGGCCATGCGCCGCAGATTGCGCGCGCGGACTTGTGTGGTGTTCCGGCTCGAAGCGGACGGCCGCGCCATCGAGGACCCGGAGAAGTCCTTCATCCGTCTCAACGGCGATCCGGTGCGCTCGGGCGACCTCATCGCGCCGGGCGGTTACCAGCTCACGCTGGACACGAGCTTCTACGAGCCGCTCCTGCGGACGGTCACGGTGCAGTTCGGCCAACGCAACAACCTTGGCGTCATCGCCGTGAAGCTGAACCGCGACACGCACACCAACGAGCTAGGCATGCGCTTCATGCCCGTGCCCGGCGCGATGGCGCTCTTCAGCGTCTGGCCCACGCGCGTGCAGGACTACGATGTGTTCGCACAGGACACGCAGCAGAAGTGGCCGCGGCCCAAGTTCCGCCAGGAGCCCCCGCATCCCGCAGTGAACGTGAGCTGGGACGATGCACGGCGGTTCTGCCTCTGGCTCACCGAGCGCGAACGCCGAGCCGGCCGCATCGGCGAGCGCGACGAATATCGCCTGCCCACCGACCTCGAATGGAGCGCCGCCGTGGACCTCGGCAAGGAAACCGGCACCACGCCCGCCGAGCGCGACGGCCAAATCTCTGACGTGTATCCGTGGGGCAAGGACTGGCCGCCGCCGAGGAACGTGGGCAACTACGACGGCGAACTGCGCAAAGACGACTTCGACTACACCTCGCCCGTCGGCAGCTTCCCCGCAAACCGTCACGGCCTCCACGACCTCGGCGGCAACGTGTGGGAGTGGTGCAGCGACTCCTACGACGGGCAGCAGACCTATCGCGTGCTGCGCGGCGCATCATGGCACAGCTCGAAGGCGCACACGCTCCTCTCCTCCGCGCGGCTCTTCAATTCCCCCGGGCACCGCGTGGACATCGTCGGCTTCCGCTGCGTGCTCGAAGTCCGCCGCCCCAGCCCGGTGTTCTCCATGCGGGACAAGCAGCCCGCTGAATCCCCCGCCCCGCCCAGCGCGCCAGAGCCGACGGCTCCATCGTGAAGCTCCCGCTTCCGACCATCACAGACACCCGCCCGCCTCCGCTCACCGCTGCACCCGCGCGCTGCCGCCGCCCACGAGCGACTCGACTTCCTTCAGCGTCGCCATGCTCGTGTCGCCCGGCGTAGTCATCGCAAGTGCGCCGTGAGCGGCTCCATAGTCCACTGCCTTCTGAGCGTCGTTGAACTGGAGGAAGCCATAGATCAGCCCGCTCGCGAAGCTGTCCCCGCCGCCCACGCGATCCAGTATCCACAAGTCCTTCCGCATCTCCGCCTCGTGGAACTGCCCGCCTGCCCACGCGATCGCGCCCCAGTCGTTCACGCTCGCGGACTTCACCGCGCGCAACGTGGTGGCCACCACCTTGAAGTTCGGGAACTCCCTCACCGCCTGCGTGATCATCTGCTTGAAGGCCTCTGTCTCAAGGTTTGCCAGCTTGTGATCCATGCCCTTCACCTCGAAGCCCAGGCACGCGGTGAAATCCTCCTCGTTGCCGATCATCACATCAACGAACGGCGCAAGCGCGCGGTTCACCGACTGCGCCTTCGACTGCCCACCGATGGATTTCCACAGCGAAGGCCGGTAGTTCAGATCGTAGCTCACGATGGTGCCGTGCCGCTTCGCCGCCTGCACCGCTTCCAGCACCACCGCCGCCGTCGTCTCGGAGAGTGCGGCGTAGATGCCGCCGGTGTGCAGCCATCGGACTCCCAGGGTGCCAAAGATGTGCTCCCAATCCACCTGACCCGGCCGCATCTGGCTGGCCGCCGAGTTCGCGCGATCCGAGATGCCCACCGCGCCGCGCACGCCGTAGCCGCGCTCGGTGAAGTTCAGCCCCACGCGCACATTGCGCCCGATGCCATCGAACGGCACCCACTGGATGAACCGCGTGTCCACGCCCCCGTGCAGGATGAAGTCCTCCGCCAGCCGGCCCACCTCATTCTCCGGGAACGCCGTGACCACCGCCGTGCGCTGGCCGAAGCACCGGCGCAACCCGCGCGCCACGTTGTATTCCCCGCCGCCCTCCCAGACCTTGAACTCGCGCGCCGTGCGCACGCGCCCCTCGCCCGGATCGAGTCGCAGCATGATCTCCCCGAGGGAAACCTGGTCAACGGCGCACTGCGCGGCGGGACGGAGTTGAAGCATCGGCATGGCGAAATCGGGTTACGGGCCAGGCGAGAGAGTTGGGGAGAAGGCCGGCGGGAGACAACTGCAATTTGCTCAAGGTGGCGAAGGCCGCCGCGCCTCCGGCGCGAGGTGGCCGGGACTTCCGCCTGACGGATGTGCATGGGCGCGTCATCTGGGAAGTGCTGGTGTGAAAGAAGCAGATTCTGCTTGCAACAGTTCTAGGCCATGTAAGCCGCGTGGTTGAGATGACGTCGATTTTCATCTTTGGATATTCGCACCAGACTTAACAGCAATCTGCTCGATAAGATACCAACTCTCTTGAACCTCGCGTTGTGCAGCGTCCTGAGCGCTGACACCACTGCGGACAGCCTCTCCGGCAGTCACGGGACCCGCCCGTCTCCTGCAATTTCTGCTGCCGAGTAGCGCGTGAATTCCTATGCTCGCGCCCGAGCGTCCGCGCTTCGCGTTGCTCCAACTCTACCGCCTCGGCATCCTGCTGGCGGTGGCGTGGCTGGTCCGCGCGCATCACCCGCGCCTGCGCGTGGAGGGAGACGCGCCGGTGCGCGTGGCGGAGGTCACGGGGTGGTTCACGAACGCGGCGGAACTCCGGCTGGACCTCGGCGCGCGCGGCGGGTTTCTCGTGCTGGCCGGGGACGGTGCGGAGCTGGGCTACTTGATCCGCACGTTGCCGCATGCGGAGCGGATCATCGGCTATTGCGGCATCACGGACACGCTCGTGGCGCTGGATCGCGAGGGCCGCGTGCTGGGCTTCCGCATCCGCAAGTCCGAGGATACGAAGACGCATGTGGGCGACGTGATGGCGGACCGGCACTTCAAGAAGACGTGGACCGGCCTGACGTGGGAGGAGGTCGCGGGGATGGACTTGAAAGCGGCCGGCGTGGAGGGCGTATCCGGCGCGACGATGACGAGCCTGGCGGTGGCGGAGGGCATCGTGGATCGCTTCCGTGTCGCGCAGGGGGAGCTGCGTCCGCAATCGGTGCGCGTGGGCGTGCGGGACTTCGGGCTGGCGCGGTGGTTTCAGTGGGTGGTGATCGGCTACGTGGGTTTGCTCAACGGCGACCTGCTCGCGCAGTCCTTGCTTGCTGGATGGGCAAAGTCGTGCGTGGCGTGGCGCATGGCCCCCGGTCTTGTGCTGTTCGCTGCGGCAGCTTCTGCGGTGCCGTGGGTGGGGAAGAGGCCGCTGTATTGCCAGCAGCTTTGTCCGCACGGTGCGGCACAGGAGATCGTCACGCGCCTCGCGCCGGTGCGATGGCGTATCCGTGTGCCGGGGCGCTGGATCGTGCGCTGCGGTGGCTGCCGGGGGCTTTGCTGCTGCTCGTGCTGACCGTGGTGATGCTGCCGCTGAACTTTGATCTGGCGAGTCTTGAGCCGTTCGACGCCTACGTCATCCGCTCGGCGGGCGTGGCGACGATCGCCGTGGCCGGCATCGGCTTGCTCGCCGCTGTGAGCGTGCCGAAGGCGTATTGCAAATACGGGTGTCCGACGGGAGCGCTGCTGGAGTTCGTCCGCGCACGAGGGCCGGGCGACAAGTTCGGGAAGCGGGACGTGGCGGCGGGGCTGTTGCTCGCGGGAGCGTTCGCAATGCGTTGGCTGATGTAAAACCGCACGGGTGAGTTGGAACGCCAAGCCCGACGGTGATGACGGGGAGGGCTTCGTGCTGGCGGATGAGCCAGTTTAGACTTTCCAAAACGACACAGTCCGCCCCAGCTTTCCGCGTGTTCAGACTGTCTCGCAAGTCAGCGGCCATCCCAACTCCGCCCACGACCAAGCGTCCCGCCAGCATCTGGTCCCTCGACCCCGCCGTCACTTTCCTGAACCACGGCTCGTTCGGCAGTTGCCCGCTGCGGGTGCTGGAGTTCCAGCGTGATGTGCGGGAGCGGATGGAGCGGCAGCCGGTGAAGTTCTTCGTGCGCGACTTGGAGGAGCTGCTCGACTGGGCTCGCGTCCGGCTGGCGAAGTTTCTTGGCGGCAAGGCGGAGAATCTTGTCTTCGTCCCCAACGCCACGTCTGGCGTGAACGCGGTGCTGCGCTCGCTCACCTTCGAGCCGGGCGATGAGCTGCTCGTCACAGACCACGAATACAACGCCTGCCGCAACGCCTTGGACTACGTCGCCCAGCGCACCGGCGCAAAGGTGGTCGTGGCGAAGATTCCGTTTCCGCTCGCGAGCGCGGAGGAAATCATCGAGGCCGTGATGGGCGCGGTGACGTGGCGCACGCGGCTGGCGTTGCTGGACCATGTGACCAGCCAGACCGGGCTGGTGATGCCCATCGAGTTCCTCGTGCGCGAGCTGAACGCGCACAACGTGGACACGCTGGTGGACGGCGCGCACGCGCCGGGCATGGTGCCGCTGGATCTGCACGCGCTCAACGCGGCCTATTACACGGGCAACTGCCACAAGTGGATTTGCGCTCCGAAGGGCGCAGGGTTTCTCCATGTGCGCGCGGACCGGCAGGAGCGCGTCCGCCCGCTCGTCATCAGCCACGGCGCGAACTCACAGCGCACGGACCGCTCACGGTTCCTCATCGAGTTCGGCTGGATGGGCACGAGCGACCCGAGCGCGGCGCTTTCGGTGCCCAAGGCGATAGAGGTCGTCCGCTCGATGCGGCCCGGCGGCTGGAAGGAAGTGATGACGGACAACCGCGACCTCGCGCTCGCAGCCCGCCGCGTGTTGTGCGACGCGCTTCAGATTCCCCTGCCCTGCCCGGATGAACTCATCGGTTCCCTGGCTGCGGTCCCCATCCCCGATGCGCCCAGCGCCAAGCCGTCGAAGAACCCGCTCTACCTCGACTCGTTGCAGGATGAGCTGCTTGCCAAGTTCAAGATCGAAGTCCCCGTCATCCCGTGGCCCGCGCCGCCTAGGCGGCTGCTGCGCGTCTCAGCGCAGCTCTACAACTCGCTGCCGCAATACGAAGCGCTGGCGGATGCGCTGAAGAAGGTGCTGTGAGCCGAAGCCCGTGCCGGCGACTTGCAGTCGCCGACAGTGAGCCGCGTCAGCCATGGGGGGGGGGCGACTGCAAGTCGCGGGCACGCGCTATCGCACTGCCACCAGGCGCACTTCCGAGGCTGGGAGAAGCAAGTGCGCCAGTGAGCGCAGCAAGCTGAAGCTTGTTTCACCGAGGTTGAACTTCACAGCAGCAGCCGCAGCCGCTCGGTCGTAGCCGAACTTGCCAATGCCTGCCGACTCCAACTTGAAGCCGCATTCAGTCACGAGATTGCCGAGGGTTTGGGCGTTCCACGAGAAGAGGTGATGGTTCGGCTCTGCGGGGTCGTGGTGGCGATAGCGGCGTTCCTTCTCGAATGGCACGTGGAGCAGCAGCTTGCCGCCGGGCTTGAGGACACGGCGGATTTCCGCAAGAGACGCGGCGGGGTTCAGCGCATGCTCCAGCATGTGATGGCAAATCACCACGTCGGCGCTGGAGTCGGCGAGTGCCGTGGGCGAGAGGACGAACTCAATGCCAAGCTCGCGCACCGCTGGCTCCAGGAAGTCCGACACATCGAAGCCGATGCGGCGCGCACACTTCAGCCCGGCGAGGTTCCATCCCGCGCCGACACCGAACTCGACGACGATGTCCGTCGCGCGAACGTGCGATGCAAATTTCTCCGCCCGCAAACGCACGACCCACGGGAAGGCCTCCGGCGGGATGCCGCGCTTGCCTTCGTGATAGGCGCGTCCGGCATCGCCTCGGTAGTGGCGCGCGGCGGAGTTGTCCGGCGAGTCAGGCATCGGGAGGAGCGTAGCGGAACGGGGCGCGCGCTGTCGAATGCGCCATGTGAGCTGTAGCGGCGGTCTGTGCCCGCCGTCTGTAGTCGCAGTCTTGTCGGTCCGGCGGTTCGACAGGAGGACGGCGGTCACAGACCGCCGCTACAGGGCGCTACAGGGCTGGCAGCCTGAGTCGTCCTCGGGTAGAACTCGCGCGTGCCCATCGCCGCTGATTCCGGCCAGACAGACGGCTCCGACTTGGAGCTGTCCATCGTGATGCCGTGCCTGAATGAGGCGGAGACGTTGCCGGCATGCATCGGGAAGGCGCTGCGCTTTCTGCGTGAAGAACAAGTTCCCGGTGAAGTGCTCGTGGCGGACAACGGCAGCACAGACGGTTCGCAGGCACTCGCGACCCAACTCGGTGCGCGCGTGGTGACGGTGGCCGCGCGCGGCTATGGGAATGCGCTGCGCGGTGGCCTCGCGGCGGCGCGCGGTCGGTTCGTGGTGATGGGGGACGCGGATGACAGCTACGACTTCGCGGCGCTGGGCGCGTTCGTCGCGAAGCTGCGGGCAGGCGCGGACTTGGTGCAGGGCTGCCGGCTGCCGGCGGGGGGCGGGACGATTGAGCCGGAGGCGATGCCGGCGTCGCACCGGTGGCTGGGGAATCCGCTGTTCTCGGCGCTCGCGCGGCGGATGTTCCGCGTGCCGGTGAACGACATCTACTGCGGGCTGCGCGGGTTCCGGCGCGTCTTGATCCCCGAGCTCGACTTGCGCTGCGAGGGGATGGAGTTCGCCACTGAGATGCTGATCAAGGCGAGCCTGCGCGGGGCGCGCATCGAGGAGGTGCCGATCACGCTGCATCGCGACGGACGCACCGCGCACGCGCCGCATCTGCGCACGTTCCGCGATGGCTGGCGGACGCTGCGGTTCTTCCTCATTTGCAGTCCGCGCTGGCTGTTCGTGTATCCGGGGCTGCTGCTGCTGGCGCTCGGCGGGCTGGGTTTCGGCGTGGCGATGCCGGGGCTGACCTTCTTCGGCGCGACGTTCGACGCGCACACGCTGCTGTTCGCGAGCCTGGCGCTGATGGTGGGTTATCAAGCCGTGCTGTTCGGCTGGCTGGCGCGCACGCTGGCGGCACGGGAAGGTTTTTTGCCGGAGACGAAGCTGCTCGGCTGGCTGCGAGAGGTGCTATCGCTGGAACGCGGATTGTGCTTTGGCGTCATGGTGTTGCTCGGCGGCGTTGGACTGCTGCTGGCGGCAGTCGCGCAATGGCAGGCGGCGGGATTCGGCCGGCTGGATTACGCGCACACGATGCGCTGGGTGATCCCGGGCGTGACGCTGACGGCGCTGGGATTTCAAACGGTGCTTGCGAGCTTCTTCGTCGCGGTGCTGGGGTGGTATCGGAGGTGATGATGAAACCAGACTCACGCAAAGGGCGCAAAGAGGGGAACCGGTTTTCAGCATTCCTTCGCGCCCTTTGCGTGAGGCCTCCCCTCCTGCCTCATGAGTGAAACCAGCCCAACCGTGACCGCGTGGGAGGCGGCTTACCTGCGGTTCGAGACGTGCGAGGAGGAGCTGAGGAAATTCCTGCGCCGGCTGCGCAAGCTCGGCGCGCTGACGTGGCCGAGGGACGCGCAGGTGGTGGAGATTTTCTGCGGCCGGGGCAACGGGCTGCACGCGCTGCATCATCTGGGTTTCACGCGGGTGGAGGGCGTGGACTGCTCGGCGGCGTTGGTGGCGCGCTATTCCGGCCCGGCGAAGTTCGTGGTGGCGGATTGCCGGCAGCTTCCATTTCCCGATGCATCGCGCGACATCGTAATCGTGCAGGGCGGGCTGCATCACCTTCCAGAACTGCGGGCCGACTTGGAGAAAGTCGTGAGTGAAGTGCGGCGCGTGTTGCGACCGAGCGGGCGGTTCATGGTGGTGGAGCCGTGGCGGACGCCGTTCCTGCGGTTCGTGCATTGGGTCGGGAGCTTCCGTCTCGCGCGGCGGATGTGGGCCAAGCTCGACGCGCTGGAGACGATGACGGAATTGGAGTGGGTAACATACGACCAGTGGCTGCGGCAGCCAGAGGCGGTGCTGCGCCGCTTGGAAGGCGACTTCGCGACGGAGCGGAAGTGCATCGGCTGGGGGAAGCTGATGTGGGTCGGGAGGAGGGAGAGTGATTAGTGATTCGTAATTAGTCCGATCCAAGCGGCGGAGTTGTCGTGGCATTCTGGACTCAGCACTAATTACTAATCACTCTCCGCGCGGTCGCTCTGGATCAGATGAACACCAAGTTCCAACTCTGCTGGATTTTCGCCGTGCAAGCCGTGCTGCTCGCGGTCGCGGGGTGGCGGAACTTGCACCAGTTGAATCCAGACGCGATCGCCTACATACGCATCGCGGGCTACTACGCGGGCGGGGAAGTGGAGCTGGCGGTGACGGGGTATTGGGGGCCGCTCCTGAGCTGGCTGATGGGGCCGCTGCTGAAGGCGGGCGTGGCTCCACTGGTCGCGGCGCGAGTGGTGATGGCGGTGTCGGGCGTGGTGTTTCTGTGCGGGGCGGTGGCGGTGTTTCGCGCGTTCCGGCTGCCACGAGTGGCGATGCTGACGGGCGCGTGGATGGCGATGGGCTGGTCGGTGTTTTGGTCGGTGCGGCACATCACGCCGGATTTGCTGATGGCGGGTTTGGTAGCGCTGGCGGTGAGCGCGACGGTGGAATTATTTTTGCGCCGTAGCCGCCGAGGTGAAGAGGCGGAATCCGGAACGCGCAACGCGCAACTCGGAGTCAACGGGGACCGCCTCCTGACCTCGGCGGCTACGGCGGGGTTCTGGTGGGGCTTGGCGTATCTGGCGAAGGCGGTGGCGCTGCCGCTGGCGGGGTTGGTGACGGCGGGGCTGGCATTGTTTGCCTTGAGCGGACGCGGGGAACTGCGGCGTGAGATTGCGCGACGGCTGGGCTTCGTCTGGCTTTGCGCGGCGCTGGTGGCGGGGCCGTGGATTGGCGTGCTGTCGCTGCACTACGGGAAGTTCACATTCTCAACGACGGGGCCAATCGCGCACGCGCTGGCGGGACCGGGCGAGCAGGCGCGTTATCACCCGGCGATGGTGAAGCTGCACCAGCCGGACGATGGGCGCGTGACGCAGTGGGAGGAGCCGTCGCGGATGGAGTATGTGCATTGGTCGCCATTCGCGAACGGGGAGAACTTCCGTCATCAGCTCGCCGTGGTGGCACAGAACGCGGCGACGCTCGTGGACTGGCTCTGGGGTGTGCGCTGGCTGTCCGGGGCTGACGACCCGCGCGCGGCCGCACGGATGTTGCCGGGATTTGATTTGCTTGGCCTGAGCCTGGCAGGGGTCGTGGGCGGAGCAGTTGTGCTGTTCACGCACCGCCGCCGGCCAAGACGCGTGCGCTGGAGCTGGGCTGCGGTTCCAGTGTTTTGCCTGGGTGGTTTGTATCTGCCGTTCTTCATGATGGCGGAGGACAACAGGTATTTCCACGCCGCTCTGCCGTTCGTGTGGGTGCTTGTGATTGGCGCGTGGGGCTGGGCGTCGCGCCAGCATTGGGAATCGGCGAAGCGCATCCGCGCGACTGTTTTCCGTGTGGCGGCCTGGGCGTTTCTGATTCCGCCGGTGCTCTGGCTAGCAATGGCGCTGTTCGGAATTCCAAATGCCGCAGGCCACGCGGCGCACGAACTGGCGGCGCAGTTGAAGGCAGGCGGTCATCGCGGCCCGGTCGCTGGGAGCGGCTTGCTGCCGGGCGGGCGCGCGGGGCTTTACACGGCGTTTCTGCTGGGCGAGCGCTGGCTGGGGGACGACCCGCAGGCTGGACCAGCGGAGTTCCTGGCGGGCGGCGCGCGGATGGTGGTGGTGCGGAGCAGCTCGCGGCAGGCCGAGGCGTTCACGCTCGATTCGCGGTGGCGTCCAGCGCCGAGAGGACCGGCCGCGACGCTTCAGGTTTTCATTCGGGAGAATCCCTAGGCGGTTGAAACAATTTGGCTGGAATTTGTCGGGCTGGTTCTCTCTCCTTGCGCTGCGGCCGGTATAAAAATTTGATCCATCCCGTGCGGCGTCAGGAAATCAGCGAACAACGGCAATGAATTATTGGCTGGAAACAGATGGCGGGGAGCAATTCCCGCTGCAAGGCACCTGCACCATCGGGCGCCTGCCGGAGAACACGATGGCGATCAACGACGGCGAGGTCTCTCGGCGGCACGCCATCATCCACGCACAGGGTGACGGTGGCTACTACATGGTGGACTTGGGCAGCCGCAATGGAACAATCCTGAACGGTCAGCGGATGCGGATGCCCGCGCAGTTGAAGGACAACGATCGCATCCAGATTTCCACCACCACGCTCGTCTTTCGCGCCAGCGAGCCGGAGAACGCCGATGGCGAGGAGGCGATGATGACCATCGTCGCCGCGCACCAGACTGCGAAGTCCGGCATGTGCTGGATGCTGGTGGCGGACATCTGCCAGTTCACGAAGATGAGCCAGACCATGCCGCAGGATGAGCTGGCGCAGATGGTCGGCAAATGGGTGCTGGCGTGCAAGCAAACCATTGAGAAGTCGCAGGGCCACATCAACAAATACCTCGGCGATGGCTACCTGGCCTATTGGCCGATGGACATCACCAAGCCGGAGGCCATCGCCGCCACCATCAACTCCCTGCGCGCCTTGCAGGAGGCGACCACGAACATGCAGTTCCGCATCGTGCTGCACTACGGGCAGGTGCGGATGGACAGCTCGTTGCAGCAGGGCGAGGACAATTTAATCGGGCCGCAGGTGAACTTTGTCTTCCGCATGGAGAAGGTGTGCGGCGGGCTGAAGCAGTTCTGCCTTTTGAGCGAGGCGGCGGCCACGGAGCTTCAACCTTACTTCGAGCTGACGCCGCAGGGTGCGCATCCGCTCGGCGGCTTCCAGGGTGAGCACAACATGTTCTCATGCTGAAGCGGCGGGCGCAGAGGCGGTTGCTCCAAGTGCCCCGGCCGCGTGAAAAATCACCCGCAGAATCCGCCTCCTGACCTCGGCGGCTACCGGTTGCGGGCGTCCCAGTCCTTCCAGAAAGCCTGCGGTGTGGTAACGCGGGTCCAGTCATCCAACGGCACGTTGTAGCCGATGCGCTTGGCCTTGGGCAGTTGCCTGAGCGCGACCACGGAGGGCGATGGGAACGGGATGGAGAGCTGTTCCAAGTCCTGGCACTCCCAGAGCGGATTCAAATCCGGCTGCGTGGAGAGACCGTCGAGACGGAGAACTTTCAACGGCATGTTAGCGAGCGGGGCGATGCTGGCGATCTGTGTCTTGGAGAGGTTGAGGAATTGCAGTGGCGCGCCACGGAGAGCGTCGAGGCTGGACACCTTCGTTCCCGAGAGATCGAGTTCGACGTTCAGAGGAGCGCCTTGCAGGGGCGAGATGTCAGCAATGGCGGTGTCGGCAAGCCTGAGGATGTCGAGGGGCATCCCGGCCAGCGGCGCGATGCTCGTGATGTCGCTCTCGCGGAGATCGAGAAAGCGGAGGGAGGTCATCTTGGCAAGGGGGGCGACATTCTCGACGGGCGTCTTGAAGCAGCTCAAGTGCTGGAGGCGCATCCCCTTCAGCGCGGTGATGTCTCGCACCTGCGTCCGGTCCATGAGGTTCGTGACCAGCGGCGCGCCGGCAAGCGCGCTGATGTCGTTCACGCCGGTCTCGCTGAAGCTGATGAACTGGAGCGGCGCGCCCTTGAGCGGGGAAAGGCCGGGGAGCTGGACGACGCGGCTCTTGTCGAGGTTGAGCCACTTGAGCGGCTTGCCGGCGAGCGGCGTGAGGTCGCGCACCTGGCTGGCACCGAGGTCGAGGACCGCAAGTGTCTTGATGCTCCCCAACGGTTTGAGGTCCGTCATGCGCGTGCCTCGGAGGTCAAGGCGCTTGAGCGGAAGTTCCGCCAACGGCCCGAGGTCGAGAACGCTGATGCAGTTCCGCAGGCTCAACTCCACGAGGGTTTTGGTGTCCTTGAGCGGGCCGAGGCCGCTCAGACCGCCGAGGCCGGTGAGGTCCAGTTGCGTCAGGGGCATTCCCTTGAGCGGCGAGAGGTCGGTGATCTCCGTGCAGCCCGAGAGGTTCAAGGTGGTCAACGGGATGGTCGCGAGGGACCGAAGGCTGGAGACTTTCTGGCCGGTGAGATTGAGGTGGAACTCGCCCGAGGCTTCGCGTTCCAGCAATTCCGGCTTGATGCCGCCGGTCGCAAGACTCTTGCGAAAGGTGTCGAGGATCTTGGTGTCGCCTGCCGCGAATCTCGCAAACATCAGGCCCGCCTCCTCGACGCGGCCCTGCTCGCGCATCATCTCGTAGAGGTTCCGGTAGCTCTCGGACTTCAGCTTCTTGTGGTCCGTGTTGTCGCGCAGCACGCCGGCCAGGACGACAAAGCTCTTGTTCGCCTCGGGGTGCCGGGAGTCGAGTTCACGCGCCTTCTCATAGGCTTCGCGGGCACCCTCGTATTCCTGGAGCGAGACGAGGATGTTACCCTTGATGTTGTGGAAGCTCGCGTTGGAGCCGTCGAGCTTGATGGCCTGATCCACGTTGACTAGGGCGTTGGTGAACTGAAGCTTGCGCAAATCACCCTCGGCGACGGAGGCGAATGAAGGCGCGGTTTTGCGGAGTTCACCTACGGTTTCTTCAGCCTTCTTCAGCGCCCTTTGCGCCTCCAATTTGCTGAGTTGCACCTTGCCCAGAAAGCCGAGGATCACCAGGAAGACCAAGCCAAGAGCCCCCAGCGCCATGAAGACTTCCTTCTTGTTGCGCTGGAGCAGCAGCTTCATCAGCGTGAAGATGTTCGCGTCCTGCGCGCTGGTGGCGTAGCCGCCCTGGTATTTCGCGATGTCCCCCTGAAGCTCCTCGATGCTCTGATAGCGCTGCTCGCGTTCGCGCTCCATGCACTTCATCGCCACGGCGGAGAGCGCATCGGGGATCGTTCCACCCGGGCAGTGCGGCGCGGTCATGCCGGAGGGGTTTTCAATGGGCTTGTTGTTGAACGAGCTGGGCGTCGTGATGTCGCCAGAGGTCAC
>SXGU01135285.1_pt1 | contig 14942 bp, 17 predicted proteins | sample 3174531 | NCBI WGS metagenome assembly SXGU01 (sample SAMN11356863, study PRJNA531348) | freshwater metagenome | isolation source: freshwater sample F1-140 | place: China: Fuxian Lake, Yuxi | collected 2017-12-25
AATTTCACCTGGTTTGGGTGGATTGCCACCACCGACTAATGCTACAGGAGAGGCCGTGTGGTGGGGCGCGCGAAAGGGTGGTTGACGCCAGTCGCTAAAATTGGTGAGTCGGCCGCGGACAGAATTAATGGCTGCACATTCCAAGGCTTGTGTTTCAGAGAGCTCTGGCAAGAGTGTGCTGAAGCGTTTAGCCAACATGGTTTTACCACTGCCGGGTGGACCACTTAACAAGATACTATGCCCACCACAGGCGGCAATTTCCATCGCGCGCTTGGCGTGGAGCTGTCCTTTGACGTCTGACCAATCAAGCGCCTGATCACTGGGTGTGAGTTCTGGTCGTTTAGGTAATGTTTGCAAAGGGGTATCTTGGCATAGGTAACCGCAGACGGCACGAAGGCTCCCTGCGGTATAAACACCGTCATGTCCAGCGAGTGATGCTTCCGCTGCGTTCGCGTCTGCAATAATTAATTGTTGTTTCTCAAGGTGTGTGGCCAATACCACTGGGAGAATGGCAGATACTCCTCGTAAATTGCCATTCAGCGCTAACTCTCCGATAAATTCATGTGTCGCCAATTTTTGTGCAGGTATTTGTCCTGAGGCCGCAAGGATGCCGATAGCGATGGGTAAATCAAATCCGCTGCCTGTTTTAGGTAAGTCGGCAGGGGCAAGATTGACGGTAATTTTACGGCAAGGAAATTCAAATTGGCTATTGATGATGGCACTGCGTACTCTATCTTTGCTTTCTTTTACCGCCGTTTCGGCAAGTCCTACAATCGTAAAGCCTGGTAAGCCGTTCGATAAATGAACTTCAACAGAAACGGGCTGCGCATGAATGCCAATAGCACTGCGCGTTTTGCTAATTGCAAGGTTCATTGAGACACTCGTTTTGAGGTTGGACTTACATATTACTCGATTGAGTTTAACTTTGCATCGACCAACTGTTGCACTTGCGTTTGTAATGCATCAACTTTTTCTCGGGTGCGTGCGAGTACCTTAATTTGCACATCAAATTCTTCGCGAGTCACTAAATCCATACGAGTAAAGGCCGCTTGTAATATGTCTTTGAATTTTTGTTGAATCTCGTTTTCAAAATTTTGTAGACTGGTGGGTAAGGCGGTATAGAGCTTTTTGGCTAAGTCTTCGAATTGCTTGGGGTCAAACATGAGCATACTCCTGATGAGTGAATTATTGTTCAAAGTCTAGCAAAAGCTACCGTGAACAGCTATGTTTATCCTTTTGTTTTTATATAGGTAAAATAATGAAAATGATTACCGCAATCATCAAGCCATTCAAGCTTGATGATGTTCATGAGGCACTGATGGAAATCGGAGTTCCCGGGATCACCATTTCTGAGACGCGAGGTTTCGGTCGGCAAAAAGGCCATACAGAGCTTTATCGTGGTGCAGAATATGTCGTTGATTTTCTTCCAAAAATAAAAATTGAGTTAGCATTGCCAGATAACATGGTGGAGGTTGCGATTGATGCCATATGCAAAGCTGCTTACACTGGAAAAATTGGAGATGGTAAAATTTTTGTCTATGAGTTGCAGCACGTCGTGCGAGTGCGTACCGGTGAAATCGACGCAGATGCCCTAAGCTAGCCCAACTCTAGTATTTAAGATTGACGAGGCGCTAGTGTGTTGTTAATGAACTCCCATTCCCTCGCTCCAGTAGACAGCATGCTCGGTTATCATCACGTCGAGCGGGACATCCCATGTTTCTGCTTTGATAAAGGATTGGCGCTGAAACTCATAGGCCGCACCGATCAGTAGGGGCGAGCGCGAGTGGGCCAGGGTGCGGTCATAGTAACCTGCTCCCATACCCAGCCGTGTCCCTCTAGTGTCAAAGGCAACTAACGGAATAAACATCAGATCAATCTCCGCCGGTGTTAACGCGTGTTCCCGTCCGATGACGGGTTCTTTGATACCAAAACGATTTTCATGAAACGCCGACGTTGGAGTCGCCGGTAAAAATGACAAGGTGTTATCACCATTAAGTGCTGGAAAATAACAATATTTCCCTTGCAACGGTGCTGATCGCCATAAGCTCCCCAAGTCAATTTCACCGTTCACGGCTTGGTAAAACGCAATTCGTTTGGCATAGCGATATTGATCTAATCTGAGAATATGGGTACAAATGAGGTGTGACGCATGCCGTTGATAAGCTGGAGATAGTTTTTTGCGAATGCTGTGGCAAGTTTGTCTTAAAGCATGCTTCATTCGATCGACCATGAAAATCACTGTAAATTTTTCTTACTTGATTATTGCGTAGATGTACTCTAGGTTCAAGGGTGTGTACAGGCGTTGTGTAGTGCTCAACGTACCTTGCTTGTGCATTCGGCTTAAAATGAGATAGGACATTTTTAAAGTTTTCGTGAGAATTGCTGGTATTGTGCTTATATTGTTGTAAAAAAATACTATGCATTTATAAAAAAATGAGGTATATAGCTTAAAAATTGATAGAAACTGCGCTGTAAATATACCCATCAATGGAAGGTGTATATTCGAGTACAAAGCTAACTTGTGAGGATCGCATGAGTGAACTGTTTGATGAAGAAGATAAGGTAATAGACTCTGAGGCTGGCGTTGAAATTGAAATTGAAGTTGAGGTTGCAGCTGAGGAAGAGGACGTGGAGGATATCACTCTAGATCATCGTCCTCGACCCGCCTCTGATGCGCGTAGGCGCTTAGAAAACATGCTGGAAGATAAGCGGTTACGTGATGAGCTTGAAGATTTCCTCGATTTTTAATCCGTTGAGATACCTCTCCTCCTATGCCCACTGATATTCTTGATATCGAAAAAAAAACAGGGTTTGCTGCCGATGATCGTATTTTTCTAGGGGAGGGCCTGTTTGAAACCATGCGGGTTGACCAACAACGACCCTGTTACTCTCAGCTGCACTGGCAACGCATGCGTTTTGCAGCTGGGCTGCTTGGCATCCCATTCGATCTAACGCATGGTCTGTGGTATGAGCAATTAATGGGTTGCATTCATGGTGCACGAATCGATGATGGAGGGATTAAAATCATTTTAAGTGGTGGGCGTGCGTCACGGGGACTGGATGCACACGGAGAAACATCTTCCCTGTTATTTGAAGCATTTACTTACTCATCGCCCCGAAGTGCATTGAGCCTAGTGAGCGCGCCTTGGCGGCGTGATGCGAATAATCCTATTTATAGGCTTAAGTCGGTTAATTATTTAGAGTCTATTGTGGCTCGTCGACAAGCTTTGGCATGTGGTGCTGATGATGCTTTGTTTTTTAATCTTGAGCAGCATGCGACTGAAACCACGGTCGCGAATCTATTTATTGTCAAACAGGACAACGTTTATACACCCAAGCTTGCGGATGGAATACTAGCTGGTATCATCCGTGACCGCCTACTCAGTTTATGTCAGCACTCTGGAATTAGCTGTGAAGAAACCTCAATAGATACTACAACAATACGCGAGGCTGATGCCATATTTGTCACCAACGCATTACAGGGTATACGATCAATAAAATCGTTTGATGGAAGTCCCGTGCCGACTCATCATTCTTTAGTCTCCTTACTACGGAATCTGCTGGCTACAGATGAGGCTAGTCGGTATTAGTTGGAGTGCAATAGATCTTTTTCGAAACTCTACTGTAGCGGCGCTTTAGCAGGATATATACAAACAGTAGTGCGCCTGAGCAGGGTAATAAAATCAGACCGGTGTTTTTATAGAACCCCTTGGGGTGGATGAGTATATCCATACCTGCGTAGCCACAGTAAGTAAAAACAATTTCAGCAGGAATTAAGAAGATGGTTGTAGCAATGAGATAGTGGCTTAACTTAATACGTGTTACTCCTAAGCCATAATTCACCAAATTAAATGGGATAATTGGTACTAAGCGCGCCAGTGCGACAAATTTCCAACCCTGGTTTTCAACTCCTTTAATCAATTTGTTTAGGCGGGCATTTTTCATGCTGGCCATCCGGTCAAAAACTAAATAGCGACTAATGCAAAACGCACAAGCTGCGCCCAAAGATGCGCCAACCCAATTGAACAACGTCCCAACAACGGGCCCGAATAGGGCTCCACCAGCTAAGGTCAATACCATCGTTGGTAAAAGAAAAATAGTTGCCATGCAATAGAGTAAAAGGAAAAATACAGGCGCAAGTAAGCCTAAGGAGTCTATCCAATCGATAATAGCGGGTGCGTGCTGCTGGTAAAAAAAGGCGAATACAGCAATAGCTGCTAACGCTAATGCGAAGCAGAATATCTTCATAGGTCCTGATAAACAATGTGCATGCCATGTACTTTAATACAGGTAGATGACTCAGGCAAGCCACCAGACGACGGCCAGGTGATGTATGCCCAATACAAAGGCACATAAATTACGCGAAAAGTATTGTTGCAGAACAGTCAGTGTCGAATTTTTTACTTAATAAAACCTTAATTTTTATTTTGTATCATAAAGCCATGCCTGTAGGTGGTGAGACGATGATGACGACTAGTACAACACAGATGTTACGCGTCATGGGGGCTTCGGTAGCTAGCGAAAAAGCAGGCGACACGCAGATAGAAGTAACGCCAGAAGCGAAAAATTTAGCCGAAAAAAAGCGACAGCTGACGCCGTCTAATTCTATGGCGGATGTACTGAAATGCTGTCTGAGTCCAGGGAACGGGTTTGATAGCACTCCTCTAAAATAGGAATGGTTTTTGTTTGCATTAAGCCATCACTGCTAGGCATTGGCTAGCTCTCGCGATATACTTCTATACTTAAGAATACAATACGACGAGGAGTTAGCATGGCTGCAGGCTTTTCCGCGACGGCGCATTGGCGGGATTCCGCGCGTAGCGCTAGGTTTTTTATTGTAGATGCTAGAGCTGCTTTCCCTATTTTTCTTTTTTTGATGCACATCAGGATTTGGACCGGCGTTTTAGTTTTGGTCTCGGCTGTATTTTTTGGAATTATTGAGCATTATGGTTTTACTGTTCCTGTTTTTCTGCGTTGGTTAAGAAGTTTTTTTGCCGGTGCTGTCAAATCTTCTCAACCCTGGTGGCGATAAATGGATAAGGATATTCGCAAAAATATGGCGCTAATTGCGGCTAGCATGAATGCTAAATTTTACCTTAACGATCGTTTTGTCAGTTTTGACGAAGTGTTTTCGGATACTGGACTGCTACCAGCAATCGCTCGTCGTGCTGATCAACTGTGTTCATTGTGCCTAGGTTACGGCTTGGGGGTTTCCTTTGATGAGGCGGAAAATGCATTATTAGGTACGCGAGTTGTCTTCGATGATGTGACTCCCCAAGTGCTCCGTTTGCTGTGTATGACTGATGTAATGAATGAGCTTATCCAGGGCGGCCCCAGTCGTGATTACACTCCTCTGGATGAGCTTATGTATGACTAATTTCTTACAGGGAAATGTAAAAAAAATGCAAAATCAGCTTAACTTAAGGTTCCGTTAAGCTAAATTCTGTTACGCTACTTCTAATGAAAAGAATGAATTGAGGAGCAATTTATGGCTGTCGGAACGTCCCCTTGGAAATCTCGTCTTCCTTTTTTAGGAAACTCTGCGCAGAACGTAGCGACGCCATCCAGTGGGGTAACGAGGGAATGGGTGCACACAAATGTGATATCTGCACTCGCGAAACTTGAGGGAAATATTAATAAAATTAATGCATTGCGGCCAAGTAGCACTTATTCGGATGCACTGGGAGTGCTTGAAGGATGCAAAGAGACTGTGCGTAAAGAAGTGCTAGCATCCCCAAATACCCCAGCCCCTGCTGCTCGTGAAAATAGCTCTGATGAAAATAGTAACACCCTTTCCTACAAATAGATTATCATAACAATGATCGGCATTTACAGCTGATCATTGTTATAATTATATTGTGATCTCATAATCAATCTAAGTCACTCAAGCTGGTAAACGTACCTATATCTTATGAAAGATGAATTATCAGAACAACAAACTGAAGCGATTTTAAAGGCTTTAGATGATGCTATTGAACATGGGCCTTGGGATGAGTCAAATTTCTTGCGAGTTATTGGTAAAAATTTACGCGAGATTCGCGATGCGTTTGCCAATCAATTGTTGCTTCCAGGGCAGGAAAAATCAAAAATAGTATCACATCTCGCTAACCGTATTGCTTTGCGCAGTGGTCAGCAAGAAATATTTATCGCCCTCTATTCGTCTGACGGAGCGAACCTGCAGTCTTGGGAGCGCATCCTAATGAACTTACCAAAACAAATAATTTCACGTCCCGTGTATGCTAGCGAAGAAGATGTCAAAGCATTCATCAAAACCAAAGAAAATAAAAACAATGAGGCTTATGTTTCGATGTATATTAGCCAAGTTGATATTTTACAGATGTCGGTGGATAAGACCCCTATTGATAAACTAGGTAAACCACTCCTGACGTTGAAGGATAAATCACTTAGTCTTGATAATATTAACCATTTTGTGCATATATCAGGGGCATATCAGTACACGCAAGGGCGATTAGTTAAGGCTCCTCTTGCTGAGGACTAATGAGTTTTACCACGCCCCTCAATCAGCAGCTCCTTTTTTGACAGGGTCACCTCATTGAAAGAGAGTGCAGGTGTCCATTGTGCATGATGCCTCCTGTGTGTGTTTATTTTTATCTGTTTTTCCGAGGTGATCCTGACCTTTTTGCGTGATAAAACAGATGTTATTTCTCCCTTACTACTAAAGTATCGCAAAATCAGCCTTAATGGGTATATACTTTACCTATGTATTCTTCCATTTGAATTGAACAGATGGCTCAACAACCGCAGCAGCAATCTGGCGATAACTCACTGGCACCCGTATGGATTACGGTACTTCTATTCATAACGCTTTACCTAGTTTGGTACGCAGGGCACAAATATATTGTTTCTTTTATTTTTTATCTTAATATTTGGCAAGCAAAATTAGTTAATTTTGTTGTTGGGGGGGCGAAACTATCCAATGATATTTACTTGATGCAAACGCTAGATCCAGCTTCGGTGCACTGGGAACAGCTGATGATGTTGACTCGTGACATTGGTGATTATACGCGTTATCCCATCATGGTGTTCTTAGTGGTCTTAGCGGGAGTTCTTTATAAATCGGATGTTACGCTTAAATTTCGTAAGGCACATGACATGCGTACATTACGCGCTCAGGAGCAGTACAACTGGCCTGCTATTATGCCTGTAGTGAAACAGGATTTGGTGACTGAAGATATCAATCAAGGCCCATGGGCTATGGCACTAACCCCGATGGAATTTGCACGTAAATATCGACTGCTCAAGAAAGACGATGTTTTATTGGATAATCCTGTTCCAGGACAAGAGATGACAGCAGGAATAAGGCGTGGGGATGCAAAACGAGTATTTACTTTGCAATTAGGCCCTTACTGGAGTGGATTTGAACATTGCTCACCACCGGCGCGGGCTTTGGCGGCTATATTTATTGCACGCATAAATCGCGATAGGGGTTCTGCAAATAAAATTTTGGAAACTTTAGATAAAACCTCCTCTGAAGGGAAGCCTGATTATAGTGTGGCAAATAGTGTTCTTCGAAAATATCAACATGCTGAAAATGTCCAGGAAATAGTAGCTAAACATGCCTATGTTTTAACCGTGTTGGCTTCTTTGTTGCACGAGTCTCGTGATGATGGCGTTGTGCCCAGCGCTGAATTTTTATGGTTAAAACCAGTGGATCGGCGTTTGTGGTATATGCTTAACTGTGTCGGTAGACAAACGCCCTATGCTGAAGTAAGTGGTCCTTTTGCTCATTGGCGGGCTGAAACGGCGATGGGCCGTCGATCTTTGGTGCCCATGATTGATGAAGCCATTAGGGCGCTTGAGATAGCCGTGAAAGAGGTCAAGTTATCGCCGAAGGAATTAGAGGGGTTAGAGCCATGATGCGAGGTATTGATTCTCGTAATGAGATTGATCCTACCCTCCTTTTACGGGATACGCGGACCTTTAGCCAAAGGATTAGCGAATTTTTCGCCGCCCCGACGAATGTCTCCATTGTTTTATTAGCCCTAGCCGTCGTGAGTTATTATGTCTCTGAAGTCGCCTCATTCATGTTGATAATCGGAGGCGTTTCGTTTTTTTATTCATTCACTCGCAAGCAGAAGTTACCTTTTCGTTTGCCAAAAATTGCCCAGGTTAAGGATTTTAATGACTTAAAGCCTGGAATTAAAACACCTAATATGTCACGCGGGATTGCATTTTTTGGTAATGATATTAAAAGCCATGAGGAGCTGTGGTTTGCCAATGAGGATATGAGAACACACGCGCTTATTTTTGGTTCAACGGGTAGTGGTAAAACAGAAGCATTAGTTTCTATTGCCTTTAATGCATTAGTACAGGGCAGTGGATTTATTTATGTGGATGGTAAAGGGGATAACTCTCTCTATGCCAAAGTATTTTCCATGGTGCGCAGCATGGGGCGTGAGGATGATTTATTATTAATTAATTTTATGACAGGTGCCCGCGATATCGTTGGACCGCAGGAAAGGCGTTTATCGAATACGCTCAATCCCTTTTGCCAGGGTTCATCCAGTATGTTGACACAGCTGGTGGTGAGCCTGATGGGTAGTTCTGGCCAATCATCTGATGGGGATATGTGGAAAGGTCGGGCCATTGCGTTTGTAGAAGCGTTGATGCGCTTGTTAGTGTACATGCGCGATGAAGGGGCTATTTTGCTTGACGCGAATAGTATTCGTAATTACTTTGATTTGCAGCGTCTTGAATCGATTGTTATTGACAAAGTATTCCCGCGTGATGATCAAGAGAGTGTTAACATTGAATCAATCCCGAAATTAGTGACGGATCCTTTGCGCAATTATCTCAATACCCTGCCCGGTTACAATAAAGAAAAAAAAGGTAAGCAAGTATCTCAAGTATTGGAGCAGCATGGTTTTATTACCATGCAGTTGGTGCGAAGCTTTTCATCTTTGGCAGATACTTATGGTCATATTATTCGTACTAACCTGGCCGAGGTAGACTTCAAAGATGTTGTGCTGAACAGACGAATTTTAGTGGTATTACTTCCTGCTTTAGAGAAATCACCAGATGAATTATCCAACTTAGGAAAAATCATTGTGTCGTCTTTGAAGGCGATGATGGCTGCAGGTCTTGGTGAGGAAGTTGAGGGTGAATACCGAGATGTGATTGAGAGGAAGCCGACAACTGCCCCAACGCCCTATATGTGTATTCTTGATGAATATGGTTATTATGCTGTGCAAGGGTTTGCTGTTGTACCAGCCCAGGCGCGCTCACTTGGGTTTTCAGTTATTTTTGCAGGCCAAGATTTACCCGCGTTCCAAAAAGCATCAAAAGAAGAGGCCGCATCCATTGGCGCCAATACAAACATCAAAATTTGCATGAAACTCGAAGATCCAACAGAAACATGGGATTTTTTCACCAAAACGGCAGGTGAAGCGTATGTTACGAAGGTTGACTCATTTCAAACCAAAGAAACGAGTGTAGCAAATACCTACATGGATACCAAAAGCTCTTCATTTGAACGACGTGCTCGGATCGACTTGCTTGACTTGAAGGAGCAAACGGAGGGCGAGGCACACATATTTTTCCGCTCACAGATTGTGCGGGCGCGCATGTTTTACGCAAATCCAAAACCCGTTAAGAAGTTGAAGTTAAACCAATTTTTAAAAGTTGAGCCACCTCCAGATGATTATTTAGCTAAATTACAGAAACAGTTGTCTGGGTTTAGAGCCGTTTTGGAAAGTAATGATCTTAGCATCACAAAAGAGGTGCAAAACGAAGAAATTACGTTGATTAGCAAGGCATTGCACGACTCTCATGTCAATGAGCCGATAGAGCGAGGCGTAGCAGCTCTACTAGCGTTCCATCATCATAATGAGCCAGAGGCGGTGGAAGAGCTTATTGAGGAATTAGACATAGGTACCTTGACCATCTTTGCTAAATTACATTACCCAACATATTTACCTAAATTGCTGGTGAAGGATATTGAGCGTTTCTCTGAGCCGCTGTTGGATATTAATATGACACGCAATTACATGATGAACATAGAGCGTTTAAGTGGGGAAAAGGATAAATTGGCTGGAAATATTTCGAATGAATTAATAAAGGATTTTCAAGTGGCGACAAATTACCCACCTCTGGAACGTGATTCAGTAAGTGTAGGCGAGTTAACTGAGCTCGTGCAGTTGCTTTCTGCAAAAATCAGCAGCGAGCGTGAGAAAGCAAAAAATAGAACTGAAACTTAACTATTGGCCTTCCCATCGTTTTCTAGGATAATCCGTTGTTCGTCCAAGGGATACGTTATGTATTGCGAAATTTTTTATTCATGCAAAAAATTAACAGAAATCATTCTTCGTGCCGATACAATCTAGCTCGTCTTTACAAAATTTTCAGATACCGCTTGTAACGCGATGATTTGTATGTTTTTATTTCATAAGGAATTAAGCTATTTTTCACACTGGGGATTTGCGTTGAGACGATTGCATGTTGGCTTTTCAGGCAAGGCAACATGGCTTGCGACCTTAATGATCTTGTTGACGATAAGTGGGTGCCATAAACGACACCCGTCTATTGAGCCCGCAAAATTGCCCTATAAAGTCAATAGTGCGAACGATCGCACAATAGAGGATATGCAAGCACGATTTAATAGAGAAGGTGTACGGGTGATTTCTGTTGGCCAGGATTATATGATCAGCATACCTTCAGCCACCTTATTTCCAAATGAGTCGCCCCAACTCACTTGGGATTCATATGCACTTCTGAATGCGGTAGCGTGTTATTTGAAACAATTTCATAAGATCAGTATCAATGTTACAGCGTTTAGTAATAAGTGCGTATCTGCAGAGCGAGATCGCGCGCTAACTCTGGCTAGGGCCAGAGCGGTGGGTGATTATCTATGGTCACAGGGTATTGATAGCCGGTTTATCTTTACACGAGGCTTGGGTAGTGATAAACCTATAGTCGCATTGGCGCAAAAAGGGGATAAATCACCAAACTCAAGGATCGAGATTACATTTCGAGATGCGGTTGCGTAACATGGAGAAAAAATGAGTCGAGAGACTTGGCGTTTGATCAAACAGTCAAAGCGGTTTTATGTTCATACATTTCGTAGGGCAGGGACTACACTTTTCTTCTCAGTTATTATTAATTTGTCCTTGGGTTTTATCATATACTATGTTTATTTAGGTCGACCTGAGCATGATTTTTATGCGACAAATGGGATAACAGCCCCAGTAATGCTCACGGCGATGGACGTGCCAAATAATACGTCGGTTGCATTGCTTGCAGGCGATCCAGTGAATGATGATGATATTAAAGTCATACCCCAATAACAGAGGATATTATGGCAGAAGATGCTTTGACGGCTGTTGCACTAAGAAATAATTTTTACCGCGACGGCCAACGCAAAATGATTCTCGTCTTGTTGATATCAATGGCCGCAAATTTTGTGCTTGCCTCATTATTGGTCTATCTCATTACACATCCACCAGCACCAAAATATTTTGCAACAAGTATTAATGGTAGAATTACTCCCTTATATCCATTGAATGAACCGAACCAGTCCGATTCAGCTGTATTACAATGGGCAAATCAAGCGGCAATTGCGGCATTTACTTACAATTTTGTTAATTACCGAACGGAGTTACAAGCGTCATCAGGATTTTTTACCGCAGAGGGTTGGGATCAATTTCTTACAGCGTTACAGCAGTCAAACAACCTCGATGCGGTAAAAGCTAAGAAATTGATTGTATCTGCGGTCGCTACAAGGGCGCCCATTATTTTGCAGAAGGGCGTGCTGAATGGGAGATTTTCTTGGCGGGTACAAATGCCAATATTGGTGACTTATCAGAGTGCCAGTGAGTTTTCACAACAAAACAATGTGGTGACGATGTTAATTAACCGGGTTTCAACCCTCAACTCACCGCGTGGGATTGGAATTTCACAATTTGTGGTCGGGCCAGCAAGTGGCGGAGTGAGTTGATGAAAAGCCAAAAATTGAGATTTTTATCCTGTGTGTCGTTGATGGTTGTGATTGCGTATGTATCAACCGTGCACAGTGATGCTTCACCCCAGGCTAATTCTGCGCAGCAGGCCCTTGAGCAATTGCGCTTACTCCAACAGCGCATGTCCCCTTCGTCCAATGAAAAAGACCAAACTAAAACACCCGTGTTACAGCAACAGCCACCACAAGACAATAATCAGGTAGTTTCTAAGCCGCCAGCGGCGGCAAGTCCACCACCGGTCGCCGGTGGTGATGGGCGAGCTCTTCCTCCCTCGGATAAGCAGGTTGTCGAAGACTTGGCTTTTGAGGGCTTGACGCAACAGTTGTTTCCACTGAGTCCAGATGAAATTATACGGGTCAAACAAATGTACCATACAAACGAGTATGCTCAGGCCTCGCCCGCAGGTACGCCACCTAAGCCTACGGCCACATCCCAGTTTGTTAATTTGTCTCCAGGCTCAACACCACCGGTTATACGATTATCACAAGGTTTTGTTTCCTCTTTAGTGTTTCTTGATTCAACGGGTGCACCATGGCCAATTAGTGCTTATGATTTGGGCGATCCTGCCTCATTTAACATCCAATGGGATAAGACAAGCAATACCTTGATGATTCAAGCGAGTAAACTATATAACTATGGGAACCTGGCTGTGAGGTTACGCGGTCTGAATACGCCGGTGATGCTGACGTTAATCCCTGGACAAAAGGCGGTTGATTATAGAGTTGATTTACGTGTACAAGGATATGGGCCTAATGCTAAAAGTATGCCCATGGAAGAAGGGATCCCCCCTGCGGCTAATGACATATTATTGCACGTTTTGGATGGGGTTCCTCCTCAAGGTAGTGCAAGGTTAACCGTCAGTGGTGGAGATGCACGCGCTTGGTTGTTAAATGATAGGATGTTTGTAAGAACGAGTCTTACAATTTTGTCTCCAGGTTGGATTGGCAGCATGACAAGCGCGGACGGCACCCACGCTTATGAAATGCAAAAATCTCCAGTATTACTGGTCTCCTGGCATGGTAAAGTCATGCAGCTCAAGGTAGAAGGGTTATAACGAAATGGCAGGCAAAAAAGAAAATATCAAGGCACTGTTTTCAAACACCCGTTCAAGGGTCATTATTCTATTCACAGCCATCTTGTTATTGGTGGCGGTGGTCATTGGGTTTATAAAATTCAGTTCATCGTTGAAAACATCAGCTATCAGTGGCACAACATTGACGGGCGCACCTAGTATTCAGTCTGTTCCTGGGGCGATCAATCCAACTGCACAATATGCCTCATTGCAAGAAACGCAAAATCTTGAGCAGGCTCAAAAAGCATCTAAAACGGGTAGCAGTGCGATCCCGACTATTATTCGTACACAAGCTTTTGGTGAGGGAGTAGAGTCCATTGGCCCTCAGCACGGAGAGGGGGGAGTTGGTTTTGAAACATTGGCGCGAGAGGATACAGGCGGCCCACAGCAAAGTCTGTGGTTGCAAACGTTAAAGGACAGCAATTGTAGTAAGTCGAGCGTCGATAATGTGGTGAGCCAGGGCGCCAATTTGAGCGATCTAAAGGGCGCATGCAGCTGTGCTCAATTAAAAGATAATGGGTATAAATTTGCTGATCTAGATCGCTCGTGTTCTTGCAAGGAACTTAAAGCGGCAGGGTTTAATGCCAGGCAAATGAAAGAAGCAGGTTATACGGCAGGGCGATTGAGGGCCTGTGGATTCGATGCTTGTGAATTGCGTGGCGCAGGATTTACAGCACAAGATATGAAAGATGGTGGCTATTCTGATGGGGAATTGAAGGGGGCTGGTTACACTGATAATGAGATTTCGCGTGCCGGGGGTTTACCTGATGGTATTACCGCTGCAGACGTGCGCAAGGCTGGATGCCAAGCTGCCGCATTAAGTCAATTACGTGAGGCTGGGGTTAGTGCGGCGGCAATTCGAAGCATCAGCGGTTGTAGTGCCGCTCAATTGAAAGCAGCAGGCTTCAGTGCACAGGATTTGAAAAACGCAGGATTTAGTGCCGCCGATTTGCTTAACGCAGGGTTTACCCCAGAGCAGCTTAAAAATGCAGGTTATAGTGCAAGAGATTTACTGAATGCAGGGCTGACGCCTGCAGATCTCGCTGGAGTAGGTTTTACAGCCGATCAGCTGAAAGCCGCTGAGGCTGAACTGCCACCGGGTATGACTGCAGATGATGTTAAGAAGGCTGGTTGCAATGTTGAAGCTTTAAAAAGAGAGCGACTCGCAGGGGTGAGTGCCTTATTAATACGTCAATCTGCAGGTTGCAGCGCGGATGCGTTGAAAGCCGCTGGTTTTTCGAATGATAGTTTGGCTAATGCTGGCTTTACTCCGGCAGAAATAGGTACCGGTTCACCGATTGTCAGTGATGAAACAATTAAATCTGCGGGTTGTGATCCAACGAAATTAAAATCATTGTTTTTAAAAGGGGTCTCAGCCAAGCGTATTAAAGAATTAAACGGATGTAGCGCCGAAGCACTTAAGAATGCAGGGTTTGATGCATCAGAACTAGCTTCTGCAGGGTTTACGCCACAACAATTACTAGCTGCAGGATTTACCCCTTCACAAATTAGAGCGGCACAGCCCGTTGATGATAGTATTGTACGTGCTGCTGGTTGTGATCCTCAAAAGTTGCACGCCTTATTGATGCAAGGGGTATCAGCCAAGCGTATCAAGGATTTAAATGGTTGTAGTGCCGAAGCCCTTAAAAACGCAGGCTTTGATGCGAAGGAACTGGCAGCCGCTGGATTTACTCCACAACAGTTGCTTGCGGCGGGCTTTACTCCTCAACAAGTGGAGTCTGCGGTGGCTATTGGCGATGCAGCCATACGTGCTGCAGGGTGTGATCCACAAAAACTACATGCCCTATTCCTACAAGGCGTATCAGCCAAGCGGATCAAGGATTTAAATGGCTGTAGTGCCGAAGCCCTTAAAAACGCAGGCTTTGATGCGAAAG
>SXGU01317533.1_pt1 | contig 14940 bp, 13 predicted proteins | sample 3174531 | NCBI WGS metagenome assembly SXGU01 (sample SAMN11356863, study PRJNA531348) | freshwater metagenome | isolation source: freshwater sample F1-140 | place: China: Fuxian Lake, Yuxi | collected 2017-12-25
GCGGTCTGTTCGTTGGGGGCTCTTGGTACGACGGCTCGTACTCGGGCCGTTGGGCGTCGGGCTGGAACGTCGCTCCGTCGTACGCGGGCTACCACATTGGCTTCCGCTGCGCCTTGCCCGCCGAGTAATTCACATGCCAAGGGCGGCGAAACGCCGTTAGGCGTTTTGCGGACCGCCGGCATCCTTCTATCCCCTATTTCCTATCCTCTCTTCTTCTTCCCGCGAAGCGGGATATTTTTTTGGCTTACCGATATCGGCAACGGCATGCCGATATCGGTAAATAATCAGAAGTTGTACGGCACGGTTACGGCAAGTATCGGCAATCACACGTTAAAGAAAAATTAAGTTTTCGGTAGGGTATGTCTTATGGCATATGATCTTCGGCAACAGTGCGGCAAGATGGCCCGCCTGCAACCGATATCGGCATACTGTTGCCGATGAGTATGGAGCAGCAGTGGTGGAATCATGGGTACTCATCAAAGAAGCGGCATCTATCCTGAACAAGCCGGAGCGCACTCTGCGCCTTTACGCCTCTCAGGGGAAAATCAAGACGAAGAAGCAGGGCAAGTATTGGCTGTTTGAAGTCAGCCGATATGCCAAAAATGGCGAAGCGCCCGGTGGGACGTCATCGCCGCCAGCGCAGGCGACAGAACAACCTGCCGCATTGGCGGCTGGAGGGCGTCCTGTCGATGTACAAACGGACGGACCTCAAACTGCTTCGGCGAATTCAGGGCGACGACGTGACCGGAAATATTCAAGACTCGAAGATCTGGGGGTTTACAAGGATCTTTATTGGACACTCTCAACTGCGGTAGGCGGTGGCGCCAATGAAATCAATCAAGGACTGAAACGCGCGGCGGTCAATCTGGCGCAAGGGTTTTACGAGTACGAATACGGGCGAAAAATAGAGAAATTCAAAATCTGCCGCGATTGTTTGGCGGAAACAATCGTCGAAGCATCACTACAAAGCGACCCGGGGGCAAGTGAGATTCGATCCTTCCTTGAATCGAATGTGATGCCTGGATTGAGCGGCTTGATTCGCAAAATTGAGAAAAAGAGAAAATAGTCACTATGACCGAAGGAGAAGGATTTCGCCTGATCTCTCGCTTTGAGCTCTTTGTCGATGAGCTCATGGACCTGACCAAGAAATTTCCCAAGGGGCAGAAGTATTCACTCGGCGCAAAAATCGACGATACGGCACTCTGCCTTTGTCAGCATCTTTACCTCGCCACCTATTGCCGTGAGATCCGCCAGGACACTTTGTATCAACTCCGGGCAAGAATTCATCTGATGGGTTTTTTACTGAGAATGTCTCACAAGCAAAAGCTCATCTCCCACGGTCAATTCAACAAATTGACAAAGGAGCAATCTGAGTTCGCCAAAATGATCAGCTCATGGATCAAGAGGACGAATGCCCAATGCCATACCGAATGTGGCGAGCCGCGAGGGATGAATGCGCGCTAACGATCTTTTCGATTCCATGCTGGACCCTGTTTATTTGGAAGAGTGCTATAAAAGAGCCGCGCGTGGCAAAAGGGACCGAATCGCCGTCGCCCGATTCGCGACGGAGCTGGAATCCAATATCCATGAGATCATCGAATCGCTCGATACCGAAACTTACGATTTCGGTCCTTATCGAAGCTTCTACGTCCTTGAACCAAAACTGCGTTACATCGAATCGGCATGTTTTCCTGATCGAGTCGTACACCATGCGATCTTTGGTCGGCTCGAACCCCTTTTTGATATGGGATTTTATGAACATTCGTATGCGTGCAGAGCCGGACGCGGTTCGCACGCGGCGATGTCGCAACTGAAGACTTGGTTGCGCAATCCAAACCTTAAGTATTACCTCAAATGCGATGTTCGAAAATTCTTCCCGAGCATCGACCGCGAAATTCTTCTTAAAATGCTTCGGCGGCGAATCGAGGACAAAAAGATGATGAGACTTTTGGAAAAGCTCCTGATCAATGCGCCTGGAACGGGCCTTCCCATCGGCAATTTGACTTCTCAGCTTTTCGCCAATGTTTACCTCGGTGGCCTTGACCTGTTCGTTAAAAGGCAATTGTCGGCCCGGTACTACATCCGCTACATGGATGACTTCATCCTTCTGTGCGAAAGCCAGGAGGAAGCCGAGCGCCTGCGCGTGCAGGTGGAGGTCTTTCTTGAGAGAAAGCTGAAGCTTCAATTGAGTCCGCATAAAGTGCGAATAGATCGGGTTAACCGGGGAATTCAATTTGTCGGTTATTCGATTTTTCCGTGGGCCGTCAGGCTTCGCGGAGCGGCCCTGCGGAGAATTCGGAGAAAAGTATTGAAACGCTTCCGAGCTGAAGTCTTCAAGTCGAACGGAGGCAAAGACCCATTTTCGCTTGGACGAGTGAGGAACTCATCCTTCTACGGAGCCTGGTGTTCTTTCCTCGGTCAGAGTCAATTCAGCACCTACGGATTGGATCTTGTTCAACAAATGAGAGGGGATATCTTAAGGGAATGGAAAGAAAATGGGGGTGAGTCTTAAAGGGCTTTAGGGCATGGATGGCCGCGGTCTGATCGTTGGGGGCAATTGGAACAACGGCTCGAACTCGGGCCGTTGGGCGTCAAACTGGAACAACGCTCCGTCGAACGCGAACAACAACATTGGCTTCCGCTGCGCCTTGCCCGCCGAGTAAATTTCGTTATGGTTTTCGAGTTAGAGTGGATTTACGGACCACGATGGTTTCCGTTAGGATCGGCGTGATCATGTCGCGCCAACTGATTTACAGAAGCTTTTTGCTTTATACTGTTAGGGCCGGAGTCTCTTGCGTCCATGGATCGAGAGAGAGTGCCTTAGACTTTTACAAAAAGACGCACCCACCATGTCTGTGCCGTCAAACGGTGCTGACGAACAACTCGAAGTGGGCGCGGGATCGTGGCAGTTGCCATTTTGGGCCACCGCCCGCCCCGCGCCGACGATTTCTTTCTTTAGGGGTTGACCGCGAAAGTCTGATTAACAAGTATTTCACGAATTCGATCTTTAAACTGAATAGATAAAATGGGGATGGGTTTTTATTTGGGCAAGTGCATATGTCGGCGGTCTGTTCGTTGGGGGCGATTGGGCTCACGGGTCATACGCGGGCCGTTGGGTGTCTTACTGGCGCGAAGCTCCGTCGTTCACGTCCACCTCCGTCGGCTTCCGGTGCGCCTTGCCCGCCGAGTAAATTTCCATGTCAGTAGGTGTACGAACCATAAAATGGTCTCGTTGGGATGAGCACGGGTATGCCGTGCCGCAAGGCTTTTGAATTTTTGATTGGTTGAGGACGGAGTCTTTTGCGTCTACGGATCAAGAGAGCGTGCCTCGGACTTTTACAAGAAACTCATTCTCCATGTCAGTGCTGACAATGTGGCGCCGACAGAAGACGTGAAGTGAGTGCGGGATCGTAGTGCTCGATGAGCATTGAACCATTCGCCCCGCGCTCACGATTTTTCTATTTTGGTCGCTGAGGTCATAGCGTCAAGTTGTTCCAGATTGGACATCAATGCCTTCCATGAACTGTCGAACGTGGAGGCGCCTTCTGGTATATCAACACTTCCCCAAGATCGCTGTAAGATTGCAAGATCGAAGGTTGAAGCTGTGGCCTTAAATGAAGACGGGATGGGTGTTTCTCGTCCTTCGAACGTCTTCGTAATGGCGTTGACCAGAATTCCGAGATCGCATCCGGGAAAAATCAACGGCATGTCATAAATATATTTTGCTCGCGAGTTTGCAGAACCCCTTGAAAAGAGAGCTTCCAGTTTTTCAGCAAAAATATACTCCAAAGGGTAAACCGACCAGGACACAGGCTTGCTATCGGCGAGAATCGACCGCATCGCTCGTTTGTCGGGCACTGATTGGATCGCATCTCCAAATCCGATGTCGATGTGTATTCGCGAAAGCTTTTTGATTTTCTCCGGCTCCTTCGGCGGTTCGCCAACCTGAAACGCACAGGTAAATCGGTAGCCTCCATAAGGCCCTTGGTCTTTCAAATCTTCAAATTTGATATCTCCGTACCAAAGACCGTCATAGAGATCGATTTTTAGGGAGTGTTCGACCATACCGACCACGCTCGTCCGGGAAATTCCAATGGCGAGCGCATCGACGTCGCGAGTGAAACGGGTGGAATCAAATGTCTTGAGGAGAACAAATCCACCTTTATAAACGAGATGCCCGGAAAGGCGTGGGTGGCGCTCAAGCCTCGCGATTGCGCGTTCAAGAGCGACGATGAGTCGCAGTTCGTTGAGAGAAGTCTGCGACGCTTTTGAAAGAACTTTCAGCGAGTCCATGATCTTCTCGGCCTGTAATCGTCTGCTCATGAGAGGGCCTCGATATATGGGAGAATACGATGAGAAACGCCTAGATCTTTCGCCATTTGCATGACCTTGCCGAGTGTCGTCTTTTTGGAACTTATCGCTCGTCTTAAAGCCTCGATGCCGACCTGAGTTCCCAAGCGCGTGCGGTGAGTAAGACAATCCACGAGAGTTCGCTCAAGTGTCGTGATCGCATAGCCTTCAAACTTTTCAACCCCTCTATTCCAGTGAGGGGTTCTCGCGCGAAATATCCGCAATGCGCGGTCAGAAGTTCTCTTGCGGCTAGGAACCATGATCCAGGTTTTTTTCGGAATCACATCCGTTAGGTGATAGTGGGCGAGGGCCGAAATCAGGCATATTGCCGACGGCTTACCAACCCGCAAAGTCGCGATTCGAAACTGCTCCTCATCATTGAAGTCATTGCTCGCGCTTCGATAGATTCCTCTGGCGACCTGTTCAATCGCCCCGCTTGCGACGAGTTTTCCAAGTTCATAAAAACTGACGCCGCTCTGAGCGGCTTGTTTGATTGTAAAGGGTCGTCCCTGTAGTCTTAACGGTAGCTCTTTCATTGTTTTAATAAAATGACGCAAATATTTTTTTGAGTCAATTTATTAAATATAAATAACTGTCCGTTTTTATTGGATAAAATCGAGTTATTGATCTTGATCATCGTTCAGGGTCCATTATAGCTCGCTTACCAGTCAATAGTCCGGTGACTTCTGCCGCCAGAAATTTCGTGAACATTTTTTTAATCGGGACATTGGCCTTGGGTCGCGGCGCCTCCACCGCTTTCTGGTTGGAAACGCTTGTCGGCCACGGCGAAGATCCAGCAGCACCTTCTCATTGCCAAAAGAATTTCTGCCAGGACTCAATGAAATCATCTATTTGGCCGATTTCACTGCTGAGGGAATATTATGTGCTGGCGTTTGAACATAGTTTTGACCGCGATTCTTATTGCAGGCTGCTCGTCGAAGCTCATCGTCCGAAGTGACCCTACGGATGCGGAAGTCTTCACTCGAAGTCCTGGAGCGCAGGAAAAAAATCCTATTGGCAAGACGCCACTTGAAATTTCCACCAGCGACCTTGAAAGACAGACGAAAATTTCCTCTTCATCCGGCGACTATTTTGAATTGATCGTCGAGAAGCCCAATTTTCAAACTGATCGCATTCTCGTCCCGGCTTCCCGACTTGGCTCCATGAAGACGGTGATTTCAGCCAAATTAATTCCCGGAGCCAAAGAGGGTTCAATTGCCTCAGCACTCGTTCAAAACCTATTCAATGCGCAGACGTTTTTAAGTCATGGAGAATATGAGCGTGCCCTTATCGAGGTTGATAAGGCCATTGCCCTTGATCCCAACTTCGCCAGGGCCTATTCCATGAAAGGAAGTATCTACTTTCTTCAGCACAACTACGCGGAGAGTTTGACCTGGTACGAAAAGGCCCTGCAAAAGGACCCGCAAATTGAAGACGCGATTAAAATGATCAGCTTCATCAAAAAGAAGAAAAACGGCGATGCCTCCGAGCGCGAGCCGGCCGGAGACGGAAATTGAGCATGTTGCGACGGATCTGCCTTCTCTTCATACTGCTGCTTACGCTCTGGACGCGAGTTTCGCTTGCGCAGTCGTCGCTGGAACAGGTCGAGCTCCAGACTCGCATTGAAGCGCAGATCACCGAAAAACTTCGCTCGGTCATATCGACGACTCTCGAAAAGGGCGCGTTTGATGTATCTGCCAGCGTGAAGATCGCGGAAGTGATCGACAAGCGGGTAACAGAAAAAACTCAAGATGTGAAAAAAGAAGAAAAGTCACCAGTCCCTTCTGACGCCTCTTTGGGACTCGTCAATGCTGAATTGCTTCTGAAAAAATATCAGGATGAAGCGAAAGAAAAGCAATCGCAGCGGCGTGAGACCATTGAGGGAAAAATCGAAAGAAGATACAAAATCACCGCCATCTCGGTTTCCGTCGGGCTCGATGAGTCACTTGCCGAGGACTACCGTTCGCAATTCAAGCAATGGCTCGTTAAAAAAGTGAAAAGCGATTATGGGGCCATCGCGTCCGCCGACGTCACGGTGGTGAAGCAAAAGCCCATTAAGCCCCAAGTTGAAAAACCTAAGAGCCTGTGGGATCGCGTCTCGGAGATTCAGTTCCTTTTGGGATTCCTGATTATGGCGGCGACGCTTATGCTGCTTCTTCTGCTGTCAAAAATGGTGCTGTCTCGCGACGCAGCTGAGAACCGTCGGGTCTCGATGCAGCTTGAACAGATGCGGTCAGCTCAGGCCCCACCCCTGCCGATGCTACCAGAAAAGAAAGAAGTTCTTCCGGCCCTTGAAGACAAGTCGCCGGAAAAGCCGCTTCAGATCAACATGATGACCGAACTGCGGAGCATTCGGGATCTGGTCTCAAAAATTTCGTTGCTTGCGTTTGAAAATCTCGCTTCCACCGAGGAGCTTCTCTTTGCCTGGCTGGACGCGGGCGAGCGAGGGTGCTTAAAGATCGCATTGATGATCGACTCCATTTTGAGCGCGACACAGCAACAGTCCTCGCGAATGGCGCAGCAGCCAAATCCAATTTCCTCCGATGGAAGGCGTTGGACCTTTCAAGTGCCCGCTGAACATCAGGATAAGATGGCGGCTGTGTATAAGAAAATGGCAAGCTTGGCCCCGGACTCCAAACGCAAGCTTCTCGAAGAGGTCTATTGGGATCTGATCGCTCAAAAAACTCTTGGGAGCAAATTCCTCAGTCAACCGTTTGGCTTCCTGTCGGATCTGCCATCTCAGCAGGTCCGAACGGTTTTAATTGATCAGTCTCCTCAAGCGAAATCCATCGCGGTCTTGCACCTTCCCAAGGATCAGCGTGAAAAATTCATTCAGTCGCTGGATGCCAAAGGCAAGGAAGATTTGATTGTGAACGCCCTTTCCATGGATGAAGTGCCGATTACGGATTTTGAAGCGGTCAATGAAACGCTCAAATTTCAGGTAAAGCAGGCAGGCACAAGAGAGGGCTTTGTTACATTGAAACCGTTGATGCCATCGCTCCTTGAAAGCTTCTCTGTCCGCGATGAAATCAGACTGCTGCACACCGTAACGCCGAAGCTGTCGGACGGTGGTTTGAGCATCAAGAGAATTTATCCAAGCCTCGCCTTTTTCGATCAATATCCGTCGGAGCTTCGCAAAGTCGTTGTCTCGCGGGCCTCGAACGATGAGTTGACCGTTCTTATAGGTGCCGTCCCCGCCTTTAAGGAAACGATTCTGAGCGTTTGTACCCCAATGGTGAAGACCATTATCGAGGATGACTTAAAGGCCGGGAAAAATTTTGGCGATGACCTTAAAGAAAAGAACATGGTGACGCTCAAGACCAAATTGCTACAGGCCATCAATTCAATGGGCCTGAAAATGGAAGCGCTATTTCCGGATGGCGGTTCAGGAGGGGCGCGTGCGGCCTAACTCCGTGGTGCACTTTTGTTTAGGTGCGGTCATCTGTTTGGCGTGGGGAGCGGCGGCTTTCGCGGATGACTCCTATATTCGTATGGGTGGGTTGATTGGTTATGGCGAAAGTGGCGTCAAAACAAACTCAGTGAGTCGAGTCGAATCGCCCGCCGCCTTTTCAATCTTCTTTGATTATGCCTTGACCTCAAGATACGGCGTCCAGATAGAACACGAGCGCGGCCTCAGTTTGAGCCCTTCGCAATCGGCCACATCGTTTACAGGGTTGGTTTTCAAGTCCTACTTTTGGTCGCCGATGCCACAAATCCTGCCCGACTCGGACAAGGCGTTGGTAAAGACCAACATCGCACAATACGCATGGACTCCTTACGCCGGATTAGGTCTTGGTTTCGCTCAAAGCAGCATCGTCGCCCGTAATGATCTTGAGGCGGACGCAAACGCGGTGGGAATATTCGCCAAAGCCATAGGCGGTGTGGAGTATCCGCTTTGGGGACACACGGGCCTGCGTCTGGAGGCAAGCTTCGGTCAAAGTTTCGCGGGAGCAGGAACGATTGTTTTTTTGCACGCCATGGCTGGCGTTTACTACTTTTTTTAAGAGGGTATCGTTATGAACTTCTCATCTCTACTCGGAATTGCCTGCGCCTTAGCGGTGTTTTTGATTTCCGTTTTCACGGCAACGCCGAGCAGGGAGATCTTCCTTGATCCGCATGCTATCCTGATTGTCATCGGTGGAACCTTGGCGGCGAGTCTGATTTGTTTTCCAATGAAGACGTTGGCTACTCTCTTCAAGGTCTTCTTTCAAAAAATCCTCGGCCAGTATTCCTCTCGCAATGAAGTCGTGCTTCGGGAAATCGTGGACCTTGCCAAAGGCCATAGAGCCGATCCGAATTATCTGACGAATCAGGCTGCGAACATCAAGACTCCGTTTTTGCGAGAGGCGATCGAGCTGATGAATAAGGGTGGGATGACACCTCAGGCGCTCGACAGTATTCTTCGCAAGCGCGCGCTGACTCACTATAAGCGTTACGAAAAGGAAGCGAACATCTTTAAGACCATCGGAAAGTTCCCTCCGGCGTTTGGCCTTATGGGTACGACGCTGGGGATGATTTCTCTTTTGCAAAGTCTTGGTTCACCAGACTCGTTCAAAAAGCTCGGCCCCGCGATGGCCATTGGTCTTGTGGCGACGCTCTATGGGATCGCTTTGACCAACCTGGTGCTTGTGCCGATTGGGGAAAATTTGACCAAGCTCAACGAAGAAGACGAGATTCTCCGTGAAATGGTTATGGACGGGATCAAAGTCATTCGCGCACAGGAGCACCATCTGGTTGTTGAAGAGCATTTGAAGAGCTACCTGCTTCCAAGTGAACGGCTAAGGCTTGAAAAGGCCGCGTGAATATGGCGAACGAAGCAAAGAACCTGGATATTCAATTTGATACGGAGAAGGTCGCGCCTGAGCTAAGAGTCGTGGCGAGTGACGAAGTTCCTCTGGAGGAGCAAGACGAATATCATCGCTATAAAAATCAAAAACTGCACCGAACAAGCGAAGAGAATGAATCCAATTGGCTCGTGTCCTATGCCGACATGATGACGTTGCTTGTTGGGTTTTTCGTGATGCTCCTTAGCTTTTCCAAGGTTGATGCCGCAAAATATGAACAGATAAAAAAGGCGACGACGAAACTGTTCGGCGGTGAGTATAAGGTTCCGTTTGAAAAGCTCACTTCTAAAATGAAGACCGCCGTCGAATCGCAGGGACTTAAAGATCAGGTGCTGTTTTCGGAGACCGACGAGGGTGTTGAAATCACCTTTCGGGGCGCGTTGTTTTTCGATTCCGGCTCGGTGACTCTGAGGTCCGATGCGCTCGATCTTTTGCACAAGTTGATCCCGCCTATCGCACAAGAGGCCAAGGGCTTCAGCATCGAAGTTGAAGGCCATACCGACGATGTTCCCCTTTCGCATGGCCATGGCGGCGTTGTCGCGACCAACTGGGAACTATCAAGTCTGCGCGCCTGCACGGTGATTCGGATTTTTGAAGAATCCGGATTTGATCGCAGCAAACTCAAGCCACTCGGCTGGGCGGATACAAAGCCGCTTGTCCCAAACAAGACGCCAGACGGAAGCTCCATTACCGCCAATCAGGCGCAAAATCGTCGGGTGGTGATCCGGGTCCTGAAGGGTACCGAACATCTCTAGCCCGTGTTCCGACGAATTCTCGTCACTCTTTGAATGTCTGACTTAAGTCCCGATGCTGATTAAAAAATGGGCAAATCCAGCTCGGGCGACTGACGAATTCTCGTCAGCTCATGAAAATACTTCAAATGCGAGCTTTCCCGAATGTTCTCGCATGAAAAGCTCTGTGAAAGACCTCAGCTTTCGAAAAAATGACGAAATCTCGTCACTTTTCAGAAAGATACCGATTCAATTCAAGTTGCCTCTCAGCCCATATTCCCTAGAGTTTTCACCTCGTTAACTCTCAAAATTCTGTTTATTTAGTTGGCTTCCGCTTTGCTTAAAGACCGATTGAGATCCGGCATGGCTGGAGTTGGAGGTCTTGTGAACGGAACGATCCTGGTGATCGACGATGAGGCTATAGTGCGCGAAGCCCTGAAGCTGGTCATTGAACCGGCTGGCTTTATCGTGGAACTGGTTTCCTCCGCCCAAGAGGGGCTCCGGCTTGCTCGCAAAAGTCCGACCAAATATCTCGCCGCTTTCGTTGATTTCCAGCTGGTTCCTGGAAGCCAAGCCCCTGAGGATCGCGGCGACTTCGTGGCCAAGCGGTTAAAGGAAATCAATCCTGACCTCGACGTCACAATCGTGTCCGGCGATCTTTCTTCGGAAGCGTTCCGCGCCTGGGCCAATAGCGGCGTTGACCGGTATCTATATAAACCGCTTGATCCCGAAAACATCCTAACTGTCCTTGAGTGCGCGGTTGCTCGCCACAAGGAGAAATCCCGCTTTGCTGACGAGTCGTCGGGACCGTGTTTGGATGACAAATCACAGTCGATTCTGAGAAAAGTGAATTTGATCGGAGCTTCTCGTTCTCTGGTCGAAGTCGCGAAAGATACGCTCAAGTTCGCGCCAAAAAACAATACGATTCTCATTTTCGGCGAAACGGGTTCAGGAAAAGAACGCGTTGCCGGCGCGATTCACGAGAATTCGCCGCGGAAGCGCGCTCCTTTTATCGCGATCAACTGCGCTGCCTACAAGGGAGATACCAATCTTCTTGAATCCGAGCTATTCGGCTACGAAAAAGGCGCATTTACCGGAGCCAATCAGGCGAACATTGGCGTCTTTGAAGCCGCCAATGGCGGGACCGTATTTTTGGATGAGATTCATCACCTGAGCCACACCGCGCAAGCAAAACTCCTTCGCGTGGTGCAGGAGAAAAAGGTGCGACGGGTTGGCGGCAAAGTCGAATTGAAAGTGGATTTTAGAATCGTTGTCGCTGCCAAACCGAACTTGCGCTCTATGGTGGAAAGCGGAGATTTTTCGCCGGACTTGTATTTCCGTCTCAAGGACCTCGTGATCAACATCCCTCCCCTTCGGGAACGTGTTGACGACATTAAACCGTTGATTTTCTATTTCCGAAGCGAAATCGAGAAACGAGAGGGCGTCCATAAGGAATTTGAAGACGCCTGCATTGAGCGTCTTCGGTCGTACAGTTGGCCGGGAAACGTTCGAGAGCTTGAGCGAGTGATCGGTCAACTCTATGCCAAAATTGACGGAAGTGTTATCCGTGTTTCACATTTGCCGGAGGAAATTATCAAGCCTCCGAGCCTATCTCTCGGTGATCAACATCAAACTGGCGAGAAATTCGTTACGCTTGGACTTCTTTCGACCCAATATGAAAAAAGCCAACGTGAGCTAATCGTCAAAGTGTTACGGCACGTGCGCTGGAATGTTTCGAAAGCGGCGGAGATTTTAGGCGTGCCTCGCACGTCGCTCAATTCGCTGATCAAGAAATTTCAGATTGATGATCCGTCCGAGGAGATGGCAAAGAAGATCCAATCAGATCGAAGATCCTGGTTGGGCTTGGGTAGGCGTGATGGAGAAAAAAATGAAAGTTCAATTTCTTAAAACCAGAGAGGTGGAAAATGCGGGTTAATCATCTAATTATCGGGTGCCGAGATGTGTTTGAGTCGGCCTCGTTCTATAAGGATCTCTTCGGATTTTCGCAAGCTGGGGAATTTACCGATACAGGCACCGGAATGGTCGGACTCATTCTCCATCGACGCGACTCAGACGCCGACGATTTGGATTTGATGCTGGTTCCATTTAAACATGAACGTCTTCCGAATCCGCAGCACGTGGCGCTTGAGACCGATGAACAGACGTTCAATCGCTCTTTTGAAACCGCGACGTCCAAGGGCCTGAAGATCCGCGCCGAACCGTCGTTAAAAAGCGAGGTGTATGGCATTGGTCGCCTCGATATACATGATCGCTCATATAGAATCTTCTACGTTCTTGATCCGGGCGGAGTGAATGTGGAATTGATGACGAAGGTGAAGGAATAGGTTCAGGTGCGTTTTTCAACCAAGGTATTTATCGCGATCTTCCTTTCGGGTCTGACTGGGGCGTGGGGTGTAACCTATGCGCTCAGTCAGCTTTCGATTGCGGATTCCACGGACCATTTCAGGTCCAAATACGCGGAGCTAACGCAAACCCTTGGTGATACGCTTTTTGAGCTTGAAGGCAAGACCGAGCAACTGATGCGGGCAAGCCTCCGGGCGCTGGATTCAGAGCTTAAGCGAAACAGGCTTCTTTCCCGTGACGAGTTAACGAATCTGGCAAACGACCTTGGTGTCTCGCAGCTTTATGTAGCAAACGACACGGGTAAATTCATTCGCTCGACAAAAGAGGAGCCCGAGACGCTTCCCAACATTTTTTCATTTTGCCCGACTTATGAGGCGACCTTCCGGAATCTCGGGGATTTCGTTCCTACTGGCATTATGCCGGGGATTCCGTCGGGTTTGCCGCACAAATTTCTCTTGGGGAGAAGTTCCGACAGACGTTACGTCCTGGAGGTTGGTCTCCACGCCGACTATATCGGCAGAACTCTTCAGGCAACGGCGAAATCCGATCCGAACATTTTGGCAATCATGCTCCAGGCGCCGAATGGCCAGGCGCTCGGTCGCTTTGGAAAGCCGGGCGCGGAAATGGTATTTGATAATGCGGCATCGAATTCGGGCGTCATGACCTTTGAGCATGACATAATGGCGGTTCATCCGCTTTGTTGTTCCTGCCTGAAACGCAGCCTCACGAATGGCGAATACTCCTACAAACTTAAGGTCGCCGTGAGCACGGCACCTCTTGTTAAAGCTGAGAGTCGGATTCAGTTGACGGCTTTGATTGCGGCGATTCTGGTGGGCGGGGTTTGCGTTTTGCTTGCGAGTTTCTTCTCGGGCCGTCTCGTGAGCCGGATCAAAAGGATGGACAAGTTCGTTTCCGCCGTCACTAGAAATGGCCCAACCGATGAGCGTCTCAATATTGACGGAAAAGATGAGGTAGCGCGACTCGGAAGACATCTCGATCAAATGATGAACGCTCTTGCGGAAAAAGAAAGGCAAACACAAAGCTTCATCCAGAAGGAAGCCACGATCCGAGTGGCCTCCCAGCTTGCCCACGACATTCGCTCACCGCTGACGGCGCTTTCGGTCTTGAGTTCCAAGATCGACACACTTCCTGAATCCAGCCGTATTCTTGTCAGAAGTGCCGTGAGTCGAATTCAGGACGTAGCGAATCAATTACTAAAAACAAGTTCAAGTCTATCGACCAATACGCCCATTGACGAGACGGAAACGCTTGAACCTCTTCTCTTGTCCTCGATTGTCGAAGCCTTGGTTTCTGAAAAACGCGTTCAATATTCCTTGAGACAAGAAATCTGCATTGAATCCGATCTATCGCAGAACTCCTATGGTCTCTTTGCCTATGCGGAAAAATCCGTCCTTCTCAGGGTGCTTTCAAACCTTGTGGATAATTCCTGCGAGGCAATCAAGGAGAATGGAAAGGTTATCGTTCATCTTGATGAGTCCGAGGGTGGGGCAAGGCTTCGTGTCACCGACAATGGCCCCGGCATTCCGTCCGAAATTCTTCTAAGGATCGGGGAACGCGGAGTCACCGCGAAATCGAACGGCCATGGGCTTGGTCTTTATTGGGCTAAAACCACCATAGAGCGTTGGGGTGGCGAGTTTAGCGTTTCCTCTTCGGCCCAGTCTGGCGTCGAAATTTCGATTCGGCTTAACAAGGTTCCGCCGCCTCATTGGTTTTACGCCCAGCTCAGATTAAGTCGTGGCGGCACAGTGGTTATTCTTGATGATGATCCGTCAATCCATGCGACCTGGGATCAAATTTTCACCGACGCGAAATTAACTGATGCCATCCGGATCGTCCACTTTTCTGATTCAAGGGCGGCTGGCGCATGGATTGGCCAGGTACGGGATCTCCAAGGAGCCACGTTTCTTGTGGATTACGAACTCCTGCGCGAAAAGGCAAATGGCCTTGATTTCATTGAGGACTATTCGCTTGAATCCAGGGCCGTATTGGTCACAAGCCACCACGAGACGCCATCGGTTTTGAACCGTTGCCTTAGCTTGGGAGTTCCGCTTTTGCCGAAAGCCGTTGTGCCGTGGGTTCCAATATCACTGGGTCAGATGCCGGCTGATGATGCTGAGGCTTTCACCATATAAATTGTTCCGTGCGCATCCGAGTGGCGGACTTACGTCACTCCAATAAATAAACATAAATAAATGATATTCATCAAGCGCGTCGAGCGCTTAGAAGGGGCATTAACCTTCGTCTCTCGCACGGCGTGACGAGTTCTCGCCACCGCCATTTCTCATTAGATGCTCGCCACTCGGAAAATGACGAGAACTCGCCATTTTCATTGCCGTCTCGCTCTTTCACAAATCCAGAGCTTTTCAAAATTCCATCCGAAATTCGAATGCTTCGCCGAATTTCGGCTCAGTGGCACTTTGCTCGCAATAGTAAATGGGGGGCGATGAAGCCCGAGAGGAGATACCCTATGAACGCCGACATGGCTCCATACTTTGAAACCTGTCCTCGCTGTGGCGAGGGCGGTCTGGAAATTCTTAAGACTCACGCATTCTGCATCAACTGCAACTACGAGGAATTTTACTCCGAAGAGTTTCTCACCATTCCCCAATGGGCTCTTGATGTGCTGAAGA
>SXGU01386104.1_pt1 | contig 14940 bp, 9 predicted proteins | sample 3174531 | NCBI WGS metagenome assembly SXGU01 (sample SAMN11356863, study PRJNA531348) | freshwater metagenome | isolation source: freshwater sample F1-140 | place: China: Fuxian Lake, Yuxi | collected 2017-12-25
CCGATCCCGCAAGGAACGGGGTGCAAGGCGAGGAAAGCCGTACCGTGCGTACGGCGACCGAGCCTGGGGTCCCCGTGACGCCGCGGGGCGGGATGCCCCCGCGGGCGCAGCAGGACGGCGCTTTTGCAGCAGCCTGCTAGGGAACGACTGGCGGCCAAATTTCGTCGTGGATGGCAACGAGTTCGTTGAACGCGGCCCGTTCCTCCGCGTCCAACCCGTCCAACACGAGGTCGATGTCTTCACCATCGCCATCCATGTCGTACAGCGCCCAGGAGTCCTCGTCGTAGTCCACTGCGTACCGGCGAATCAACTTCCAGCGCGCTTCGCGAACAAAGGACTGCTCGATGTGGTGCTCTCCCAAGTAGTTGGTGTGCCAGACCCCATTGGAGGCATGGGTGCGCGGCCCGTCCAAGGTGGCGTCGAATAGGACGTCACTGAGAGACACACCCTCCCAAACCTGGCCCGTCGCGTGCAACGGAGGTTGGTAGGCGGACGCGAGAACGGTCGCCGAAATGTCGGCTACCTGCGCCAAGGCTGACAGGCGTCCACCCGGGGTGACACCCGGTCCGTTGAAAATCATCGGGACATGGACACCTGCTTCGAACACGGTCCCTTTGGAGTACCCGCCGACCACATCATCTGGCGACCCGTTGTCGCCGACGACCACGACTAGCGTATCGGCGAGCGGAATCGACCCAAGGCCATCGAGGAGCCGGCCCACCTCGGTATCGGCCGCCTCCAGCATCGCCAAATACTGGGTGACCTCATCGGCCGCAGGGGGCAGCGCGCCCCCCGAAAGGAGATGTTCGGGCGGCGAATGGTAGGGAGCATGACCGGCATGGAGGGCCACGTAGGCGAACCAAGGGCCCGAAGTGTCGGCGATCCAGTCCGCGGCATCGTCAATGGTCTTGGTCGTCGCGTAGGTTGAGGACCAGGACGCGCTTCCGTTCTCGATTCGCTCCCAGTTCAGGTAGCCCTGCGGCTCGCCTTCCAGGCTGAAATCCATGCTGAGGTTGCCGACCGTTCCTGCGAAACGATCGAATCCATGGATGCGGGCGCCCTCGATGCCCCCCTCATCGACCACGTCGAGGTGCCACTTACCAAAGGCAGCGGTCGTGTAGCCCGCCTCTCGAAGAGCTTCGGGCAGCGTCACATGTTCGCATGCCAGCCCATGGTCCTCGGTCCACGCAAGCGCGCCGTCCACACCATGGTGCGGGGCCGCCACGCCGGTCATCAACTCCGCTCGCGTCGGGCTGCAGACCGGGCTCGCGTAGGCCGAATCGAACACGGCGCCCGTCGCCCCAAGTTCGTCGAGCCGCGGTGTCAACGCAGCCGGGGAGGCGCCGTAGAGGCTGAGGACATCCACCCCCACGTCGTCCAGCACGACGACGAGGACGTTGGGCGGGGGCGCCAGGAGCGGCATCCTCAGATCGATGAACGGGCGCAGCTCCCAGCAGTCGGACAACGCCTCTCCCCCGGTGTCACCCAACCCGGAGTCGGTACCGCCGGTGTCCTCGGGCCCAAGGTCGCTCCCGGTGTCGGCGCCACCGGTATCCGCCAAGCCAGAATCGGCACCCAACTCCTCGACCGGACCAACGAGCGCCATGAGGAGGGCCTTGGCGTCCTTGAGCGCCGGTGGCCGAACGCCGGCGGCGACCGCCAGCGCCGCCAGTGCCAACCATCGCGCGTGGGCGTCGCTCATTCGCTCGATTCAACCACGCTCCGCATCCTTTGTCAAGGACCCGTGTGGCGAGCGATGCGGCGGGTGGGCCGTTCTGTCGGGAGAATGGACGGATCCGTCGGCACGCGAGCATCATCGGGCAATTCGTCGGCTCGCAGCACGAGGAACTCGACGCGACGGTTGAGTCGGTTCGCGTCCACGGCCTCATGGGAGACCAGCGGCCGGTCAAAACCGTAGCCCTTGAACAAGAGGCGGTGGCGGTCGACGCCGTGAAGGATGAGCCAGTTGCAGACCGACCGGGCGCGGTTTTCCGACAACATGAGGTTGAAGGCTTCGCTGCCGTTACGATTCGTGTGGCCTTGGACCAGGAGGTACTCGACGTCCGGTCGGTCGACGAGCACTTGCTGGATGGCGCCGAGCACGGGGTCGCTGGCGGGCAGCAGCTCGTGGCTCCCTTCGCGGAAAAACAGGTTTTCGTGGAGGATGATCCGGTTGTCGATCAACTCCACCAGGGCCGGCGGCAGTGCGACGGGCTCGGGGTCCAGCGCCAGCGTCGGCACTTCGACGAGCTTGACGACCTCGACCGGCTCCGCCCGAACGACCTCCGGCGGCGCCTGCCCGAGGCCGGTTCCGACGAGAAGCCGCCAAGAAGCTGAGCCGGCACCATCCGTCAAGCCGGCGCCCCCACCCACAGTCCACCAGCGTCCCTTCGGGCCGCGGCCCCGTACGTGAGCTGACGCTTCCACAGGCCAATCCGCCCAGCCGCTCGACCCCTGGGACGCGAGTTCGGCCACGACGTCGAGGTCCTCACGGGGCCGCACGCGCAGACCAACTCCCATCATCGGCCCGGACCCGACGGTCAGCCCGCGAACCTCGGTGGCCGGCCCGGCCCGCAAGCCGACGTTGGCCGTCCAGCCAAAGCGCCCGTACGAAGAGCCCACGGCCACGACCCCGCCGCCCGACGGCGACGGATTGCCCACGTTGCGGCTCGTCGCGCCCGTTGGCAGCCATACCGACGGCGCCACAGCAACAGCGGGACGGAAGCCGGACGCGTCGAGGACCGAGACCGAGCCGCCCATCCGCAAATCGCCAGGGGCCGCGAACAGGCCGCCAGCATCGAATCCAGCCGCGTGGATCGGGGCCGCGATGTCCAGTCGAATACGCTCGAAAGGGGTCCAGGCGCCTACCGCATTGAGCGTCGTGAGATGGGCGAGCACGGGTTCGCGTCCGTCCGGCAACACCTCGACAAGCGGCGCGCCGGCATGGTCGACGAGGACGCCAAGGTCGAGATTGCCTTTTATTCCCACGTCCGGCGCGGCCATCCGGACGAACCCGGATTCCGAGGAGCCGAACCACTGAAAGCCGTGGCCGTCGACGCCTTGGGCCGACGCCACCGAAGGAAGGCCCAACGCGAGCGCCCAACGCGCCGCCCGGCGCCTGAGCAACCAAGGAACGAGCAGGAAGCCAGCGGACGCCTGGCCGCCGCCACCCGCACAGCCACCGCCCGCGAGGTTGCCCTGGTAGTCGGCGAAGTCGGGAACCTCGTCGTGGTCCGTGTCGGCGAGACCTTCGGCGCGGTCAAGGAGGTTGTCGGCGTCGGTGTCGAGATCGAGGCGATTCGGCGTTCCATCGCCGTCGACGTCGTTGTCCGCCGAACCGTCGCCGTCGGCATCGACGGCTTCCTCGGTAGCCGTCGGCAGCCCGTCGCCGTCGTCGTCGCTGTCGAGCGGGTCGAGGGCGGTGTCGCCATCGGTGTCGAGGGCCTCGCCGTCGGGCGCCTCGAGGCCGTCGACAACGCCGTCGCCGTCCGTGTCTTCCACGAGTGGGTCCGTGTCGAGCGCCCATTCCTGCCAGTCGGCCAAGCCGTCTCCGTCCCGGTCTACGCCTTCGTCAAATCCATCGCAGTCGTCGTCGAGCGCGTTCAGGAGCTCGGTGGCGCCAGGGTGCGCTTCGGGGCGCGTGTCGTCGCAATCCGTGGCGACTGGCCAACCGTCCGCGTCTTGGTCGTCGTCGCGGCCATCGCAGTCTTGGTCGATGCTGTCGTACCAAACCTCGGTCGCCGTGGGGTGGCGCGTGGGGTCCTGGTCGTCACAATCCCCTGCGACGGCCGACGTACCCGGGGGCGCCATGCAAGCGACCACCCACGACGTTGCGACCCCAAAGCCATCGGCGTCAGCGTCCGTGAACCAGGCCAACGGGTCGATGGCTTCGTCGTCGACGACGCCGTCGCAGTCCTGGTCCCGCCCGTCACAGAGCTCGGGCAGGCCAGGAGAAACCCCGGCGTCCACATCGTCGCAGTCGTCGCCGCCGTGGGCGGTCGCGTCACGACCATCGCCGTCCTGGTCGAAATCGGACCCGCCGCCGCAATCCGCGTCGATGCCGTCGTACCAGACTTCACTGATGAGGGGGCCGACCGACGCGTCCAGGTCATTGCAGTCCGCGCCGCCGTAGGCCTCCGCGTCAGCGGCGTCGCCGTCCTGGTCGAAGTCGGAGTTGCCCGCACAATCGGCGTCCACGCCGTCGTACCATCTGTCCAACGCTCCTGGGTAGGTGTTGGCATCCGCGTCGTCGCAGTCGTCTCCGCCCTCGCCGCCGTAAAAGCCGTCTGCGTCCGAATCGAGCAGGTCCCAGCCGTCACAGTCCTGGTCGACCCCGTCATAGGGAATCTCGTCCGCGCCGGGGTGGGCCGACGGGTCCCGATCGTCGCAATCGACGTGGTCGAGCCACCCGTCGCTGTCCTCATCCGCCACGTCCGCGTAAGGTCCTCCGTAGGCGCCGATGTCGCTGGGGGACCCGTCCTGGTCGAGAATCGCCGGGTCACCTGCATCGAGTAGTGGGCTGGCGGGGCTCAGATGCAGGTCGTCGTCCAACAGGCCGTTGGGCGACCAAGAGCGCAGCAACGGGTCCGTCGACAAGTTGCCGGAGAGGCCCACCGGATCGGCGAAGCTGCCGACCCAATCCCCACCCGCGTTCGCAAACGTGTCATTGAAGTAGGCGTCGACGCCTTCAGCGGCCGACGCGTCTCCCCACCAACCGCCACCGTCTTCGGCCCACGCCGCGAGGTTGTTCGTCGCCGCCAGGCGGCCACCCCAGATGGCGACGTGCCCGCCATCGATTTCGGCCTCGTTGGCCAGCCAGGTGTTGTTGGTCAGTCGCGATTCGGTGTCGACGGCGCCCAACCCGCCCCCGTCGACGGCCTCGTTCTCCACCCAGAGGGTCGCCCAGACATCGAGCCCGTCGGCCACGGTGTCGACAAAGGCCGCCCCGCCGGATGCGCCGGCGCTGTTGCCGTGAAACGCAGACCGGAACACCGCCAACGCCTCGGAGTCTCGAACGGAGATGGCACCACCGTCGTCGCCGGCGGCATTGCCGTCGAAGAACACACCATCGACCGTGACGGCTGCCGCCCGCCAAGCGTCGATCGCCCCACCCCGGCCGGCAGCACCGTTGTCGACGAAGTCCGTCCCAAGGATGTCCAGCGTCGCGTCGGATCCGAGTCCCGGATCGAATGCGATGGCGCCACCGGAGCCGCTTTCGGCGTCATTCGCGTCGAATTGGCCGCCAGAGACCACGACGCTTGTGTCGCCCGACGCATACAACGCGCCGCCATCCCCCGAATCCACCGCGTTCCCTGTCGCCTCGACATCCGTCAGCAACACCGAGGAAAAGCTGTCATCGACGTCCAGCGCGCCGCCATGTCCTTGCGCAAAGTTGCCCTCGAAAGTCACGCCGGCCAAGTCGATCGTCATCGCTTCGTCGGCGCCGATGGCGCCTCCGTCATCCAGCGCCTCGTTGTCGGCAAATGTGCAGTCATCGAGCGTGAGACTGGCGTCGTCCGCCACGAACATGCCTCCGCCGTCGGAGGCAACGTTGTCCTCGACGACGAGCGCACCCCCGACCAAAACCGCCGATCCGTCCACGAGCACAGCGCCGCCGCGCCCCTCGGCGACGTTGCCGGAAAGCGTGACATCCACGAGGTCGGCGCTGGACCCGACGTCGAGGCTGATCGCCCCGCCCTCTTCGGCCACGTTGTCAGCAAGCAGGACGTCGGTGAGCACCAGCGTTGCGCCTTCGACCCGGAACGCACCTCCACCCAGCGCGCTGGCATCGCCGTTCCGAGAAACGGATCCCCCGCGTGCCTCAAATCGCGCCCCGCCCAACACCAGGGCCCCGGTGCCCCAGCTCAGGGTGCCTACGGCGTCTTCGATGATGACCTCGTCGAGGTCGACGACGCCACCATGTTGGTACCAACCCACCCCGGAGTAGGTCGCCATCGCGCCAATCACGGAGACCTTGGACCCCAACACGGTGGCGTCCACGGCGTAGATGCCGCCGCCCCAGACGGCGCTCGTGTCCACGATCGACAGGTCGTCGGCGGTCAACGACGTCGCCGCGGCCAGGTGTACGCCACCGCCACGAAGCCCGGTGCATCCGGTCAGGGTGACCGCTTCGACATCGACGACCGCCCCGGTCGTCAGGCGCAGGCACCCGCCTTCCAAAGTAGGGCCACCTCCGCCAGAGACGTCGACGCCAGAAAGGGTCACATCGCCACCGTCCACGTCGATTCCCCGCGCGGCAACTGGGGTGACGGTCAGGCCTTCGAGCCGGCCGCCCGTGGCACGCCAGATGACGCCGGTCGCCCCGGGAGGCGGGGCGAGCACAGTCGCGCCGATTCCAAGTCCGACGATGTCAACGGCCTTGTCTACCGAGACGCCCTCGCCGAAGACGCCAGAGCCGACCTCGATTCGATCCCCGGCCGATGCCGCGGACAGGGCTGACGACAGGCTCGTAAAGTCGCCGCCGCTCTCGGCGACCGTCCACGTCGCCGCGCGCACCACCGGGGAAAGCCACAACCACATGGGTGCTCCGCTCCACCTTCATCGGTCAACAGGTCCGCCGCTGTTGGCGCCACGGCGTTCACCGGGGCAGGAAACGTCATGACAGCCTCACAACGCGTGGTGCACCGGCTCGGCGTTTGGGTCGCGCTTGCGGCGATGGCGATGCTCGCAGCCCATTTGTTGCTCGAGCGGCCCACCTCCGCCCAAGTGCACGATCTAGGCGGCCTTTGGACCCTCCACGCACCGGACGGGACGGAGCGCCCAACCGGAATTCCGTCGGAGATGGTCGGCGAGCGAGGACCTATCGAACTGCGCCGACGCATTTCCGCACCGACAGACGCGCCCCTTGCCCTCTGGCTCCGCGGCACATCGGGCGCCGCCGACGTCTTCGTCGACGGTGAACCCGTCGCCGCGATCGGACGAGACGGGCGGACGCCCCGCAGCATCGTCATCGGCCTGCCGCCAATGGACGCGTTCGCCCGTCACGATCTCGCCATCCGCCTCGAAGGCGACGGAGGCCTCGGCCTTGAGGGGGTCGCGATCGGCCCGGTTCAGGCCATTGCGGATACCGCGTCACGCCACACGTCCCGCGACCTCGGCGTTGCCGTGGCCATGGCGATCCTGGCGATTGTCGCCCTAGGCGTACGCGCGACCCGGGACGCACCCCATCCCGGCTGGGCCGCCCTTGGAAGCACGGCAGCGACCATGGCCCTCGCACGCTGGGCGCAGACGCCAGGCGCGGAAGAGCGCCTTGGGATCGGGCTCGCCCATGTGACCGGCCTTGCAGCGGCGGCGCCAACGCCCTGGCTCGTGGCGTCCCTGTTCGGAGCACTTGCGGCCGGGAGTTGGAGCCGAAACGCCACGTTGGGGGTCGGGGCTGGGGCGCTGGCCGCCGTGACGATCGTGGCTTGGCGACCAGCGTCGGCCGACGCGATCGGAACGGCCTCGCTGATCGCCTCCGGGGTCGGCATGGCTTTGGCTGGCCTCATCGCCGCGCGCGCGGGCCGAGGCCGTGACCTCGCAGGCGCATGTTTGTCGGTCGGGGCTCCGCTCTTCGTTGGCGCCGTCGGCGACCTCACGGCGGCCGAAGGCACAGGGGCCTGGGCAGCGCTCGGCAGCGTCGGCCTCCTGACCGGGGCATGGCTTCAATTGGTCCTCGGGCTGGCCAATGCGCGCGAACGCGACGCCGGCCTCTTGGCGGGGACGTCCGACGCGATGCTCACCTGCGACGCGGCCGGGACCGTCACCGACGCAACACCAGGTTCGACGACCGTGCTCGGCGCCGTTTCAGGCCGCCTGTTCGACCACGTCCATGCCGACGACCGTCCCCTGCTCCGCGCCCACCTTGCGCGCGCCGCGGAGCGGCGCGACCGTGCCGAATTCCGGCTGGCGCAGGGCGACCGAACCGTCGAGTCTCATGGCAGCCCGTTCGCCGCGGGTCAGGTGCTCCTCGTCCTGCGCGATGTCACGCAACGCAGGCGCCTGGATCAGGGCCTCTTGCATGCCGCACGGCTGGAGACGGTTGGCATGCTGCTTGGCGGCATCGCACACGACTTCAACAATATGTTGGGGACGCTGCTCGCCCATGTCGGCATCCTCCAAGGAACCGTCGACGATCCCCGTTCTCGCGACCGCCTCGAGCGCATGGAGGCGACGATCGACCGGGCCAGCCAGCTCACGCGTCGCCTGTTGACGGTGGCGCGCGGGTCGGCCTCGAGCCTTGGACCGACGGACCTCGGACAGGTGATTCGGTCGGCCTCAGACCTCGTGGATCCCACGTTGCCTCGCGGCATCGGCCTCACCGTAGATCTCCCCCCGGACCTCCCTCCCGTCCATGGCGACGCGCAGGAGCTGGAGCAGGTCCTCGTCAACCTGCTCGTCAACGGTCGGGATGCGCTTGGAACGTCGGGCCGGCTCCGCCTCGCCGTTCGGCCTTGGCAGATCGAGGGCGGGCATCGCGGTCTGGCCGTCCTCATCGAAGACACCGGACCCGGCGTACCCGAGGCGCTGCGCGAGGACATCTTCGCCCCGTTTTTCACGACGAAGGGCCGCCAGGGAACAGGCCTCGGGCTCGCGGTGGCCCGCCAGGTGCTTCGAGACCATCATGGCCGCATATGGGTGGAGGAGCGACCTGGCGGGGGCGCCCGTTTCCTTATGGCGCTCCGACACGCCGATGCGATGGACGAAGCTCCGGCGCCCCTCCCCGAAGGCCGACGGGTCCTCGTCGTGGACGACGAGGCCGTCCTGCTCGATGGCTACGTGCTCGCCCTGAGAGATGCCGGCTACGACCCCGTCCCGTTTACGGACCCCCGCGCAGCCGCCCGGTGGCTCGAGAGCGAACGTCCCGACCTGTTGGCCACCGACGTCGTGATGGACGGCATGAACGGCATCGAACTCGCGACCCTATGCCAAGCTCGCTGGCCTACGGTGCCCATCCTGCTCATCAGCGGCTTTATTCCAGACGCGTCCGTTCAAGCCCTTTCGGCCGGCGCCTGGACCCGTTTGCACAAGCCGGTTCGCGCGGCCCGCCTCGTGTCCACCGCGGGCCGCATCCGACGCCGCGCGGAACGCGTCGCGCGCGGCGACGCGGACATCACGACCGTGACCTATTTGTTCCCGCCCTTGGACGGACTCTCGGCCAAACGCCTCGGCTTCGACGACGCATAGCAGCCTGCTGGGCGCCCGCGGGCGGATGGCGACATCGGCCGATTCACGTCGTCCTACGCGACATGGTTCTCCAGACCTTCCGCGCAGGCACGTCGAACACGCGTTCCTCTTCGATGAGCAGTCCCGCGAGCCGGCCACCATAGACACATCCGGCATCCAACCCGACGACGTGAAGCCGGCCGTCACGCCGGACTTCAACTCGCCCTTGCACCGCGTCGTGGCCAAAGGCGACCCGCCGTTCCCCCGTGTAGACATGCACCCAGCGCGGGTCGTCGGGCCCTGTCTCCGGCCACCGTCGCCGGTACAAGAGGTCCCACCGGGTGGTCTTGGAGAGGTCACCCGAAGGGTGGATCGACGCGTGAACGACGGTCCAGCCCTCAACCTCAAGCGTCAGGGGGCGGGCCCTGAGCCATGGCAACCAACTCGGATCCACCTTGTCCAGGGCGTCGACGACGCTCTGTGCCGCGGCGTCTTCCGGCCTTTGGCCGTCGACCCGGTCGAGGAGCCGCACATCGTGGTTCCCAAGCACACTGTCGGCCATGCGATCGCGCAACTGGCACCAAACCCCCGCTGGGTCGGGTCCCTTGGTGAAGAGGTCGCCGACGGCAATCACGCACGTCGGGCGCGCGGACTCCAGCAGGCGGTCCAACTCTTCGGCGCACCCGTGGACGTCGCCGACGACCAGGGTTCGGGACGACACGCGGCTCAGTGGCCCGGAGGCAGCTTGGCGCCGGGCTTGACGATCGGGCCACGCGGCGGGTTGCGCCGCGGCTTGCCATCGCGGTCCGAGCCGTTGCGGCGCTCATCGGACTTGCATTCGCCGCCGTCGGAGATGCACTCACCCACGGCAGCGCAAGCCAGCGGGGTGGTGAGTTCGAAGGTGGGCGTCGCCGCATCTTCGGCCGGAGTCGTCTTGCAGCAGCAAGGAATGCACTCGGGACCGCTCACCCACCGGCCTTCCTTGTCGCCGCCGTAGGTTTCATTGCACTCGGCCGCGCCCTTGACGAGGGCGTGCTTCTTGTTTCCGTCGTCACCCTTGTACTCGCAGCACCACGCATCTTCATCGGCGTCGTTCTCTGGCACGGGAACGATGACCAGCTCCTTCTCGGCTTCGCCCATTCCGGGGATCATGCCGGTACACGTGCTGGCAAAGGCGAACGGGATCGAAAGGAGCAGCACGATGCGCTTCAAGAGAGCCTCCGACGTCGCAGCGTGGCGACGCGACGCCTTCACACCCCGACGGCACGCGGTCAAGGCAAGGACTCATCGAATGGCGCCCGTCGCGAGCCGGGCCTACCCCAACTCGACCTGAATCAACCGGACCAGACGTGCGAGTGCGTGCGATGCTTCGCGCGTCGTCGGCGCCTTGACGATGGCGTAGCCTTCGCCTTCGTACCCGTCGGCTGCGGGCTGTCCGGGCGTGGGCAGGCTGGCGTCGACCACGTAGCGGCCTACCTCCTCTTGCGCCTGAGCCAAGCCATGGACGGCGACGACCCTGCCCTTTCCTTTCCCCCGGAAAAAGACCGTGCCCGCTGCCGCGCTGCGCACCGGCGGGGAGAACCGGTCCCAGGCCACCAACTCTGCCCAACGTGCGTACATGTCGCACCCGTGGGCAAGGCCCATCAATGGCATGATGTTGGCGCCTGGGGGACGACAGCCCACTTCAGAGATCACGCCTCGACCGTCCGCCGTTCGGAACCACTCCATGTGGGCAAAGCCAGTCACCATCCCAAGCGCCTCAAGTGCCGCATCCGACGTCGGATGGAACGTCGTGAATTCCGGGTCGTCCGTTTCTCGCGGAAGCAGCACACAATACTGCATCCACGGATTTTCCAGGACCATCAGCGGGCTGGGCACGTACGCGGTCCCCGAACGCCACACCACCTTTCCGTCGACCATGGCGGATTCAGCCGTTTGCTCCCGCCCGACCACGAACTCCTCGCACTGCACCCCTGTGCCCTCTGCAACGCGCATCGCGGCAAAAACCGCCGCCATCTCGTTCGCATCGTTGACACGCCAGGTGGACTTCGCCCCGGCCCCGGCTGGAGGCTTGCAAACGACTGGGAACCCGACCTCCTTGGCAAAGGCGAGTGCTTCCTCCACGTTTCCGACCAGCCGGCTCTTCGCGACCGGAAGGCCCACCTTGCGCAGGCGCGCCTTCATTACGTCCTTGTCCCGGAAGCCGCGTGCGACGTCCGCGCGCATGCCCGGCAGCCCAACCAACTCGCGCGCCTCAGCAATGGGCAGTTGCAGTTGCTCCAGGAAGCCGACCAAGGCGTCCACAGGACCGGTTCGCCGCGTCATTGTCTGGACGGCCTCGGCCAGTTGGCGCGGATCGCCGGCGTCCATGACACGGACGACATCCGTCAGACGTCCGCGTACCGATGGCGGGATCGAATCGACGGGCTCCATCGTGATCACGCACAGGTCGGTGTCCGCCAGGCCGTAGAAGCCCTGCAGGAAGCGCTGGGTGGAGCCCCGAAGGAACGGAGCCACGAACGCAATTCGGCGCATAGGGAATCCTGAGGACACACGCCCTAGCCGCGACCGCGCCGCCGTTCAACGCGGGCCGGACGCACCTGTCGGGGGAGGTTCCAACGGTGTCATGACCAGCGACGCACCCACCGCCACGCACCAAAGGAGTATGCCCCACGACGACAACGCATTGGTGGCATGCCTGTCCAAGCCGCTGACCTGCGCCGTATGCGCGACGACTTCGACCGCGAATAACAGCGCCAACAGGCCCCGATGCAACCGCTCATCGAGCCGGGATGCGTGCCACACTACCGGAACGAGTCGAAGGTTGTAGTAGTTGGCCTGCGCCACGGTCGCCGCAAAGAACGGGATGACCATCAGCGCAGCGTCGTCCTCAGGCGGCCGACCGCGTCGCGCCATCACGGCGCCCAGCCACACGACGATACCGAGCCCCAGCACGCGCAGGTAGGGCAAGACATCCAGGTAGTCCTGCTCCCGTTCCGCCATGCCACCTACGGCGCGGAGCGCCTCGCGCGTGGTCTCTCCGCGCCAGAGCACGACAGTGCCAAGGCCAATTCGCTGACTCGAAAAACTCCTGGCATGCAAGGCCAGGGCGTCGACCGACGCCCACATCGCGTCGGCGCCCCACCAAACGAGGCTCACAACACCCAAGGCCGTCACGGTCGCGACGGCCCCTCCCAACGTCGCCCACCCTACGCGCAATTGATGCCGATCTCGACCGATGGCCCGCAATCCTGCCACGAGCCACGGAAACGCGAAGAGTGCAGGGAAGGCCCTCGTCATCGCCGCGAATGCGAGGAGGCTCCCGCTCATCGCGGGTCGACCAAGGCGCGACGCGGCCATGGCCGCCAGGAGTGCAGCCGACCAATCAAAGCGGAGCAAGGACTGCCCTAAGATGGGCCAACGGCCCGAGAACGTCGTGGCAAAGAACAGCACCGCCCACAAGGCAATGTCGACGCCATAGGCGCGGCCAACGAGCGCGAAGGCGCCTGCAAGCAGGGCCACGTCGATGTAGGTCGCCCAACCAAGCGACTCCACCGGTACCCACGATGCGATCGACGCCCCCGCCACGGCCCATGGCAGGGGCGGATTGTATCCGTGGTCAACAAAAAAGTTCTCGGCCAAAGCCCGCTTCGATAGCCGCCGAAGGAAGAAGCGTACGTCGTGTTCGAACGCATGCCATCGCTCCGGTGTGAATGCCCGGGCCACGTGAACCTGCCCGTGGGCCTCCGCGACGTCTCGCGATTCCAACTCGTCCGTCGCCAGATTTCGAATCTGGGTGATGTGGGACGTCGCAACGCCATCGTCGGCGACGAGCATCGCGTTGTAAAGCTGGTCGTAGCCCAGTTCATCGAAATATTTGGCATTGAGGTAATAGTAGGTGACGTCCGTGACGTCGCCGGGACCCATGGCCACAGAACGGTCAAACTGCCAGTAGTTGGCCATGCCGAGAATGCAGAGCCCCCCGAGCGCCGCCCGGCGCAGGTCAGGACCGAATCGAAGAGCCAAGGCGGGCCAACTCCACGCAAGGCCGATCGCAGCCACCGCCAACAGAGCACGGACCGTATGGGAGGTGTCCCGCTCGATGGGCGGAACGAACCCAAGGCTGGCCGCCAAGAGCAAGCCGATCGCAAGCGTCGCGCGCATCCCCATGCTTCGCCGCTACAACCGCGGGCGCGGCATCGCCAGCCCTTCATCCGAACCCGGGATGTGCCGACGAGCCTTGCGGGGGACACCATGGGCTCAGCGGCATCGCCGCCGGGGTTTGCCGCTCTGCGTGAAGTCGAGGCCACGTTGTGGGACCTCGTCATGACGCATGCTCCGGCCCTCATTGTGTTGCCAGGGCGCAACGGCGCGTTCCTGGCGCTCTTCGACCGGCTGGAGAGGCACCTCGTGACCTTCGAGATCACGGGCAGGGGCCCCAGGACCTTCAAGCCCCAGCCGGCCGCCGTGTCCTTTCACCACGACGGCCGCTCCTCCATGTTCCTCTCCTCAGCGGAAGCTTGGCGCTTCGACGCACGGGGGCCACCGCGGTTGCTCGTCCGCGTTCCCGAGCAGATCGTCGTCGAGTCCCGCCGATTCCCGCGCTTCCCGGTCGCGCTGGAGATGGGCATCGGCGTTCGTGCGACGTCGAACGACGTGGCCACGGCGCCGCGACTGGTCGACCTTGGACAGGGCGGCTGCCGACTCGCATACGGCGCAGGCGCCGTCCCTGAGTGGACCGCCGGAACCGTGGTCCGGCTGACGCTGACGGCGCCGCCCAACGCCCCGCTCCTGCTGCACGCCGTCGTCGTCCGGCGATCGGGGAACGAGTTCGGGCTCGCGTTCCAAGTGGATGCCCGAAGCCACGAAGCGGCCGCCTTGCGAAGTCTGATCCGCGGAGTGGCAGCTCTGAGCTGACGTCGCGACCGACCTCGCCGCGCCGCCCTCCGCAGATGAACTGGAAGCCCAGACACGGCGGTCCACACGACGTTCCCGTGCGCGTTGCCATTCCCTGGCAGCCTGCTAGACGGCGAACCCGCCTCCCCGAGTCCCCCCATGTCGGTCACGGCCGTCGCGCTGCACGAAGCCGCCAGCCAGCGATACCTCAACTACGCGTTGTCCGTGATCACGGCGCGGGCCCTGCCCGACGTTCGCGACGGCCTCACGCGCCTAGAGCGTGTGGTGCTCGTTTCGCTGAACGAGCTCGAGCGCGAGCGACCTGGGCGAATGGTGCCGACGGCGATGCTCTACGGGCGCGACGTCGAGCGCATCGACATTACGCCGGGCGAGCTTCAACGCGTGCTCGCGCGGCTTGGCGCGCGGCCATCGACACCGAGCGGCTAAGCCGTCGTTCAGTGCGCGCTCGCCCTCGCCGCCGGCGGAGCCTCACTCGTCACGAGGCGCAGCGTCGGCGGCGGAAGCGGCGGCGGCCGCATGCAGGGCCGAGGCGTGACCGCGGCGTACACGATAGGCTCGGGAGCGACCACGCGCGCTCGCCAGGTATCCAAGACGAGGACGTTGGAATCATCCGACCTTCGCGACGAAGGCGCCGGCGGCGGCGGAGGCAAGATGAAGTGCTGCGAGCCCATGGCGTTGAATGTAAGCACATGGACGCCACCGAGGCACTTCTTCTTTCAACGTAGCTCTTCTCAAACGACGAGCGCTTATCGACTTTAGGCCCGCGCAGGCACGCCGCCGCTATGAGGTATGCCTGCGCAGCCCGGATTAAGCCTCGTTGCCTGCCTCGCCGGGCGCCCGAGGGGCCTCGCCTCGGCC
>SXGU01096833.1_pt1 | contig 14937 bp, 8 predicted proteins | sample 3174531 | NCBI WGS metagenome assembly SXGU01 (sample SAMN11356863, study PRJNA531348) | freshwater metagenome | isolation source: freshwater sample F1-140 | place: China: Fuxian Lake, Yuxi | collected 2017-12-25
GTGCTCCAGCCTGCGCACGAACGTCTCGCGACCGCCCATCATCGTGATCAGCCGCGACGCCTGATGAGGCACGAAGAACGAATAGCCCCAGGACGCCGCCTCGTAAAAATGCGGCTTCCACGATCCGGGGTAGGCGGTGAGGTTCACCGGAACCCAGCCGCCGTCGTCCTTGCGCGGCACCACGAACCCGCTGACGCCCGCGTCCTGCAGCATGGGGTTGAACAGCGCCTGCCAGCCCCGCGCGCGCGCGGCGTAACGCTGCGCGTCGGCGGTCTTGCCCAGCCCGCGCGCGACCTGCGACGCCGCGAAGTCGTTGTACGCATATTCCAGCGTGTTCGACACGTTCATCGTGCCGGGCGACAACCACCCGCGGCGGCGATAGCCGTCATTGTCATAGGCGGCGTCGTCGCGCGATCCCCGCGGCCCGTTGCCGCGGCGTTCACGATCGGCGTTGTGCTTGAGGACGGCGTAGGCGGCGTTCCAGTCGACGCCCTTCAGGCCTTTCACGTACGCATCGGCGATGATGTTGTCGACGTCGTTGCCGCCCTGGTCGGCCTGCGACAGCGCCGAAGCGCCCGCCGCGGTGAAGCTGTCGCGCACCCGGCCGTCGACGCGCAACCGCTCGGAGAAGGACGCGATCGTGCCGCGCACCATCGCGGGATCGATCAGCATTATCAGCGGATACTTCGTCCGCCACGTGTCCCAGGCGGCGTAATGATCGTCCCACATCGGCGCCGTGGGCGCGAACCGCGCGAACTCGCCCGTCCGGTCGCGCGGCATCTGCTGGGCATGGTAGAGCGCGGTGTAGAATTGGGTTCGCGCGTGGCGGTCGCCCCCGGTCACCGCGACGCGGCCTAGCGCCCTGTTCCATGCGTCACGCGCCTGCGTCCGCACCGCGGGCAGCGACCAGCCCGGTATCTCCCGCCGAAGATGCGCGCGGGCGCGCGCCTCGTCGCGGAACGAGACGCCGATCTTGACCTGAACGCTGCGCGCCGCGCCGGCCGGGAACCGCCACCAGCCGCCGACCCGGTCATCGGTCCGCTGCAACGTCCGGGTCAGCGTATCCGCCTCGATCCGGTCGTTGTGGAACGTGCCGCGCGCGGCGGGCGCGGTGTCGATCTCGGCGTGAAAGAAGACGTCATACGGCTCCGCGCCGAAGCCGCCTTCGTATCGCGCCATGCCGCTCGCGCTGCGGCCGTCGGGCGGGACGGCGATGCGGCTCGCCAGCACCGTGCCGTTTTGCCCGGTGAGGATCTGCCGGGGAAGTTGATGTCCCAGGTCGAGGATCAGGTGCGCGCGGTCGCCCGCGGGAAAGCTGAATCGGTACAGCGCCGCGTTGCGCGTCGGCGAGAGGTCGGCGACGATGCCGTAGCGGCTGAGCCGCGCACGGTAGGAATAGGGGGTCGCGACCTCGTCCGTCACCGCCGAATCGTGCGCGTCGGCGCGCACCTCCAGCCCGATCTGCGGCGACAGGAGCAGGTTGCCGTATTTGCCCCAGCCGGTCCCGCCCGCATGAAGCTGGCTGAAGCCGCGCACCGGCCGGCCCAGCTTGTGCCCCGACGTGCCGCCCGCGAACGTGTCGGGACTCGGCTGGACCGAGCCGTGCGGCAGCGTCGGGCCGATCACCGTGTTGCCGCGGCTGGCGGCGTTGCCGATGCGGGGATCAACCAGATCGGCGGGGGCATCGCGGCGGTCGGAGGGACGCTGCGCCTGGCCGGAACCGGCGGTGACGAGAAGCGCCAGGATCGCCGTCGCCGACCTCGTCCGCTGCGCCATGCCCCCGCCTCCCCCGATGTGCCGGCTCCATAGCGCCGAACCTGATTAGTCATAATGTGTCATGTTCGAGTTGTAAATAGATGTTGCGACCTGCTATGCTCAGGGACAGCGCGGCGACACAGCCGCCGGCGAGGATGAGGATGCGGGCGCGATGACGACATCGGTGGATACGCGACATGCGCACGACGGCGCGGATGTGGACGCCGTTCCGGTCAAGGCCTGGCTGATCCTGGTGCTGTTGTCGCTCGAAAGCATCATCGCGATCATCGACCGGCAGAACATCTCGGCGCTGAAGACGACGCTGAAGCAGGTCTTCTCGATGACCGACACCGATTACTCGTGGGTCGTCAACGCGTTCCTCATCCCTTATGCGCTGTTCTTTCCCATCTGCGGGCTCCTGGTCGATCGCTACGGTTCCCGGCGGACGCTGGCGGTGTTCGTCACGATCTGGTCCGCGGGCACGATCGCCTGCGGGTTCGCGCGGTCGATGCCGGAGCTCATCGCCTATCGCGCGATCATCGGCGCGGCGGAAGCGGGGCTGTTGCCCGCCTCGCTGCTCGCGCTGATCGTCTGGTTCCCGAAGGCGCGCATGGGCACGGCGGGGTCGCTGCGCAGCGCGTTCCAGTCGCTGGGGCCGATCATCTGCACCCCGGTCGTGGTCGCGATCACGCTCGCCTACGGCTGGCGCTACGCCTTCCTCGTGCCGGGCGTGATCGGCCTGGTGTTCGGCGTCGTCTGGTATCTCGCCGACACCAATCCCCCCCGGTACCGCGACAAGCAGGAAAAGCCGATGGAGCGCGTGACGTTCCGCATGGTCGCCGCCGACCGGACCTTGTGGGGCGTGCTCCTCGCGCGGGTCGTCTCCGATCCCCTGTGGTTCTTTCTCTCCTATTGGCAGGCGGGCTTTCTCCAGGAGAAGATGGGGCTGAGCCTGAAGCAGCTCGGCATGGTGCTGTGGATTCCGCCGCTCGTGGCGTCGCTGCTGATGATCGTGATCGGCCTGCTGTCGGACCGTCTGGTAACGCGCGGCGGGCTGAGCGCGGCGGCGAGCCGCATCCGGATCATGCAGGTCGCCGCGCTGTTCGCGCCCGTCATCCTGCTGGTGCCCTTCGCCGCCGATCTGACGACGGTCATGGTGCTGCTGACGACCGCATATTTCGTCAGCTATCTCTGGCTGGTGCTCACCAACATCCTGGTCACCGACCTGTTCCGGGGCAAGGGCGGGGTGGGGGTCGCGGTCGGGCTGATGAGCATGTGCGGCACGATCGGCGCGTCGCTGTTCACGACCTTTGTCGGGCGCACGCTGGACAGCGTGGGCTATATTCCGGTGTTCCTGGTGCTGGCGTGCATGCACCCGATCGCCGCGGTCATCCTCCAGGTCGGCTATCGGCGCAGCCACCTGGCGCGCGGCGCCGGACCGGGCCAGCCTGTCGCGGCAGGCTGACCCGGTCTCGTCTCAGTCCAGAACGATCCGGGCCTCGCCCGCAGTATTCGACAGCCGCCAGTCGCTGACCGTCTTCGCCTTGCCACCCACGCTCGCGGTCAGGCGATACCAGCCCCGGTGTCCGGTCGCGCGGACGACGCCCTGCGCGTCGGTCGCCGCCGCCACGCGGGTCTTCCACCGGCCGAGCACATAATCGCGCCACACCTGTGCGCTCGGCTTCTCGCTCCAGTCGGCGCGGAACATCGCGGCGTCGGGCTTCCAATGCGCCTTCTGCCAGAAGCCCCATTGGATGAAGCCGGTCACCGACTTGTGGCTGTACAGCGCGATCAGGAAGTCGCGGGTGTAATCGGCCTGCAGCGCCTCGTCGCGCGTGTTGAAGTCATATTCGGTGATCTGGACCTGCTGCCCGTCGACCGCGAGCAGGTCGAGGTCGGACAGCACGGCAACCGGCGGCCGCGGCGTCTGACCGACATGCGCCTGCACGCCGAGCACGTCCACCTGCGCGCCGTTCGCCTTCAGCATCCGCGTGAAGTCGAGCACCTGCGCGATCATCATCGGGCTCGAGCTGCGGTTGAGCATGCCGTATTCGTTGAAGGTCAGCTGCATGGCCGGATCGTGCGCGCGCGCCAGCTTGAACCAGTCGGCGGCGGTCTCGCGCGGCAGGTGTTTCCAGTAATCCTCCTCGTGAACCGCCTCGTTGATGACGTCCCAGCCGATCAGCTTGCCCTTGGTCGCGGCGGTGATGTCCTTGATGTGCGCGGTGACCAGCCCGCCGATCTTGGCGCCGCGCTCGGGATCCCGGGCGATTTCGGAGGGCGAGAACTTCCAGGCGGGCCAGACCAACGTGTGGCCCTTCACCCGCTTGCCATGCGCGAGGAGCCAGTCGAGCGACTCCATCGCGTTCCGGCGATACTTGGCGTCGCGCCACCGCGGCCATTTGAATCCGTTCTCGATCACCGTGGTGTCGAACAGCTCGTCGGTGAGCTTGCGATACCGGTCGGCGTCCGGGCTCTTCTCGACCAGCTTCTCGGCGCTGACCGAGCTGCCCCAGAGGAACTCGGGGCGGGTCAGCGCCGCCTCGACCTTTGCGCCCCGCACCGGCCGTCCGCGGCGATCGACGACACGGATCACCATCGGCGCGGTCCGGATCGCGTCGATTCGCGCCAGCGCCGCCCGCCGCCACGCCGCGTCCGCCTCACGCCCCGCATAGGTGAAGCTCGTCAACGGCAGCGCGGCGAGCGGCGCGCGCTTGCCGAAGTTCAGGACCTCCAGATCGGCAAACTCGATCGACTGGGGCAGGTTCGCGAACATCACGGTAAGGCGTTCGCCGCCCGCGGCGCGATCGCCCTTCGCCACGAAGGGGATCGACAGGGTCGTCCAGTCGGGCCCCACGCTGAAGCTCTGCGTGGCGTCGCGCTGCTCGGCCCCGCCGCCGGCGCCGTCGGGCTCGATGACGATCAGCCCTTCGGCCTCGCCCGTCTCCTGGCGCGCGGTGATCGCCCGCGCCTTGAGACGCACGAGCACGGCGTCGCCTTCTTGGATCGGCCCGCTCAGCAGCCACCGCACGCCGATGCCGTATTGATTGGTCGATCCCTTGGGCGTGGTCGCGAGAAAGACCGGACGGCCGTTGGCGTCGCGAACCTTCTTGAAGCTGCCGGGCGCGTCCTTGGCGTTGATCGTGTCGTTGAAGCTGAAGCGCGCCTGGTCGGCCGCAGGCAGCAGGTCGACGGGCTTGGCCGCGGCGAGCTGCGGCGGGAGCGGCGAGGGGGCCGGGTCCTGCGCCCAGGCCGGAGTCGCAAATAGGGCCGCGCCGGCGAGCGCGCGTGCGAAACGGATCATTTCTACTCTCCCTTTGGTCAGCTTGTCGGGCAGATCGCGCCTTCGTTCTCGCTCACCAGCTCGATCGTCTTGACCGACACCGTCGCGGGCGCGGCCGCGTCGAGCGCAAAGGCTTCGCGCACCGCCTGAACGTCCGCGCCCGCGGCGGCGAAGCATTTGAGCTTGACCTTGACGCTGCGCCACGCGCCGGCCGGCGCGGCGCGGAGGGTCGGCGCGAGATCGACCGCGCCGCCGCCGAGCCTCAGCCGGACCGCCCCGACGGGAGCCGCGTCGACGCGGTAATCCACCAGCAGCGCCAGATCGGTGTTGGCGTAGAAACGCATGTCGACCGGCGCGGCGAGCTCCAGCGTCGCACGCCCCGGTCCGGTAAAGGCGAACCGCCGTCCCGCTTCCTGGATCGAATCCGCGTCGACGGGCGTCATCGTGACCGCTCCCGTCGTCGCGAACCGCGCCTGCGGCGCCAAGCGGCCGGCCTTCAGCAAGCGGCGGGTGGCGACGGTCGACTGATCGATCCCCGACACTTCGGGGAGCACGCCCAGACGCGCGACCGATGCGTAGGTGAGGCCGTGGCCGAAGGCGAACAGCGGGTCGTAGCGCGCATCGCCCTTGTTGAGCGGCGACTGAGCGGCGGTCCGCGGCCAGCTGAACGACAGACGTCCGCGGAAGTCGGCGCGGGGGCGGCCGTTCGCGTCGCCGACGATGACGTCCGCGACGCCCGCGCCCTCCGTCCCCGGCTGCCAGATCGCGACAAAGGCGTCCGACGCATTGATCTCCGGGTTCACCCAGAGCGGTCTGCCCGACAGGAACAAGGACACCACCGGCACGCCCGCCGCCTTCAGCCGCTTGAGCAGCGCCAAATCGGTCTTGTCGCCGGATTGGTATTCAAGGTTGGGAATGTCGCCGAGGCCCTCCGCATAGGGCTCTTCGCCGAACACGACGACCGCAACGTCCGGCTTGGCGGTGAAGCGGCCATCCGGGCTGAGCGTCGCGCGCCCGCCGCCGGCTTCGACCGCGGACTTGAGCCCCGCCCAGATCGATGTTCCCCCGGGGAAGTCGGCGTTGGTGTTGCCCGTTCCCTGCCACGATAACGTCCAGCCGCCCGACTGCTTGCCGATGTCATCGGCTGCGATCCCTGCGACCAGCACATTCGCGCTCGCCTTGATCGGCAGCACGCCGTTGTTCTTCAGCAGCACCAGGCTCTTGGCGACCGCCTGGCGGGCCAGCGCGCGGTGATCGGGCGTGCCGAGCGCGCGGCCCTCCGCCGGGCGCGCCGCGTCGAACAGCCCCAGCCTGTACTTGACCCGCAGGATGCGCCGCACCGCATCGTCCAGCCGCGCGCGCGTGATGACGCCCGACTTCACCTGAGCCAGCGTGGTGTCGAACAGCCCGCGCCAGCTGTCCGGGGCCATGAACATGTCGACGCCCGCGTTGAACGATTGCGGACAATCGGTCGGGGTGCAGCCGGGAACCTGGGCATGGCCGTTCCAATCGCCGACGACAAAGCCGTCGAACCCCATCCGGCCTTTCAGCACGTCGGTCAGCAGCGAAGCGTTGCCGTGGAGCTTGGACCCGTTCCAGCTGTTGAACGAGGCCATGATCGTGGCGACGCCCGCCTCGATCGCGGGGACGTAGCCCGCGGCGTGGATCGCGGCGAGTTCGGCCTCGGGAATGCGCGTATCGCCCTGGTCCGTGCCGTTCGTGGTGCCGCCGTCGCCCAGGAAGTGCTTTGCCGAGGCGGCGACCCGGCCCGCCTGGATCATCCCGCCGCGAGCGATGTCGCCCTGCAGCCCGCGCACCATCTCGCCCGCATAGGCGCGCACGATCGCGGGATCTTCAGAATAGCCCTCATAGGCGCGGCCCCAACGGTCGTCGCGGGGCACGGTCACCGTCGGGCCGAACGCCCATTCGATGCCGGTGGCGGCGACCTCCTTCGCGGTCGCCTCGCCGATGCGGCGGAGAAGCGCGGGGTCGTTCGCCGCCCCGAGCGCGATGTTGTGGGGGAAGATCGTGGCGCCGACGACGTTGCCGTGGCCGTGCATCGCGTCGATCCCGAACACGATCGGCACTGCTGCGCCGCCGCGCGCCGCCGCCGCCTTCCGGAAGGCGCGTGCGGTGTCGAGCCAGGGGCCCGCGGGCGAGCGGTCGGGCGCGCCGAGCGGCCCGGAGCTGCCGCCCGCCAGGATGGAGCCGAGCGGATAGCGGCTGAGGTCTTCGGGCTTGATCGAGCCGATATCGGCCTGGATCGTTTGGCCGACCTTCTCCTCCAAGGTCATCCGCGCCATCAACCGGGTGATCGCCGCTTCGGTCTCAGCGTCGATCAGCCCGCGGCTCCGGGTCGCAGGCCAGTTCGCGGGGTTCGCGACAGCGGCCGGCCCCGCGTCCGGCGCTTGCGCGGCAAGGGGCGTCAACGATGCCGTCGCGCACAGCGCGGCCACGATCCAGCGAACTGCCATGAACCTCTCCAATCCCGGTTGCATTGTGACTCGGGTTAGTAGATTTGTAAAGCTGTCATACCGGATGGCGGCTTCGCGACGCGGTTCGCGGCAGATCGCCCCCGTGCGGTAAGCGTTGTCAAAACTGCGGCCGGTGCGTAGCGTCGGACACGCTCAAAGGAACTCGGACGAGGATGCCGATCGATGCTCCCGAAATGGTCGAAGCTGCTGACGTCGGCGAGCATCCGGGCTTCGGTCGCGGAGCGGGCGGCGTGAAGCTCAGCGACGTCGTCCACGCCAAGATCGCGGGCCGCATCCGCTCGGGCGAATATCCGGTGGAAAGCCGCCTGCCGACCGAGAACGATCTCGCCGAGACGCTCGGCGTGTCGAGACCCATCGTGCGCGAGGCGCTGGCTCGGTTGCGCAACGACGGCGTGGTGGTGTCGCGCCGCGGATCGGGGACCTATGTGCAGCGGGCCGAAGGGCCGACGACGCGGCGGCTGCCGCCGCTGACCTCGATCGCCGACATGCGGCGCTGCCTGGAGTTTCGGATCAGCCTGGAAGGGGAGAGCGCCTGGCATGCGGCGCTCGGCGTGGAGGAGCATCGCGGTCCCCTGCACGAGGCGATGACGCGGCTGTCCGACGATCTGGCGAAGCGCATCCTTGAGCCCGAGCACGATTTCGAGTTCCACCATTCGATCGCGCTCGCGACCGGCAACCGGTTCTTCCACGAAACCATGACGTCGATGCGGCCGACGATCCTGACCGCGCTGCAGATCACCCCCAGCTTCATTTCGCCCCGATCGCAGGAGCGGCTGGCGACGCTGCACGCCGAGCACAATGCGATCTACGCCGCGATCATCGCGGCCGACGCGGAAGGCGCGCGCGACGCGATGCGCACCCATCTGTCACGCGCGATGCAGCGGGTGTTCGAGGGGCTCTAACGTCTGCTTTATTGAGGGCGAAGGATCCACCCCCCCCCCTGACGGGAGAGGGTGATCGTGCCTGATGCGGACACATGCTAGGGCGTCAGGCGGACAATGCGATCAGGCTGCGATCGGCGATCACGACCGGCGAGTCGTAGATCGGCACGCCTTGCAGTTGGAGCCTGCCGTTCTCCTTGCGCCATTGCGCGGCAGGGATGGCGTGAACCGCGCCCGACACGATGTCGACCCAAACCGGATCGTCGATCAACGCCCCGTTGATCGTCATCGTCTGCAGCCGCAGCTCGTTGGCGTCGGCCGGGATGTTTTCGGTCAGCCAAGCGGTATAGAGATGCTTGCCGCTCGCTTTGTTACGATAGCCGTGCATGGCGACGCGGCGGTCGGTCGTCATCGAGAAGGCCGCTTCGTCAGGCGCGGCGTTCGCTGCGTTATGGCTGTGGTGCAGCGCCTTGATCCGTTCCAGCCGGTCATCGAAGATGGAGGTGACGTTCTGAATCGCGTAATAAGCGGTTTTGGGCCGGATCACGCGCTTGGTCGCGTCCGACTTCATGATGCCCTTGTAGTTCAGCTTGTTGATCGGGCCGCTGGTGTAGCTCATCTCCACCAGCCCGAAGACGCTCGATTCGATGTCCTGGCCGAGGTTGCCGAGCATCCGGCGCGTGTCCCATTTCGCCTGGGTCAGCTCGCTCCACGGATAATCCCATAGCGCCCCGCGCCCGGTCCCGCCCGAGGACGGCGCGCCGTTCTCGCCCTGGCGCAGCGGCATCTTCGGCGCATAACGGTCGAGCGAGGCGCGCAGCAACGCGACCTCGTGAACGTTGCTGTCCGGATTGTACACGTAATCGTGGTAGGTCATGTTGTCGAACAGCCCGAACGCCCGCTTGGCGGCGAGGCGATCAAAGAAGCGGTCGACGAAGCGCGGCTCGAAATGGCCGAGCGCGAGGCCGGAGATGCGCGCACCGGGCTGGAGCCGCTTGATGATCCGAGCGGTGCGGATGTTGAAGTCGGCGACAAGTTCGGGCGGATTGATCGTGTTGTCGGCGAAGTTCGGCTCGTTCCACACCTCCCAATCCCGCACCTTGTCTCGGTAGCGCGTCACCATTGCGGCGACCCAGCGGTCATATGCAGCAAGCGCTTCGGCCGACTTGGGCAGCCCCGCTCCGAGGTTCGCGCCGCCGCCGCCAGGGTAGATGGGGTTGCCGTACGAGGTCTGCAGCCAAGGCTCAAACCCGCGCGCGGCGGCGTCGTTGATGATGTGGTCGAGCCACGCGAAGTCGTACGTGCCCGCGACCTTCTCGGTCTTGGCCCAGCCGCCCTGCATCCGCAGCCGCTTGATGCCGAGCGGGGCGATGAACTCCTTGTACTGGTCGTAATCGGCATAATCCCGGTCGAGCGTCTCGCAGCCGAGCAGCCAGTTCGATCCCGTGATCTCGCTGGTGCTCCGCGCACGCACGGTGCCGACGTACGGCAGCGCCACGTCCAGGTTGGTGACGACACGGTCGCGCACCGTTTCGACGATCTGCGCGCGCGCAGGCAGCGCCATGCCCGCCGCCAGTGCGCCGCCGCCCAGCATCAATCCGCGTCGATCGATCCGCATCGTCATCCCTCCATCCACTCGGTGGCCTTGTCGCCGCCCAGATGCGCCCATTCCGAGACGCGGTGGGTGTCGACTCCCGCAGCCTGCAGCCGCGCGACATGATCTTCGGCGTCGTCCTGGGGCCGATAGCCGATCCGCCGCGCGACGGGATCGTCGATCCGCGCCCGGGTGTTCGCCGACACTCCCCAGATGATGTTGAAGCCAGGCTCGCTCCACCGCAGGCACCGGTCGACCAGGCGCGCGGCGTCGTCCCAGCTATGCCACAGGCGCAGGTCGCGCGCGGTGGTGGGTTCGGGCTTGAAGGTGCAGATGCGCCAGGCGAAGGCGGTCAGCCCGCCCGCCTCCGCCTCGGCGCGCAGCATCGCCTCGCCGAAGACCTTGGACACGCCGTAGAGCCCGGCGGGGCGGGGCGCGAGATCATCCGCCAGCACCGTATCGGCGGGGTGCAGCCCGAACGCCTGGTTGGAGCTGGCGTAGATGATCGTCCGCACGCCTGCGCGCCGCGCCGCGCGCACCGCATTATACGCGCCGGTGTAATTGCGTTCCTGGATGGTCGGCCAATCGGTGTCGCGGGGGTGTCCTGCGAGGTGGACCACCGCCCGCGCGCCCGCCATGGCCTCGGCCATCGCGTCCTGATCGTCGAGCGTGGTCTTCACGAACCCGTCGAGGTCGCCGTCGGCGGGCTCGGTCATGTCGGTGAAGCGGACGCGGTAGCCCGCGGGGCGCAGCCGCTGCCGCAGGCAGGTGCCGATCCGTCCCGCCCCGCCGGTGATGAACACGTCGCCCGCGGGCGCAGGGCCTGGCAGGCCGAGGTCGCGAAGCTCAAGCATCGCCGAAGGCCATCGGGTTCTGTTCCTTGTACGCCGCGTACAGCGCGAGCGCCTCTTCGTTCGCCGGATAGAAATCCGTCACCTTCGCGCCTGCCAGGATCTTCTCCTGCGCGAAGGGCTCGTAATGTTCCATGCGGAGCGCCTCGGGCAGAATGTCGTCAAGGTATTCCAGAGGGATGACCATGACCCCGTCGCCGTCTCCAAGGATGACGTCGCCGGGATAGACCGCCACCCCGCCACAACCGATCGGCACGTTCATGTCGACGCCGTGCTGCTTCGTGAGGTTGGTCGGCGCCGACCGCGACGCGACGTAGATCGGCAGATCGAGCCCTGCTGCATAGTCGCTGTCGCGAATGCCCGCATCGGACACGAATCCCTCGCAACCTCGCGATTGCAGCCGCGATGCGAGGATGCCGCCGAGTGACGCCGAACTCGCGTCGCGACGGCAATCCATCACCAGCACGTCGCCCGGGCCGACCGTCTCGACCGCGACGCGTTGCGGATGCTGCGGATCACGGAAGATCTCGCGCTTGTCGATGTCCTCACGCGCCGGGATGTGGCGCAACGTGAAGGCCTGCCCGACCATCGGGCGACGATGTTCGGTCAGCCGGAACACGCCCTGGATGAACTGGTTGTGCAATCCCCGCGCGTGCAGGATCGTCGCCACCGTCGCGGTCGAGATCGTCTTCAGCTTGGCGATGGTCTGGTCGTCGAGGCGGCGCGGCGTGGTCATCAGCGTACTTTCGTCAGGAGGGAAGGGGTTCAGCGCAGCAGCGCGGCGTCGGCCCATGCGGTCGTTGTCGGACGGCCGGGATCGTTCCGCTGCCGCACGACGAGTTCGACGATCCGGGCCGACCCGATATCGGCGGTGAGCGTCGCCGGCGTCTGGCCGAAGCGCATCCGCGGCGAGCGCGCGACCAGGCGGCGATCGGCATAGACGAGAAATTCGACCTCTGCGGCCGGGTTGGTGGTGTTGTCGTCCACCCCCACGCGCGCGGAGAAGCGGCGGTACTCGCGATCGTTGCGCACTTCGAGCCGCGAATTGGCGAGGACGCCGATGCCTGTGCGGTGCTCGATCCCCGCCAGCCGGATCGTCTCGCCATAGGGCGCCTGATCGGCCTGCGCGCCGCCCCAGCCGGCGTAGACCGGGCGCGATCCGCCCGAGATCGTGCCCGCCCAGGGGTCCATCGCGCGGTGGATCGTCGGATCGGCCTGCGGCGCGACGACGCCGTCCGCCGCCACGTTGACGCGTCCTGGCAGCTCGGACAGATAATGGCCGGTCGCCAGCGCGCGGGTTCCCGTCGCCTCGAACACCACCGTCTCGCGCGGAGCGACCGCGATCGTGCGCATGCCGGTGAAAGGAGCCGTGCGCTCCTTCGACCACAGGTCGCGCAGGGCGATCGGCGCGCCGGGCGCGAACTTCAGATGCTCGGCCATCAGCTTGACGTTCGCCGGGCCGGTGCCGCGGTTGAAGATCGCCACCACCTTGCGATCGGTTCCGGCCAGCGTCTTCACGAAGATCTGCACGTCGTCGCTGGCGTAGGCGATCACCGCCTGGTGCCCGCCGGGGTCCTGGTTGGCGCGGACCAGGTCCGCATTGCCCCAAATGTCCAGCAGCGATCGGGGCGCGTCGCGCATGTCGTAACCGATCAGCAGCGGCGCGTTGGTGACCGCCCACAAGGCGAAGTGCGACCGCGCCTCGGTCAGGTGGCGCGCGTCGAAGTCGCCATGGCCGATGAACAGCATGTCCGGATCGTTCCACGCGCCCGGATGGCCGTAGAGCGGGCGCCCCGCGGCGCTGTCGAACGTGTGGAGCATCCGCCCCCAGACGGGGGTGATGTCGTTGCTGGTGCGCACCAGATTGCCGACGTCCTTGCCCCAGGCGCGGACGTTGGCCGCCCCCCAGGCGCACAGCGACAGCACGTGGTCGCCGTTCGGCCTGGCATGCGCGATCGCATCGGCGACCGCCTGGTACGCGGCCTTCAGCCCCGCAACGTCCGAACGGTTGACCGAGTCGCGGACGATCATCGGCGGATAGGCGGCGAAATCGGCACGACGCGCCTGCCACGCCTGTTGCGACGTCTCGTCGGTGCCGCAGGCGTCGACCTTCAGATAGTCGAAGCCCCATTCGCGGAAGAACAGCGGAACGTCGCGCTCGACATGCCCGGCCAATCCGATCTCGCGCTCCTTGACCGTGCCGCGGGGCAGGTGGGTCGTGTCAACGCTATACGATTGCGAACAGCTGTTGCGGCCGATGTCGGTGTAGATCCCCGCCTTCAGCCCCATCGCGTGAAGCCGGTCGGTTAGCGGCCGAAAGCTCGTCCCTTCAGCGCCGCCGACCGCCGCGCTGGGAAATTTGTCGGTGCGGATCTGGAGCCGCCCGTCCGACAGCCGCCGCTTCGCCCACCAGCCGTCGTCGATGTTGACGTAGCGATAGCCGAGCTTCGCCAGCCCGGTCGACACCAGCGCGCGCGCGGTGCCGAGCACCTTGTCCTCGTCGATCGCGGTCTCGAAGGCGTTCCAGCTGCTCCACCCCATCGGCGGGGTCGCCGCCTGGCCGCGGACGTTTGCGCTCCAGGCGCCGGTCGGCGCGAGCGGATCGGAGCTCCGCGGACCTTGCGCGGCTACGGGAACCGCCAAAGCCAGGCAGGCGATCAGCGTGCAGCCGAGCCAGCGTGTCCGCGCCATGACGCTCTCCTCCCCGTCGCCGTCTTACACTGACGGCTAAGTTGTCTTACTCCTTTTAGCAAGTTCACAGCTGTGTGTCCAGCAGGCCGTTTCGCTGCGCCACGCCGGCATACCAATGGCCCGAATCCTTGATCGTGCGCTTCTGCCCGTTGGCGTAATCGCTCCACCCCATCCCGAACCGCTGGCTGTAGCCTGCCGCCCAGCCGAAATTGTCGAGCAGGCTCCACGGGTGATAGCCGCGGATGGGGACCCCCGCGGTGATCGCGCCGTGAACCGCGCGCAGGTGGCCGTCGAGATAGGCGATTCGCTGCGCATCGTGGATGCGCCCGTCGGGCCCGGGCGCGATGTTGAACGAAGCGCCGTTCTCGGTGATCTCGATCGGAATGTCGCGGGTGATCGTCGCCAGGCGCTGGAGAATCGCCTGGAACGCCGCGGGGTAGATGTCCCAGCCGATGTCGGTCTTGGCGCTCGGGACGGGAGCGACCGCCCATTTCGCGTCGATCCCGTCGCCGACCAGCCGGCCGCTCGGCGGAACCGCGGCGATGCGGAACGGACTATAGTAATTGATGCCGATCCAGTCGGGCGCGGCGCGCAGCATCGCCAGGTCGCCGTCGCGGATGTCGAGCAGCGCCGCGAGTCGGTCGCCGGGCAGCACGCCCTCGGGATAGCGGCCGGTGAGCGCCGGTTCGAGGAACCACAGGTTGTTGAACTTGTCCCACCGCTCCACCGCGACCCGGTCCGCCGCGCTGTCGCTTGCCGGGTAGCCGAACGACACGTCGATCGCATTGCCGATCTTGAGCCCGCGATGCTCCGCCTTCATCGCGCGATACGCCATGCCATAAGCGAGATTGACGACATGGGTCGACCGCAGGAACGCCGCCTCGTCGCGCCGCCCGGGCGCGTGGATGCCCGCCTGATAGCCGAGCGCGGTGAAGGTCTTTGGTTCGTTGAACACGCCCCAGTCGGGAACCCGGTCGCCGAGCGCGCGGGTGACGATCGTGGCGTAATCGGTGAAGCGATGCGCGGTGTCGCGGACCGGCCAGCCGCCGCGATCCTCCAGCGCCTGGGGCAGGTCCCAATGGTACAGCGTCGGCAAGGGCCGGATGCCCTCGGCGAGCAGCGCGTCGATCATTCGGCGGTAATGGTCGAGCCCGCGCTGATTGGCCGGACCCCGCCCGTCGGCCTGGATCCGCGGCCAGGCGATCGAGAAGCGATAGCTCTTCAGCCCCAGCGCCTTCACCAGCGCGATATCCTCGCGCCACCGGCGATAGCTGTCGCAGGCGACGTCGCCGGTATCGCCGTTCTTGGTCTTGCCCGGCGTATGCGAAAAGGTGTCCCAGATCGATCGGCCGCGCCCGTCGACATCGACCGCGCCCGCGATCTGATA
>SXGU01432815.1_pt1 | contig 14936 bp, 18 predicted proteins | sample 3174531 | NCBI WGS metagenome assembly SXGU01 (sample SAMN11356863, study PRJNA531348) | freshwater metagenome | isolation source: freshwater sample F1-140 | place: China: Fuxian Lake, Yuxi | collected 2017-12-25
CGTAACCACTCGTCTCTTCCGACCCATAGAACCACTCCTTTGCCTGAGGTCTATTCTTCTTTCGGCAAAGGAGCGACCGGCCTACAGAGGTTTTGAGATAGTTTTTTAGCTGCCCGATAGCGCTCCACCAGCCACTGCCCCCAGCTTATGGCTCTTTCCGGGGGTACAAATAGCCACAACCCACAGACCATGCTCAGGGTGAAGAAGGTCGCCCCCTTGAGCATGAAGGCGATGCCCAGATGCAGCGCTGCAACCGCGGCGATCACATAGAGCCGTGGGCCGGCAAACCAGACCAGCACGACGAAACCCGCCTCTGCCAACAAGGTGCCATAGGTCAGGACCATGCTCAGCCCCCCGCCGAAGGCATAAAAAACCTCGGGCCAAGGCCAACGTCGCCACATGTCGTTGGCGACCGCGTAATAGAGCGCGTCTCCGTTCCACCAGGAGGTATCGTCCACCAGTTTATAGGGCAGACTGATCGCGTAAATCAGCACAAAATTCACCTGCATGGCCCGCGTCGCCCAGATGGTAGGCAACTCGCGCCGCGCCCACCCGGTGTGGCGTCTCCTGAGCAAACTGTCCAGCGAGAGCCGGTGTCCCAGCGGGGCAAATAACCCCCAGAAGAGCAGCATCCGAAACGCCACATCCTCGCCGTTCATCGCCGGCAGGCTGCGGTTGAGCAGCGAGGACTGCAGCGCAAAAAGGATCGCCGTACACCAGCGCGTCTTCCACCCCAGCGCCAAAGAGACCGCCGCCCCCAGGCCGATCCACCAGAACACCCCGATAGGCAGGATGGCCTCGGTCCAGTGAAACAGGGTCCAGCTATCGTCGGGATTGGGGAACCTGCCCAGCGAGGTGACGCCGTCGGCTGCATAATAGCGTTCCCAGTTGGGATAGAGGGCGAGATAGAAAACCGCGATCAGGCTGCCCAGGAAGATGCGGAATACCCCCAGGGAAACCGGGTCGAAACGCTCGAACCAGAAACCATTCCACCAGCCGGCCAGGCGCTGGAACCCTGCTCTGAAGGAGGCTTTGCCCGCCTTGGTCACGGACTTCAGCGGCCTCTGAGGTCCACCGTCTGGAGCACCTGGGTGGTGACGGTGGAGTCCAGGTGGGTTCCCCGCCGGGCGGCTTCTTCCCGCGGCAGAATCTGCTGCCAGCTCAATTCGACGATGAGCGCGGAGATCGGCGTCCCGTCCTGTTCGGGGAACTGCCTGGCCAGGTAATGGGCATAGGCCTCCCGCGCTTCGGGCCGGTTATAGAGAGTGTGGTGGAATTTGGTCTCCTTAAAATCGAAGAGCGCCCGATCCCAGAATCCCCTTTCGCTCTGCAGCGGCAAAGGCAATATCAGGGCCTCTCCCTCCCCGTACTGGGCCTTGATGGTGTACCACCAGTAGTACCGCGACAGATCCCCGAACATCTGCCACTTGTTGTTGAGGCCGACGATGAAGGCGTAGTACTGGAGCGCCCAACGGCTGTACCTCAACTCGTAGGCGGTGCCCTGGCTGAGGGACGCGAGGAACCGCTCCTCTGCCTCGACCACGGCGGTCGGGCGGTTCATATACAGCACGGTGCAGAGATTGAAGAGGATGAAACAGGAGAGCAACCGCCTCTTGAATCGGCCTGCTGTGGCTGGGCCCTCCACCCGCCGGTCTTTCTGCATCTGGCTCCTCGTCGGACTGGTTTTCGGGGTTGGCTGCGGCAATGGTTTCAAGATAGCAGCGGGTGCAAACCCCGGTCAATCGTTTCGCTGCTAGTTCGAGGCCGCAAATTCCATATATTATCCCCGAACCTCAAGCCTGAAGCGCCGCCCACTTGACCCAATGCCCAGCCCATGAACCGCTCGCTCTCCGAAGATCTGCAACTCAAACTGGAGGCCCTCCCCTCCAACCCCGGGGTCTATTTTATGAAAGACCGCGAGGGGCAGATCATCTATATAGGAAAAGCCAAAAACCTGCGCAGCCGGGTGCGCTCCTATTTCCAGGAAGGAGCCCACGACGGGCGCCGGCAGTTCAAAGCCCTGGTGCAGCGCATCGCCGAGGTCGAGTGCCTAGTCACCCAGACCGAGCAGGAAGCCCTCATCCTCGAAGCCACCCAGATCAAGACCCACAAACCCCGCTACAACATCCTGCTCAAGGACGACAAGAAGTATCCTTATATAAGACTGACTTACGAACCCTTCCCGCGCATCTTCGCCACCCGCGACCTGGTCCAGGACGGCTCGCGGTACCTGGGGCCTTATAGCAATGTCCGGGCCATGCACACCACCCTGGAGTTGATGCACAAGATCTTCCCCCTGCGCAGCTGCGACTACAAGCTGCCTTCCACCCGGGTAAAGCTCTGCCTCGAGTACCATATCCACCGCTGCGGCGGTCCCTGCGAAAAACTCATCGACGCCGAATCTTATAAAGAGGTAGTGGGGCGCGCCTTTCGTTTCCTCAAGGGAAACCAGACCGAGATCATCCGCGAGTTGCAGGAACGCATGGCCAACGCCGCCGCGCACTTGCGTTACGAAGAGGCCGGGCGCTGCCGCGACCAGTTGCGGGCGCTGGAGTCCATGCGCGCCCGCCAGAAGGCGGTGCTCGACGAGCCGGTGGACCGCGATGTGATCGGCCTGGCCCGCCACGACGACGAGGCCTGTTGCTGCGTGCTGGAGATCCGCGAAGGCCGGCTGATGGGGCAGAAACACCATATCCTCGGCGGGGTGATCGACGCTGCGGACGCGGAAATTATCGCCGCCTTTCTCGGCCAGTTTTACCTAGACACCGACTTCATCCCCGCCCAGATCCACCTGCCGGTGCCCCTGACCGAGGAGCTGGGCCTGGACACCTGGCTCTCTGGCCGCGCCGGCACTCGGGTCGAACTGGCCGCCCCCCAGCGCGGGCCCAAGGCCCAGATGCTCGACATGGCCGAGAGCAACGCCGCCCAGCAGTTGCGCGAGCGGCAGCTCAAGCGGGAGTTGCAGAAGGGCCGCATCCCCCAGGGGGTGTTTTCCCTGCAGCGCGACCTGCGCCTGGAGCACCCACCCCGCCGCATCGAATGTGTGGATATCTCCAACTTCCACGGCGCCGACGCCGTGGGCTCCCTGGTGTGTTTTGTGGACGGCAAACCGCGCCGCAGCCAGTACCGCCATTTCAAGATCCGCGACCTGACCGGGCCGGACGATTTCGCCTCCATTCACCAGGTGGTGCTGCGCCGCTTCCGCGCCCTGGAGGAGGGCGGCGAAGCGCCGGATCTCTTGCTCATCGACGGCGGCAAGGGCCAGCTCTCCAGCGCCGTGCAGGCCCTCGAAGAACTGGGCCGGCCCGTTCAGCCGGTGGCGGGTCTGGCCAAACGCCTGGAGGAGATCTTCGTGCCCGGCCAGAGCGAAGCCCTGGTCCTGCCCCGCACCTCGGCCAGCCTGCGGCTGCTCCAGCAGCTGCGCGACGAGGCCCACCGCTTTGCCCTCACCCACCACCGCAGCCTGCGCGAGAAACGCTCTTTCAGTTCCGCCCTCGACGAGTTGCCCGGCATCGGCCCCAAGCGCCGGGTGGCCCTGCTCAACGCCTTTGGTTCGGTGCAGCGGCTGCGCGAGACCCCCGCCGAGGAGATCGCGGAACAGATCAAGGGTCTCAGCCTGAAGCAGGCCCACCAGCTCAAGGAGCGCCTGGCAGGCGCCGAGGGGAAGCCCCATGACGGCGACTGAGATGGAACTCCACACCCCGCTGGGTTTGGTCTACCTGCGTTGGCGCGCCGGCGAACTGGTCGAGCTGCACCTGGGGTCCTTTGAGCCGGGTGTCTACTCTCAACCCCCTGCGCCAGCCACCGGCGAAAAACTGGTCCTCGCTCTGTGCACCTACTTCCGAGGAGAGGCCGTGGATTTCGACTTCGCCCTCCCTCAAGGCATCGGCACCCCTTTCCAGCAGCGGGTGTGGCAGGCATTGATACAGATTCCCCGGGGCCGCTGCGCCACCTATGGCGGCGTGGCCCGCACCCTGGAACTGCCGCCCAACAGCGCCCGCGCTGTGGGCCTGGCCTGCGGGGCCAACCCGCTACCGGTGCTCGTCCCCTGCCACCGGGTGGTCTCCTCCACCGGCGAGCTGACCGGCTTTTCCGGGGGTCTGCCCTGGAAGCGGGCCCTGCTGGAGCTGGAAGGCGTACCCCTCTGCAATGACCAAGTCCTCTCCTTCTCCCTTGTCTGAACCGGCGCTGCCTCCGGCCATGGCCGGGGCCCTGGACGACTTTCTCGCCGCTGCGGTGCGGGAGAAGGGCGCCTCGGCCAATACCGTCGAGGCGTACCGCCGCGATCTGCTGCGTTATCTGCAGACCCTGGCCAGGCAGGGGCTGAACGGCCCGGAACAGGCCCAGGCCGACGACGTGGCGCGGCTGCTGCGCCAGTTGCACGACGCCGGCCTGAGCCCCTCCACCCTGGCCCGCAACCTGACCTCCATCCGCCAGTTCCACCACTACCTGTCGCTGCAGGGCCGGGCGCCGCACAACCCCACCGCGTCCCTGGAGCTGCCCCGGGTGGAGCGGCGCCTGCCCGACTTCATGACCATCGAGGAGATCGAGCTGCTCATGGCCGGCCCCGACTTAGACGAACCCCTGGGCCAGCGCGACCGCGCCATGCTCGAATTGCTCTACGCCTCGGGGCTGCGGGTCTCGGAGCTGATCGCCCTGCCCTGCGCCGGCATCGAACCCCGCACCGGCCTCTTGCGGGTGCAGGACAGCAAAGGCCACGAGCGCTTGGTGCCCCTGGGCCGCCAGGCGCTTCTCCATCTGGACCGCTACCTCTCCCAGGTGCGCCCCCGCCTCGAACGCGAGCACAGCGGCGAAGCCCTTTTCCTCAATGCCCAGGGCCGCGCCCTCTCGCGTATGGGCATCTGGAAGGTGATCCAGGCCGCTGCCGCCCGGGCCGGGCTGGCCAAAAAGATCAGCCCCCACACCCTGCGCCACTCCTTTGCCACCCACCTGCTCGAACGCGGCGCCAACCTGCGCGACGTGCAGGAGTTGCTGGGCCACGCCGACATCGCCACCACCCAGATCTACGCCCGCATCGATACCAAGTATCTCAAAGAGGTCCACAAGACCTACCATCCGCGGGGCTGAGCGGCAATCCCCGCCCTGCCAAGGGCGGATTGACAGCCCCTATGCTGCTGGGTGTTGACCCTATACCGTTTGGGGTTTCATTTCGAGCCTTGGACTATCGGTAAGCCACGAGGGAGTTCAAGATGACTCTGATCAGGCGCGACGAATACGGGTCCGGTAGCAGGGCCGGCGACCTGCCCGGGGACGAGGCAACACTCGCCCTGCTTCGGCTCGTCAGGCATATTCTCGACTCCGGTTTGGATCTTGTGATGCTTTCGCGACGAAACGACGTTCCCTGGTACGTCAGCTACGCCTCCGAGTTGTCGGGCGGACCCGATGGGTTGGAGCGGTTTACTGAACACGTCCGTTCGTTCCTGCCAGAGGATGATCGACCGCGCGTGAAGGCTTCCACCGCTCACAATTACAAGGGGCGCGAAAAGGATGCTGTCATCGTGCTCGATGCTGATGAGGGCTGTTATCCGCTCATCCACCCCAACTGGGTGTTTCTTCGAGTGTTCGGCGATACCATCGAGCGCATCGAGGCTGAAGAGCGACGACTATTCTACGTCTGAAGAGCTGGTGCCGTTTGGTGGTGGCAGAGGGGTTCGATTTCAAGGCGTTGTGCGGACAACCTTGGGTACGGCCGGGAGTTTGTATCAGAAGTTTACTCTGAGACCGGTGACCTGCTCCACGACAGCGGGCGTCCACAACAGCGATGATTCTGCTGGTCCGGTAATGATACCGATCGTGCAAGGGTGTACGCTGCAGGTCGTCCGACAAAAAGCGACTTCTCCTCGTTCACCATCGGTTCCTAAAACCCTCAATAAATGAACGATTCCCTACCAATCGGGATATGGGCAATATCGGCGCTAGAGCCGCCCCGAAACCCGTTCCCATATCGACTTCCCTCGAACAGGTGCGGTATACTGCGGGGAAAGCAATTAAAAAGACCTTGCCCCATACACATAATTCGAGTAGGATATACACATCAATCGAGGAGATAGAAGATGCGCACGAATATTGTGCTCGATGACCAGCTCGTTCAGGCCGCCATGCAGGCTACTGGGCTGAGGACCAAACGCGCCGTGGTCGAGGCCGGCCTCAACCTGTTGGTCCAGGTCAAAGGCCAGGCCGGCATCCGGCGTCTGCGGGGGAAGGTGGAATGGGAAGGCAACCTCGAGGAATCGCGCACCGGCAGGGCGAAGAGGATCTAGCGGGTGGTGATTATCGACACCACCGTTTGGATAGATTACTTCAGGGGGGAAACGACCCCGCACACCGATTGGCTGGAGGAGGCCCTGGACCAACAACGCCTGGGGCTCACTGATCTGATCCTCTGTGAGGTGCTCCAGGGCGTGCGGAGCGATCACCAATGGAGCCAGGTGTGCCAGGAACTGTCCAGGTTCGAGATCTTCCCCACCGGTGGCACAGAGCTATCCCTGGCAGCGGCGCAGTATTACCGGCAACTGCGCGCTCAGGGCCACACAATTCGAAAAACCATCGACTGCCTGATCGCGACCTTCTGCCTGAAAAATGGACACCTCCTCCTCCACAACGACCGCGATTTCGATCCTTTTGAGAAAGCCCTGGGATTGCTGGTGGTCCACCCGCGCGGCTGAGGGGCTGCCCTTGCTCCTCCGCCCCCAGTCTTTATATTCGCTTTCCCATGACTGACGCCGATACCCCCCCCAACCGTGTTTCGGCCCGCCAGCTCGACATGCGCTTCGGCGATATCGAGGTGCTGACCGGCATCGACCTCGATATCGCCAGCGGCGAGTTCGTCTCCATCGTCGGGCCTTCGGGGTGTGGCAAATCCACCCTGCTGCGGCTGATCGCCGGCCTGGTGCTCCCGGCCGCCGGCAGTCTGCACATCGCCGGCCTGCCCCCCAGCGAGGCGCGCCGCATCCGCCAGGACCTGGCCTTTGTTTTTCAGGACGCCACTCTGCTGCCTTGGCGCACCGTCGAGCAGAACGTGGCGCTACCCCTGGATCTGAGCCAGCGGCAGCGCCGGATCGATGCCCTCTCCGTGCCCCAGGCCCTCGAGCTGGTGGGGCTCACGGCCTTTGCCCACTCCTATCCCCGCCAGCTCTCGGGGGGCATGCGTATGCGGGTCTCCATCGCCCGCGCCCTGGTCACCCATCCGGGCCTGCTGCTGATGGACGAACCTTTCGGCGCCCTCGACGAGTTGACCCGCCAGCGCCTCAACGAGGAACTGCTGCGCCTGTGGAGCCAGATCGGCTTCACCTGCGTCTTCATCACCCACAACGTGGCCGAGGCGGTCTTCCTCAGCCAGCGGGTGCTGGTGATGAGCGCCCGGCCCGGCCGCTGGCTGGCCGAGTTGGCCGTGCCCCTGCCCCATCCCCGCGACCCGGACCTACGCACCTCGCCGGCTTTCAACCAGATCGCCGAGCAAGTGTCTCAGCACCTGCACCGGACCCACCTATGAGCCGCCGATTACTCGCCTGGGCCATCGACACCCTGTTGCCGCCACTGGCCTCCTTCGTGGTCCTGGTGGTGCTCTGGCAGGGGGCGGTGGTGTTCTTCGCCATCAAACCCTTTCTGCTGCCCAGCCCCTTGCAGGTGGCCGCTGCGGTCCAGACCCACTTCGAGGCCTTGGTACACGCGACCCTGCTGACCGCCGTGGGCGCCCTGTGCGGCTTTCTGCTCAGTTTTGCCACCGGCTTCCTGGTCTCGCTGCTCTTCTCCCAGTCGCGCCTGATCTCGCGCAGCCTCTATCCCTACGCCATTTTCTTACAAACAGTGCCCATCGTCGCCATCGCCCCGCTCATAATCTTGTGGATCGGGCACGGTTTTGCCGGCGTGGTCGCCGTCTCCTTCATCATCGCCATCTTCCCCATCATCGCCAACACCACTGCCGGTCTCACCCGGGTCGAGGCCAATCTGCTCGATCTCTTCGCCATGTACAATGCCTCGCGCTGGGAGGTGCTGCGCCGGCTGCGCGTGCCCAGCGCCGTGCCCAGCATGCTCACCGGGGCGCGCATCTCCAGCGGCCTCTCGGTGATCGGGGCCATCGTCGGCGAGTTCTTCGCCGGCTACGGCACCGAGGATTTTGGCCTGGGTTACCTGATCATTCTCACCAACGGCCAGGCCAAGACCGATTATCTCTTTGCCTGCATCCTGTTTTGCACCCTGCTCGGTTTGGCGATTTTCTCCTCGGTGAATCTGCTGAGCAACCTGCTGCTGGCCCGCTGGGGCGGCGCGGAGGACTGATGAAAACCCTGACTCTGGTGTTGAGCCTGCTCCTCTCGCTGCTGGGTTGCGGCGAGATCCCCGCCCCCCCTTCTGGCGGCCCGCCGGCGGTGCGCTTGGCTCTCAACTGGTTCCCCGAGGCCGAACACGGCGGTTTCTACGCCGCCCAGGTGCACGGCTATTTCGAGAAGCAGGGCGTGAAGGTCGAGCTCCTCGCCGGCGGACCCGATGCCCCGGTGATCCAGCGGGTGGCCACTGGCTCGGTGGAGTTTGGGGTGTGCAACGCCGACGATGTGCTCAACGCCCGGGCGCAGCAGGCCCCGGTGGTGGCGCTGCTGGCTCCCTACCAGACCAACCCCCGCTGCATCATGGTGCACGCCGGCACCGGCATCACCCGGATCGACCAGCTCCAGAACCTCACCATTGGCCTCTCGCAGCGGCCCGCCTTCTCCCACTACCTGCGCAAGAAATACCCCCTGACCGGGGTGAAGATCGTGCCCTATCCGGGCAACGTCACCCAATTCCTCATGGACCCGACCTTCGCCCAGCAGGCCTATGTCTTCAGCGAGCCTTTCGTCGCCCGCAAGCAGGGCGCCGACCCACGGGTGCTGATGGTCTCCGAAACCGGCTTTAACCCCTATGCCAGCGTGCTGATCACCACCGAGCAGGCCCTTGCCCAGCACCCCCAGACCGTGACCGCCGTGGTGCGCGCCTGCCTGGCCGGGTGGGAGCATTACCTGCGCGACCCAGAGCCCACCAACCAGCAGATCCATCAGCTCAACCCCGAGATGGGCCTCGATATCCTCGCCTACGGGGTGGAGCAATCCCGGCCGCTGGTGTTGGTGCCCGGCCAGCCCCTGGGCAGCATGACCCCGGAGCGCTGGCAGACCCTGCTGCAGCAGATGACCGAGGCCGAACTGATCGCCGCCGGCGCGGTGAAGGCCGAGGAGGCGTTCACCACCCGCTTCATGCCCTGATGCCCCTGCTGGCCGATATCACCCTGGGGAAATATGTCGCGGTCGACTCGCCGCTGCACCGCCTCGATCCCCGCACCAAGTTCCTGGCCACCACCGCGCTGATGATGGCCCTGCTCGCCGCCGAAGGGTTCCGGCCCCTGCTGCTCTCGATGCCCTTCCTGGCCCTGCTCATCTGGTGCTCGCGGGTGCCGCCGGGCCTGGTGCTGAAAAACCTCCGGCCCTTTTTCTGGCTCTTCCTCTTCACCGTTGTCCTGCATGCGCTGCTGACCCCCGGCGCCACGCTCTGGCACCTGCCCTACCTGGACCGCCCGGTCACGGTCGAGGGGGTGAAGCTGGGCCTTTTCTTCTCGCTGCGCCTGGCCGCAGTGGTGCTCATCGCCTCCCTGCTCACCCTCACCACCACCCCCATGGAGCTGACCGACGGCCTGGAGAAATTGCTTTCGCCATTGCGGCGCTTCGGTTTTCCGGCCCACGAACTGGCGATGATGGTCTCCATCGCCCTGCGTTTCATCCCCGTGCTGGTGGAAGAGGCCGAACGCCTGCACAAAGCCCAGTTGGCCCGCGGCGCCGATTTTGGCGGCAATCCCCTGCGCCGCACCCGCAACCTGATCCCCCTGCTGGTCCCCCTCTTTATCTCGGCCTTCGCGCGCGCCGACCGCCTGGCCCTGGCCATGGAGAGCCGGTGCTATCGCGGCGGGGAAGGGCGCACCCGCTACCGCGAACTGCGTTTTGGCCCAGGCGATGGCCGGGCGGCACTGGTGGCCCTGCTCGCCGCGCTGGCCATCTGCGGTGGATCCTATCTGTGGCCGTCGTGGAACTAGGCGCTTCCCCTGCCCGCACCCTGCGCCTGCTCATCGAGTACCAGGGCACCGACTTTGTCGGCTGGCAGCTCCAGGCCCAGGGCCGCAGCGTGCAGGGGGAATTGGCCCGCTGCCTGCAGGTGCTGCTGCGCGAGCCGGTATGCCCTGTGGGCGCCGGCCGCACCGACGCCGGCACCCACGCCCTGGGCCAGGTGGCCCATCTGCACACCCACTCCGACCTGTCCGTGGAGCGCCTTCACCGCGGTCTCAACGGCCTGCTGCCTCCCGATATCGCCGTGCTCGCCGTCGAGGAGGCCCCCGCCGATTTCCACGCCCGCTACAGCGCCCAGGGCAAACGCTACCGCTACCGCATCCGCACCGCCAGGAGCGCCCTGGACCGCCAACTGGTCTGGAGCCTGTACCAACCTCTGGATCTGGAGTCGATGGCCCAGGCAGCCGCCTTCCTGGCGGGGACCCACCAGTTCGCCGCCTTCTGCAACCAGGACCCGCTGCCCGAAAACTTCGTCTGCCGGATCCGGGATTGCGCTTGGACCAGCCACGGCAGGGAAATGGTCTTCGAGATCGAGGCCGACCGCTTTCTGCGCCACATGGTGCGTATCCTGGTGGGCACCATGGCCGAGATTGGCCGGGGCCGGCGCCGGCCTGAGGAGATGGCCGAGTTGCTCGGTTACGGCGACCGCGCCCTGGCCGGGCCCACGGCGCCGGCGCAGGGGTTGTGCCTGGTGAGGGTCAACTACGAGTAATAGAAAAAGCTCCCATGGGGAGCGAGGTACACGGCGGCTGCAAAGAGCCGCATTTGCAGGTCGGCAGACAGAACTCCTACCCTTTTCTTTGTTTTGTCCCCTTCAGCAACTTGGCCATTTCCGCCAGCTCTTTCTGGGAGGCCTTTTTGACCGCCAGGGCCTGCACCACCAAACTGCATACCGACCCGCCGAACGCCCGCAGCAGCAGGTCTGCCACCAGCAGGCGCTGGGTCTCTTCGCGGCCCATGCGGGGCTGGTAGATATGGGAACGCGCACACTCGTCGCGCCACACCAACCCCTTCTCGTGCATGATCTGGAGCAGTTTGAGGGTGGTGGTGTAACCCGTCTTGCACTCCCCCTTGAGTTGCTCGTGTACCACGCGCACAGTAGTGGCGCCTTGGTCCCATAACACGTTCAGGATGGCCAGTTCAGCCTCGGTGGGCTTGGGAAAACTGCGTTTTCTCATCACCATTCCTCATCTTTCCCGGAGCAAAAGGCCGCTTGTAAAGCCCCCACTTGGTGGTTAAATTTCCTCTATGGAGCGGACCTTGCTGTTTTTCCTTTACTTCTGTCATTTGGGGCTCTTTGCCGTCTGCGGGCCGGCCTCTGGGGCCGACGAGATCGCCCAATCGCGCCGCACCGCCGTGGTGCGGGCCGTGGAGCTGGCTCAACCATCGGTGGTCAGTGTACACGTCACCTACCGGCAGCAGGTCCTCTACCGCTCCCGGGATCCCTTCATGGATTTCTTTTTTCCCTATGCCCTGATCCCCGGGGAACAGGAACGCACCTCCAGCGGCTCAGGGCTGGTGGTCTCCAAGAGCGGCTATATCGTCACCAACGACCATGTGGTCGGGCTGCGGGACAACCCGTACAAGATCTCGGTATCACTGCCGGACGGCCGGAGCTATACTGCAAAGTATATTGATACTTACATCTCCTACGACCTAGCACTGCTCAAGGTCGAAGCTCCAGATCTTCCGGTTGCGCGGCTGGGGGATTCCGCCGATATTCTGGTGGGTGAATGGGCGGTGGCCATCGGCAACCCCTTTGACCTGGGTCCCACGGTCAGCGTCGGGGTGGTCAGCGCGGTTAACCGCGACTTTTCCGAGCCCCAGGGTAAGTACTATTATAGAGACGTGATCCAGACCGACGCGCCCATCAATCCGGGCAACAGCGGCGGTCCGCTGATCAATGCCCTGGGCGAAGTCGTCGGCATCAACAGCTTTATTTATACCGGTGGCGAATACAGCATCGGCTCCATCGGCATCGGCTTTGCCATCCCGATCAACACCGCCCGCAGTTTCCTGCAGGAGATCGAACTCCACGGCAAGGTGCGCCGGCCCTGGAGCGGCATCCTCGGGTTGCGCCCGCTCACTGCCGCCGTGGTCAGCTATTTCGATCTGCCCTCGGCCGAGGGGGCCATGGTGGTGCAGATGGCCCCCGATAGTCCGGCCACCTTGGCTGGGCTGGAGCGAGGGGATGTGCTGATCCAGATCGACCAGGAGAAGGTGCGTAGCGTCGAGGAGGCCAAAAGCCTGCTCCAGGGATACCGGGTGGGGCAGTCCTGTACCCTCACCTTTCTCCGCAACGGCAAGACCCGCACCTGCCGCCTGAGCCTGGCCGAGATGCCCTCGGCCCGCCAGCGGTGGGATTGAGCAACGAAGTTCAGGGAGCGACCATCATGACGAGCAGGGCCATCCTTCCCAATCTCTTCACCATCGGGAACCTGTTTTGCGGCTTTCTGGCCATCCACTACATCGTCGGGGGCAATTACGTCTCCGCCGCCTGGCTCATTGTCCTGGGGGCGGCCCTCGACAACATGGACGGCAAGCTGGCCCGCCACCTGGGCAAGAACTCCCACTTCGGCATCGAGTTCGACTCCCTGGCCGACGTCTGCACCTTTGGCATGGCCCCGGCCCTGATGATCTACTTCAGCCTGCTCAACAGCGGCTGGGAACTGGTCTTCCCCTTCCTCTACCTGGCCTGCGGCGCCCTGCGCCTGGCCCGCTTCAACACCCTGCCCCAGGGCTCGGGCAAGAAGGATTTCTTCACCGGCCTGCCCATCCCCTGCGCGGCGCTCATCCTCAGCCAGTACGTGGTGTTCACCGAGCGGGCTTGGGAAAGCGACCACGCGGCGCAACTGGGGGTGGGCCTGATCCTGTTTCTGGGCGCGCTGATGGTCAGCCGCATCCCCTTCGACACCATGCCCGGCCTGCGGGCAAGCACCCCCTGGGCCCGTTTCAAACAGTTCTACTTCCTGGTCACGCTGGTCCTGATCGTCTACCCCAGCACCTCGAAGGAGTTCTTCTTCCCACTGACCATGCTCTACCTGTTGCCGGGGTTCTATCGCTGGGCCAACGCCCTGCTCAGCGACGAAGTCACGCAACACGCCTGAGCCCCTGAGAAGAGACCTATGCTGCAGCGCGACAAGCCCCTCAGCCACCTGATCGTCATTCTGCTGCTCAGCATGCTGGGCGCCAATATCATCGGCGAGACCCTGCGGGTGCTGCTCAAGTTCTTCGCCGGCGAGGGCACCGTGGTCGAGCAGGGCATCCTGCGCAATTACATCTACAGCCTGGGGCCCTACGACGTCAATCTGGTCATCCTCTCCTTCTCCTTTGCGCTCTCGCTGCATTTCAATTTCATCACCCTGATGGGCATCTTTGTCGGCTGGTATTACTTCAAGTACTCCTATTGAGGAGGTTCCGCCATGTTGAACAGCATCGGTCCCATGGAAATCCTGGTCATCTTCCTGCTCATCCTCCTGCTCTTCGGGGCCAAACGTATTCCCGAGATGGCCCAGGGCATGGGCAAGGGGATCAAAGAATTCAAGAAGGCGATGAAGGACGTGCAACAGGAGGTGGACATCTCCTCTACCCCCACCCACAGCCCCAACACCCTGGCCCCCACCCCGCCGGCCAACCAGGTCCCGCACCAGGCAGCCCCGGCTGCGGCCCCGGTTGCCGCTCAGGCGACAGCCGAAAAGAAAGAACAGCCCGGAACACCTGCCGCCTGAGGGCCGATGGGGCTGAACGCATTCAGAGCGCATGAGCTTCGCCCCCGCCTGCAGGGGGGGGAATTAAGCGCCGAGGAGTTGACCCGCGCGGTCCTGGACCACCTCGACGCCACCCAGCCGGCCATCAACGCCTTTATCAGCGTCGACCCCGAGGGCGCCCTGGCGCAGGCGCGCGCCGTGGACCAGCGCCGGGCCCAGGGGGAACCTCTCGGACCCCTGGCTGGTATCCCGGTCGCCCTCAAGGATCTGATCTGCGTGGCCGGCGGCCGCACCACCTGCGGCTCGCATATCCTCGCAGATTTTCTCGCCCCCTACGACGCCACCGTCGTCGAAAAGCTGCGCCGCGCCGACGCGGTGCTCATCGGCAAGACCAACATGGACGAGTTCGCCATGGGGTCTTCGACCGAAAACTCCTATTTCGGCCCCACCCGCAATCCCCGCGCCCCGGACCGGGTGCCCGGCGGCTCCAGCGGCGGCTCTGCCGCAGCCGTGGCCGCGGACCAGACCATTCTGGCCCTGGGCTCCGACACCGGCGGTTCGGTGCGCCAGCCAGCCGGGTACTGCGGGGTGGTGGGCCTCAAACCCACCTATGGTCGGGTCTCCCGCTACGGGCTGGTGGCCTACGCCTCCTCCCTGGACCAGATCGGCCCCTTGACCAAGGACGTGCGCGACGCGGCCCTGCTGCTGGGGGTCGTCGCCGGCTGCGACCCGCGCGATGCCACCTCGGCGGACCAGCCAGTGCCCGATTACGAAAACGCGCTGTCACAGGGGGTGAAAGGGCTGAGGGTGGGCTTGGCCAGGGAACACTTTGGGCCTGGCCTGGATGGAGAGATCCGCCGCGCCATTGAAACAGCCGCCAGCCGCCTCGAAGGGGAAGGGGCCGAACTGGTGGAGATCTCGCTGCCGGTGGCCGGCCACCCCGACTACTGCATCGGCGCCTACTACCTGATCGCCATGGCCGAGGCCTCGGCCAATCTCTCCCGCTACGACGGGGTCCGCTACGGGCACCGCGCCGCCAGCGCTCGGAATTTACAGGATATGTACCACCAGACCCGCAGCCAGGGCTTTGGCGCCGAGGTGAAGCGCCGCATCATGCTGGGCA